>OBKV01002469.1_pt1 | contig 10101 bp, 10 predicted proteins | sample 1517301 | NCBI WGS metagenome assembly OBKV01 (sample SAMN04571685, study PRJEB22368) | human gut metagenome | biome: human gut; material: stool | host: Homo sapiens | place: Luxembourg | collected 2012-06-29 | reverse complement strand
TAATACATCATATATATTTTTTTCTTTATATTTTATTTCTAATGTTTCACTATTATATCTTGTTCCATTACATACTTCACATGGTACATAAACATCTGGTAAGAAGTGCATTTCTATTTTTTTAACACCATCACCCCAGCAAGCTTCACACCTTCCACCTTTAACATTGAAACTAAATCTTCCTTTGTCATAACCTCTTATTTTAGCTTCTTTGGTTTCAGCAAAGATATCCCTTATATCATCAAATACTCCAGTATAAGTAGCGGGATTACTACGAGGTGTTCTTCCTATTGGTGCTTGAGATATTTGAACTACTTTATCAACATTCTCTAAGCCTTTTATTTCTTTATATTTACCTGGTTTATCTTTAGAACCATATATTTTTTGAGCTAAGGCTTTATATAGTATTTCATTTATTAAACTTGATTTTCCTGAACCTGATACTCCTGTTACGAGAGTCATTGTGCCTAGTGGTATTTTTACATTGATATTCTTTAAGTTATTTTCTTTGGCACCTTTTATCTCTAGATATTTTTTATTGCCTTTTCTTCTTTTTGTAGGTACTTCAATTCTCTCAGTTCCCTTTAAGTATCTTCCAGTAATACTATTTTCATTATTCATTACTTCTTCAGGAGTACCTGCCGCTACTACATTTCCACCTTCTAGTCCAGCACCTGGTCCTATATCAATTAGGTAGTCTGCTGCTAGCATTGTATCAGTATCATGTTCTACTACAATAAGAGAATTACCTAAGTCACGCATTTCTAATAGAGAGTTTATTAGTCTTTGATTATCTCTTTGATGTAGACCTATACTTGGTTCATCTAAGACATATAAGACTCCTGTTAATCTTGAACCTATTTGAGTAGCTAATCTTATTCTTTGACTTTCACCACCGGATAAGGTGCCAGCTTCTCTTGATAGTGTTAGATATGATAGGCCAACATTTATTAAGAAGTTTAATCTTGAATCTATTTCTTTTACTACTATTTCAGATATTTCTTTTTGTTCTTTTGTTAATTTTAGATTAGTTATAAATGTTCTTAGATCTCCTATTGACAGACATGTTACTTCATAGATATTTTTGTTATTTATTAGAACATTTAATACTGATGGTTTTAGTCTTGAACCATGACAAGTAGGACACTCTAGTTCTGTCATATAGCCTTCAATCCAATCTCTTATCCAAGTACTTTTGGTTTCGATATATCTTCTTTCAAGATTAGTTATTATTCCTTCATAGTAACTTGTTGTCTTTCTAGTATTTCCATTTTTGGCTTTATAATTAAAAGTTAGAGGTTCGGTTGAACCATATAATATTAAATTTAATTCTTCTTTGGTTAGGTCTTTAATGGGTTTACCCAAATCAATATGATAGTGGTCTGCTAGTGTTGTTAGTTCAGTATACATAATACTTGATTCTTCATCTAGATTTATTGGTTTGATAGCACCATCTAGAATAGAGATATCTTTATTTGGTATTACTAAGTCAACATCTATTTTATATTTTACTCCTAATCCTTTACAATCAGGACATGAACCATATGGAGCATTGAAAGAGAAGATTCTTGGTTCTAGTTCTTCAAGAGAATAATCACAATATGGACAAGCATAGTCTTCACTCATGGTTATTTCTTCTTTACCTACAACATCGATTACTACTTTACCATGACTTAATTTACTAGCAGTCTCTAGTGATGAATATAGTCTACTTCTTATTCCATCTTTGATTACTAGTCTATCAATTATTACTGATACATTATGTTTTTTATTTTTTTCTAATTCTAAATCGATTGTTAGTTCTTTTATTTCACCATCTACTTTTATTCTTATATATCCTTCTTTTCTTAGCTTTTCAAATAAATCTTTTTGAGTTCCTTTTTCACCTTTAACTACTGGTGACATAACCATTATCTTGGTATTTTCTTCTAGTTCTAAGATTTTATTGGTCATTTCTTCAATTGACTGAGATGAAATAGGGATATGATGATTTGGACAATGGGGAACTCCTACTCTAGCAAATAATAGTCTTAGATAGTCATATATTTCGGTTACTGTTCCAACAGTACTTCTGGGATTTTTGTTAGTGGTTTTTTGGTCAATAGAAATACTTGGAGATAGACCTTCGATGACATCAACATCAGGCTTACCAGATGAACCCAAGAATTGTCTAGCATAAGCAGATAAACTTTCAACATATCTTCTTTGGCCTTCGGCATAAATTGTATCAAAGGCAAGGGATGATTTTCCTGAGCCTGATACACCAGTCATTACTACTAGTTTATTTTTGGGTATTTCTATATTTATATTTTTTAAATTATTTTCTCTAGCACCTTTTATTATTATTTTATCCATATTATCACTGCTTCCTTTTCCTTTGGTATTATACCACATTTTTTTAAAATTATAAACAAGAAAAAAATGCTAATTGATAGCACTTTATATTTATTAAAAATTTAATTCACCAGGGGATACGGTTCTAGCACCAGAGCCGGCCCATGGGTTGTTTATTTTTCTTTCTAGTACTTTATGTTCCTTTTGCTCTTCAGGAATAAAGTTTTCTGGGTCTGGGCTTGTGTAGTTTGCTTCTTTTGGTTCTTCTTTTACCTTGCTAGAATCTTCTTTAACGGAATCATCAAGTTCTTTATCAAAAGTAACCGCAAGTTCATTTATAGGTTCTTCTGGTATATCCATTGTTAGAACTTCATCACGGGGATGAGTTAGTTTATCTTGATTTACTAAGTTAGTATATTTTGAATCATAAATACTTGCTGCTCCTGGAGTACTTGATAAAGTTTCTTCTTTAGGAGGATCCTCTAATGCTTTGGTATCTTCCGGTAATGATATACTCTCTTCTTGTGGAGGCAATGTTTCTTTTTTTGATTCTTCAGATAGTAATTTATTTACTGTATCTAAAAATTCTTCTTTACTTTGAGTAACCGCTAGTAAATCTATTATTCTTAATTTTTCTTCTGGGGTAAAATTATTATTCATACTTGTGCCTCCTTTACACTTATAGTATATATTAGAAAAGAAAAAAAGTAAATATTATAGTTAGTAATTATTTTTATTTGACACTATACTTGATACTTTTTTTCTTATCCTATTAATTATATTATATACAGTTCTTTGATTATTATCTATTATTTCAGATATTTCTTTTGGTTTATAGTTTTGTTCTTTTAATTTAAAAACTAATTCTTCTTGCCAAGTTAATTTACTTATGATTGTCTTCTTTAATTTATTATAGTTATATTCTTCAAATACTTGTAGTTCTGGGTCATACTTTTTATCATATGAGAACATATTTAAATAATCAGTACTATTAAGTGATGTTGCTTCACTTAGAACTCTACTCTTTTTGGTATTATTTTTTCTAAAAGCATTTTTTAAAGCATTATCTAGGCATCTATTTAAATAGATATTATAGGGAGTAGTATCGCGATAATTATCTATTGTTTCATATAATGCTAAAGTCCCTTCACTTATATAGTCCTCTAGCTCATTATTAGTGTTATTTCTTTGTGAATATTTTCGAGCTTTATAATAAATTAGATTTTTATATTTTTGATAAATTAGGTCTTTTACTTGATCATCATCTTTAGCTAAATATAATAGTTCATAATCATTATCCATATTATACTCCTCTTGATCTATTTATTTCTGCTAGAAAGATGCCACAAGCTACGGAAGCATTTAAACTATTTACTGTTCCACTCATAGGTATTTTGGCTAAGTAGTCACAATTTTCACTTACTAATCTACTTATTCCCTTGCCTTCATTTCCTATTATTAGAGCAGTTTTCATTTTATAATCAATATCGGTATAGACTGTTCCTTCCATATCAGTACCTACAACCCAATAACCATAGTCTTTTAATTTTTTGATGGTATTATTTAGATTTGTTACTTTGATTATTTTTACTTTTTCAATGGTACCTACTGATGCTTTTACAACAGTTCCGGTTATATCTACTGAACGATCATTAGGTATTATTATGGCATCTACACCAAAGGCTTCGCATGATCTTATGATGGCTCCAAAGTTATGGGGGTCTTCAATATGATCTAATAGGACCACTAGTGGATACTCTTTATCGATATTTGGTATGATATCTTCTAGTGAATAGGTTTTAACATCTTCTACTTCTAATATTATACCTTGATGTAAACCTTTACACATTTTATCTAAATCACGCATATCTAGAAGAATAGGATTTATATTTTTCTTTTTGATTAGAGTGATTATTTCATTATCTTTAAATTTATTACTTAGATATACTTTTTTTATTTTATCTTTTGTTTGTAATTTTTCTCTTGCTACATTCTTTCCATATATTTGCATTATTTCACCTCTATTTGTTCTAATATTTCTTTTAATCTATCTTTATTATTTAAGTATAAGTCTCCTAGTAAGGCTTCAAAACCAGTAGATAATTTATAGGTTATGATATCGGTATTTTTAGGGTGATTTTCTTTTTTGTTATTTCTTCCTCTTTTTACGATATCTAATTCTTCTTCAGTTAAGAAGTTATCTTTAGTTAATTTATCTAATATTTTTACTTGTCCTTTAGCGGATACATAAGGAACTGCTGATGCATTTAATTTATTGGCATTATTGATACCTTGTTTTAATAATTTTTCTCTTATATATAAGGATAATACAGCATCTCCTAGCAAGGCTAATACTTGAATATTTATTGTTTTAGTATTCATTTTATACACTTCTTTCTTTAAAAAAAATATTGTTTTTCTTCATATTTAAATGACACATATAGTTTATCATATATAGTTATCTTTGTCTATAATTTGGTAAAAGAAAAGTAGCATTTTTATCTGCTACTGATTATTTTGCATTATTTGTCCAAACATTGATGGTCCAGTTGTTTTTTGTCCTCCTACTGGGATGGGATTATTTACTTGATTAGACTCATTTACTGGATTACCAAAGAATGGATTACTATTTAAATTAGTATTAACTCCCGAATTCATGTTTGGAGTACTATTTATATCTATTTTGAAATTATCTGTTGTATCCATTAGATTGGTTGGTTCTGGCGTAGGTTGTTGATACAAATTACCACTGAAGTTTACTGGTTCATTACTTTGATTATTTACTACTTGATTATCTAATTTAGGAATTTGTTCTCCCATCGGTTGATAATTAGTTGGTTCTAGAACTGGTGTTGGTACTTCAAAGTTATTTGTTTGTAAATTTGGCATAGCCTCAGTTTGATTCATGTTAGGAATATTTAAATTATTTGGTACTTGTCCTTTTTGACTTGATACTTCTACTGGTTCTGGTGTTGACATTTGAGGTGTTACTTCTACAGCAGGACTACTTGGAGCATTAAATGCTGGTACTTCAAAACTTGGAGTACTTACAGGAATACTTTCTGTATTTACTGGTTCCTCTTTTGGCATATTGAATGCTCCTGAATTAAATGTTGGAACTTCAAAACTAGGCATGCTATTTGCTACACTTTCTTTAGGTGGATTAAATACAGACTCCTTAACAGGTAACTCTACTTTTGTTATTAAGATTTTTTAATGTCTCACGAGTAGGTTCTTGTAATAATTCATTCGTTATATCCTCTAACTCTTCTTTTGTAAAATATTTCATATTAGGCCCCTCCTTATTATAAATAAATTATAATATAAAAAAGATAAAAAGTAAATAGAAATATCACTTTTTATCTAGAATAATTTTTGAATTAGTCTGCTAATTTTTTGTTATGCTTTATTTCTTCCCAACCTAAATTTCTTTTAAATGATATCATAAGGCATAAGATATAGCTTAATAAAAATAATGGGTTATATAATGTTAATTTTGTTTTTGATACATTTAAATTTAATTTATTTTTTTCACTTTTAATTATTATATAGGTTATACCCGCTAATTCTAAGTAGATTAGTAATAAGACTACTACTAAAGTTTTTATAAATGCTGTAATATCATTTATTGTTAATGAACTTACTATTAATAAAAGAACTCCTATTAAAAGGTATATTAGTGGTTGTACTCCTATTACGGTACTTATTTTTGAACCATAGTTTTTATCTTTATAATCTAGACTTCTTCTAATTTCTTTGATATATATTTTACGAGCTTCAAAATAACCTTTTACCCATCTTGTTCTTTGCTTTATAGATACTTTAAAACTATCTGGTTGTTCATCATAAAAGATAGCTTTCTCATTATAGGTTGTAGTTAAGTTATTCAAAGTACTATATAGAGTTAATTCATAATCTTCAGTTAAGGTATTAAAAGGGAAACCTTGCCAATCTTCCACTAAAGAACCTTTGATATAATATCCTGTTCCTGATATGGTTAAATTATTGGTATATTTACTTTTTAATTGATTACCAATTGTATTTATCATAGAAAAGGTTAAGGCAGAAGAGGCTGCTACTAAGGTAGAACTATTTTTAGTATTACGATAACTTATGCCAATATCATAACCTTCTTCAATACTATTTATCATTTCTTTGATATAGTTTTTATCTAAGATATTATCGGCATCAAAGATAAAATAGGCATCATATTTTTTATTTTTTGATAATATTTCTTTAATAGCATCATCTAAGGCATAGCCTTTTCTTTTTTTAGTTAAATCTTTTCGATAGATGATATTCATATTATGTTTTTTGACTATTTCTACTGTAGGATCTTCTTTTGATTCTACAATTATATAGACATCTTTGGAATTTATTTTTTTAGTTTGCTTTTCAATACTAATTAGAAGTTGTTCTATTACTTGAGATTCGTTACGTGCAGGTATTAAAATACAATATTTATTAGTTACTGTATCTGACTTCTTGGGACTATTGTTATTTCTTGTCATTACAAAGAAACTATATACTAACAAGAATAGTGAATAAATTATTAATAAAAAACTTATTATTGTTGTCATCTTACCACCATATTCGTATAACTTTTCTTCATTCTTTCATCATTATATACTTTATCTAAAAACTCACCATATCCTGTCAGTGGTTTATAGCCTTCATGTCTTAGTCCCATTCTTATACATGCACTAAATGATATAAACATATCTATTGTTATTACTACTAATAGAATGTAATAAATTAGATTTCCTAAATTATATGGTATCTTTTCTATTTTGTTTGATACAAAGGGATATATTTTAACCATTAGTATATAACATAATAAACCCCAGAATAACATATATGGTAAAGTTGTTCTGCCATTTATATTTAATAGATATGTTGAATAATCCCATGATGTTGTTCCAGTAAAGGCCTCCTGCAAGAAGCTTATTAGATATTCGAAGGCTCCTCCTATTAAAAAACCTATTAAGAAATAATCTAATTTTTGCCTCGGCTTTCTAGCAAGAATATATACCATGATACATGCTCCCCAGCCATATATTGGAGATAATTCTAAATATAATAGCCCTCTTTTAGTGGAATAATCTAGTATTCCATAATTGATATAATTCTTGGCCATAAATAGTATATCTTCATAAAGACAACCTAAGAAACTAAAAATGACAAAGATTAAAAACATTTTCTTAAAAGATAAACCTTCAGCGAAGGGTGTTCTATCTTTTAAAAGATATTCTTTTATTTTCTTCATACTGCTAACTCCTTTTATATTAAATTATTTCTTTCATATATATTGATATCATATTTAGTATATATATCAACTTTTCCTTTTTTAGTAAACTTTATGAAACATAAATCTTCAATTACGATATCTTTATCCTTTTCTAGATTGAATGTTATTTTTTTACATTCTTTTAATTTTGGATTATTATGAGTCATTTTTGTTATATTTAAGTTATTAGCTATATATATAGTAATATTATTATCTGTATAATAATCTAATCTAATATAGTCTTCAATTACTAGAGAACCTTTTCCTTTTAACTGATAACTTCTTGGTTTTATCTCTTTTTTAGGAGTTATTTTTTTTATTTCTTTTAGAGATAGATTATTTAGAATACTACCTTCATTTAATAAGCCCGGTGTATCTATTATTTTTAAATTATCTAAGTTTATTTCTATTTTATTTAGGGTCGTTGAAGGATATAGACTAGTTGTTACTTCTAGTTGTTTGTCGGTATAGTTTTTTATTAGTTTATTTATTAGAGTTGATTTACCTGAATTAGTCATTCCTACAAAGTATATTTCTTTATTACTTTTATTATATTTTTTTATTTTCTTTAATAAGCTATCTAGATTGTAATTTTTTATTGAACTTATTATTTCAATATCTAGATAGTTATTAGTTATATTGGATATATAATTTATTAATTTATAGTCCTGAACTGATTTTGGTAATAAATCTTTTTTGGTTAACACTAATATTACATTATTAAATTTATTTATATATTCTAAATTAATATTTAATAATGATGTTAAATAGACTACTAACGCATCTTTAGGGATACTATTTAAAATATCAGTATAGTCTTTATTATTTAATGTTACAGCTTTGTATTCACCATAATTTTTTAATTTAAAGCATCTTAAACATAGTTCATTATCTATATTTTCGGTATATCCTTCTTTATTTATATCTTCTGTTTGAAGAGTAATGCCACATCCTGTACACTTCTTAATCATAATATTCTCCTACTTTAAATATTCCTTTTTTATTCATTTTATTTATTTCTTTTCTTTCTATATAACGATGTATTTTAGTAAATGGCATATCAATATCAGACATTGGATTTACTAATACTGTTGTTATACCTACTCTATTACCACCATAGATATCTGTTACTAATTGATCTCCAATAATTGCTACTTCAGATAAGTCTAATTTGTATTCTTTTAATACTTTTATGAATTTTGCTTTTCTTGGCTTTCTAGCAGATGGGCAACAATCAACATTTAAATATTTTTTAAATGGTTCTAGTCTATTTCTTGGTGAATTAGAAAATATTATTACTGTAAAACCTGAATCTTTTAGTTTATCAAAATGATTTTTTAATTTTTTAGTTGGTTTTTTATCTACATATGGTACACAAGTATTATCTAAATCAAAAAGTAAACATTTTATACCATTTTCTTTTAATTTATCGTAATTGATGGTATAGATACTTTTTTGATAAACATCTGGATAAAAATAATTCATATATAATTCACCTCGCTATAAATATTATACTATATTTTTTTTATTATTGAAAGTTAATGGTTATTTTTCTTTACTTTAGTTAAATTTATGCTCATAACTAAAAGGGATAAAGTTAAAATTATAGTAACTATATTTAATACTACCGCACTTTGAGTTAAACCCGCTAGTAGGAGGAGAGTATAACCTGTAACTCTTCCAACATTTAATGTTACTTCTCTTATGGCATTAAATTCACATTGATTACTTTTATTTACTATTTTGCTATTAGATAAATTAAATATTTTAATTTTTCTAACTAAAGATAGTATTTCTGCAAATATTACATAACTAAATTTATATATTATTACTGTAGTATTTGTTTTTAATATTAAAAATATTATTAAAGATATTACTGGTATTATACTTGATATTATTATTACTTTTTTATCATCTCTTTTATTATAAATTAAACCATATATTTTTACTACTAATATTGATAATAATGTTGCTATGGAGGTTATTATTCCTAGATTGATATTTGTTTTAAAGGAATTTAATATTAAAATTACCATTACTGTTTCTAAAGCACCATTACAAATATTCATACCAATAAAGAATTCTCCTGCTAAGCAATTTATTACTTGTTTATTCTTTTTGAGTTCTAGCCAAGCTTTTTTTAAATTGTACTCTTCTAAATCTCCATTATGATTATCAGTTATGAAAAAAGATAATATTATTTGGATAAGTGATATAAATAATACTATAACTGCTGTTAATATATAATTGGTTATAGTTATTATACTACCGAAAATTATTGGAAATAGAATACCTACTACTGATATGGTTATAAATAATTTTACCATGTAGTTTGTTCTTTCGGTATTTTTTACTTTATTTATAATGAATAAATTATATGGAAAATAATAACAACTTGCTGATATACCATATAGTATTGATATGATTGGTAAATAATTTATTATTTTTTCTTTTAATAATATTATTATTAAAATATAAAT
>OBKV01002464.1_pt1 | contig 10110 bp, 10 predicted proteins | sample 1517301 | NCBI WGS metagenome assembly OBKV01 (sample SAMN04571685, study PRJEB22368) | human gut metagenome | biome: human gut; material: stool | host: Homo sapiens | place: Luxembourg | collected 2012-06-29 | reverse complement strand
GCCGCCTGTAGGGCCTGCTATAGCGCCAAGACCACCCTTGAAGTTAGCGAACACAGGTGCGCCCACAGCACCCAGAAGTGCATACACCAGCAGGGAGACCGCTCCCTTTTTGCTGCCCAGCACATATCCGCAGAGGGCAACAGCCAGCGTCTGGAGTGTAACGGGAACGCCCGAGGGCATAGGTATAGCTATCTGAGAAAGCACTGCCACCACTGCGGTGAACATAGCTATCTGCACCATATCTTTAGTGGATATCTTTTTCTTTTTATTCTCTTCCATTTTAAAACCATCTTTCCAAATCGTAATCAAGCTAAACGTTTATCTTATGGTTTTATTTTAGCACAGGCAATGGCGCTTGTCAACCGTAATTTGATTTCAAGTGTACAATATTCCCGCTTTTTACATTTTTATAATATTTGCCTTTGGCAAAAGGCAAAAAAAATCAGCCCATGTTGGAAAATTTCTCGACCGCCTTGGTAAAGCTTTCGATGGTCTTGTCGGCGTCGCCATGCTCTATGCCGTCACGGACGCAGTGCTTGATATGACCCTCGAGAACCACCTTTCCGCAGCCGTGAAGTGCGGACTTGGCTGCGTTTATCTGAGCCGGTATGTCCTCGCATGGAACGTCCTCATCTATCATTCTGTCTATAGCCTGCACCTGTACGATTATTTTTTGAGCCTGCGGTGCAGGTTTTCCGAATCCATACACCGTTTCATTCAAATATCTCCTTTTTCATATGCAGTACGCTTCCGCCGATAAGCTCTGTATCCGTGATGTCATGGGTAACGGCAATGACCGTTTTCCCGCTGATGTGGCTTATCATTTCGGCTGTTTTTATCCTGTTTTCGCTGTCAATGCCCCTGAAAGGCTCGTCCATAAGCAATATACCGCAGCTGCGGCACATGGCACGGACAATGGCTGTCCTGCGCTTCATTCCTCCTGAGAGGACTTCTGCGGGGCGGGTGATATCATCTTCCGAAAGCCCTGTGGATATGAGCATTTTGCGTATCTCGCAGCCGCTTTTATCCGACACAAGGGCGCAGTTTTCAAGGGCGCTCAACGCTCCGAAGAGCCTGTCCTCCTGAAACACCATGGAGATGCCGCCTGAGGGCACTTGTGAAATGCTGCCCGAAAAGTCCTCCAGTCCTGCGATAATGCGCAGGAGAGTGGTCTTTCCGCAGCCCGATTCACCCATTATCCATGAAAATCCGCCGTTTGCAAAGACGGCGGAAAAGTCTTTCAGCACGGCCTTTTCACCGTAGCTTTTGCAGATGTTATCGAGCCGCATTGGGGCGCCTCTTTTTTCCCTTTGAAAAGAACTTGCGGAGGGTCTTTACGATAGCATCAAAGTTATAGATCGTCATTACGACAAAGCCAAGGATAAGTCCCAGCCAGTAAACGGCGGGCTGCTTTGCCATGATAACGCACATGATTATGATTATGGCGGTGTTAACGATAAGCTTGATATAATCCACACGGAAGAAGATTATCTTTCGGGCATCAAATATGCGGACCGCAAAGCAGGCAAAATAGGAAGACGCCGTTGCAATGGCTGCTCCCCACACGCCGAACTTGGGAATAAGGAGCCAGTTGAGAGCGATGTTCAGGACACCTGCCACAAGTGCTGTTTTGAAAGAGTTCATGGACTTCTTTCTTGTGGTGTAAATGGACGAAAGGAACTGGCAGAAGCACTGGAATATCATTGCCACGATAAGAATGGGAGTGAACTTATATGCGCTGAAAAAGCTGGTTATTCCGCTGTCGTCGCCCTTGCCTGTGAGCACAATGGTAAGGGGCTTGCAGAGCATTATAAGGCCCGAAGCGGCAATGAACAGCAGCGATGAATATGCGCCGAACACATTTTCGTAGAACTTGCCGATATAGCGGCTGTCACGCTCCTCGATAGAGGACATCTGCCACGCCTGATAGAAGATGGTCGTTACCAGCATGAGCAGTGTGGGGAGCTTGTTGCCCACGGCGTATATTCCGTTGGTATCCGCATCTATCATGCCCACGATGAACCATCTGTCGGAAGCTGAGGTTATCCACCAGAGCAGATATGTGGGGATAAGGGGGGCGGAGAATTTAAGCATCTCCCTGATGAGCTTGGGACTGATGAACGACGTATCCAGCGACTTGTTGAGTCCTGCGATAAGGGTAAGCATACAGAGGGAAAGTCCGTCGGAAATAACGATAGACAGAATATATCCAGTAACGCCAAGCTTGAAGCCAAGCAGAAGAACCAGGTTACATATTACCTGAGTGAGGACGGAGAATATGCCGTCAGCCGCAAAGAGCTTTACATAACCCCTTGCCCTGACGTACTGGGAGGCTATCTGCCTGAAGCATGAGAAATAGCAATAGATATACAGCAGGAAGCTGTAATCGCCTATGGTGTTTATCTTTGACACCAGCGGCGTAAACAGCATAAACACGGTCATTCCGAAAAGCACGCACAGGTTGGCGCAGGTATAAACCTTGCGGTGGTCGTACTCGTTATCCATACCGAAGCGGATAACGGCATCGGACATACTGAACGTTACCAGCGGGACGAGGATATTAACAGTCTGATAGATAAGGTCAACAGTGGAATACTCGCCCTCGCTCATTACACGGGTATAGAGGGCTACCAGCAGGAATCCCAGCAGCTTTGTACCGAATGAGCCGACAGCAAAAACGAGAGTATTTCCGAACAGCTTTTTATATTTATTCATTGGCGTTCTCCCGAAAATCGTTGTAATTTACATATAGATATATTATATCATACTTTTTTCAAAAATGGAATAGCCAAACAAAATTTTTAACAGCGATAAAATCGCACAGGTTAAGTGCTTACTAAAAAGTCAGCACAAATAAGAGCAACGAACAATATGACCAATCCACACCGCAGAGTTAAGCAAAACAAACAGCAGATACTCGATGTCACCAATAAAATTTGATACCACAAGGTAATGAACACTTTTATAAAATTGCTTACCAAATAGCCAAAGAAATACAAATAAAAGAACTGAGTGAAACCCAAACCCGTAAACATAGCTATAGAAAAGAGTGCAAATAAATGAATGGGGTCCTGTCTCCGGCGGCAAGCAAAATGTAGGGGGATAAAAAACGGTAGGGAATGGGGGGTTCAAGGAAGAGATGAGTGCTTGCCTTTTTCAAGGCATGGAGAAACCATCAGGGGGAAGGGGAACGCCGTTTTTTGCCCTTGCTTTAGTTTAATACTAAGCACCAATTAAAAACTATACAAAAAATTGAGCATAATCTTGCGTATATGGATTATGCGATGATTTTTTGTCTATAGTTTTATTGGTGATTAGTATAATTAACCTTTGGTTAATACTTCCCACCCGGTGGTGTCTCATTTGCATTAGGTACGGACTTTATAAAAATGAAAAGAAGATTTGTGCGAACTTTTTTAATATGCCCCTTAACTAAAAAAGACTGCCGGGCTATGGCAGTCTTTTGAATATAGTTATGCTATGATCATTTCACAGCAAATATCTCTCCGTTGCTGAGATATGCTGTTCTCTCTCCCAATGTGAAAATATCCTGTGCATGGATATTCTCAAATGCGGTACTGAGTATTTTAAGCTCCCTGCGGCACTTTTCCCTTTTCTTCTCGGAAGCTATCTCGGGAAGCAGGAACTTTACTGTTCCGTCCGCATAAAGCACTCCTATGCCGAACAGTCCCCCATACAGCTTTACAGGCGGATTTTCATTTCCGCAAAGTGTATATTTTGCCACGGTCTCACACTTTTTATCGGTTATCTTTGTCTTGATTATGCCATATCCCTCTTTCAGTCCGCAGAGGTAATATGCAAATCCGCCGAAAACGCACACGTCGTAAATGTCCTCGTATGTTTTTTCAAAGCTGTAGAAGTCCCCGTCCTCCGAGTGCATAAGGAATGAGCGATGATCCTCTGTTATAACTGCCGCAAAGGAAGCTTTTCCCAAGGGAAGACATTTTTTCACCGAGACCTCCGCCGCAGAAAATCCGCCGTCGGTATTTTCAGCATCGCATATATCGCTGCCTGTTATCTCGATAAGCGCTCCCAGGCTGACGGTCTTTTCAATCTCCCCTGAGCTGCCGCAGACGTACATCAGGCAGTCGGAGAAAATGTGAAACTTTCCGTTCATTGAGCAGATATATTCGGGGTCGGTAAGTCCGCAGAAAACAGGCTCCTTTGATTTATCGGAATAGACCATAACTCCGCCCTTGTCGGTGATGAAGAACATTCCGCTTTCCGACACCTCGGCACCTATTACGCCTGTGGGGCAGCGGAACTCCTGCACCTGTATATTCTGTGACGCTTCGTCGGTCACTTCCGAGAGCATATATGCACGGCAGTCCTTTTCAGCGCCATATATTACGGCGGCAGACCTGCGGTCGTTATCCGAGCAGACAAGTCTGGGGGAGCTGTCCGTATCCACACGCACGATTTCCGCAGCCCTGAGCTTTTCTATGGTTTTAGGCTTTGGTGCATTCTCACGGCTTGCAGGCTTTTCGGGGCTTTTTTTGCTTTTTGTTGCAGGCTGTGCCTTTTGCTGAGCTTTTTTCTGCGTGCCTGAAGTCTGAGCCGATGTGAGCGCAGCACCGGCAGCACCTGCAGCAGCTCCCGCACCTGCGGCGGCTGTACAAAGAAGAGCGATATCCTTAGCTTTCATAACATTTCCTTTCGTATAATTTCAGTCATATCTTCGGGCATATCCGCCGAAACGGTGATATTTTCACCGCTTATGGGGTGTATAAAGCTCATTTTTCCGCAGTGAAGAGCCTGACGGGCTATAAGCTTTCGGCTTCCGCCGTACATATCGTCCCCTGCCAGGGGGTGGCTTATATGGGAAAGATGCACTCTTATCTGGTGGGTGCGACCCGTTTCAAGGCGTATTTCCAGCAGGGTGCAGTTATTCATACATTTAAGTGGCTTTATTACAGTGACTGCATTTTTTCCGTCGGGGCGGACTTCACGCATTATCACCGAGCCGTCGGCACGGCCTATGGGCAGGTCTATCCTCTGCGGTTCTGAGACGATTCCCTCGCAGACGGCGTAATACACCTTTTCGGTGACGGTCATATCCGCTCCCAGCTTGTTTTTGGCGGCAATGCACAGCCCCGACGTGTCCTTATCCAGCCTGTTGACTGCACGAAACGGCATATCCAACTGCGCCGCAAAGACATTTTCCAGCGTATCGTCATAATGCCCGTGAGAACGGTGGACTGCCATGCCTGCGGGCTTATTGTATATGATAAGGTCGCTGTCCTCATACACCGTGGGCACGGTTAGTTCACGGTTGGGCACAATATCGTTCCCGCTGCCCATGGGGATTTTAAGAAGCACTCTGTCCCCTGCAAATACCTTGTCTATAGTGCGGCAAAGCTCGCCGTTTCGGGTGATGCCGCCCTCGGTGCGCTTCATTGCGACAATGAGCCGCCGTGAAAAGCCCCGCTTTTTAAGCAGGGCTTCAAGTGTGTTTTCGCTTTCGCAGATAATTTCCAGCTCTCTGAACTTATCCAACAGGCATTTTCTCCTTTTGCTTCTGCTCGTTTTCGATGCTTTCGGGAGTTATCTCCGAATTTATCTGCTCGATGCTGTCGTTTATGAACACAGCCGAGGTCATATACAGATAGGGGATAAGCGCCAGCACGGGAAAGCCTGCGATACAGATGACATACCAGCCTATGAAAGAGGCATAAAGCATCATCATATATGCGTACTTTTTGGAAACTATCTTTTTGCTGAGTTTTATGATATTGTCCGCACCCGCATCGGGATTATCCGCCAGAAGATAGCCCACGGGGACGTACTGCATTCCCGAAATAAGGAAAAACAGTATAAGTCCGCCGCATACCACTGCACAGCCGACTTTTAAAAGGAAAGCGCCCGTATCAGACATTTGGTATGTAAGCAGCTTTTTGGTAATTGATATTGTTACCGCCATGCAGGCTGCCGAAATTATTGCGGGGGTGAGCCTGCGCATATCGGTTATGACCTTGAGCTTTATAAGGCTCAGGGCATATTCGGTGGAACGGTAGCCCGCAAACACCGATGATACGGGCATCACATTCTCCTCCGCTGCGTGCCAGTAATACCATCGTATTCCAAGCATAAGTGGGGCGGTGCTGATGTAATATATGAGTATTACCGAGCCGATGATAAAATTGGGCGGGAACGAATTGAACTTCGGCAGGATACTTCCCGTCTGCAAAGCGCCTGTTATTATGCCAAGCAGCATTATCACCGCATAGAAGAGCAGGAAAAGCCCCATCTGCAATAGGGATATGAACGCTGCCTCCGCCCAGCACTTGCGGAAAAGCTCGGACGAGCGTTTTTTCAGATCACGAATCCCCGTCATCGCTGCCATAATCGAACAAAGCCTCCCCGGCGTCGTTATATCCCACAGCCTGATAGCCTGGGATCTTTCCAAGAATTTCAAAGCAATAGCTCTGCTGCCACATCTGAGCCGTTACCATTATCTCATAACCGTGACCTACTGGGCAGGCAAATTCCATGGGCTTCATTTTGGGCAGACCAAAGCAGGACATCATATTCATAAGGATACCCGAATGGGTCATAACGCCTGCGTGGGTAATGCCCTCGTTCATCATATCAAGGATAATGGCATTAAGTGCTGTATAGCAGCGAACCATCATATTTCTGAGGCTCTCGCCGTTGGGTGGGGGATTGTCAAGGCCGCCTTTGAGCCATTTCTTGTAGCTGTCAAGATTAACAAGATCCTCGGCTTTTAGACCCTCAAAGATGCCGAAATCCATTTCCCTCAGATCATCTACCTCGGTAAGCTCACGGTCGGGGAAGAGTATCTCCGCCGACTGAACCGCTCTTTCAAGGGGGCTGGTATAGACCTTCTGTACCTTGGGGTACTCGTGGGTCTCATACAGCTCCTTGAGCTGTGCCTTGCCCGCTTCGGAAAGGGGCAGGTCGGTCTTGCCTATATATATACCTTTTTCGTTTGCCTCGGTGCGTCCGTGGCGCAGGATACTTATTCTATAGCCTTTCAAGTGATTACATTCCTTTCAAAAATGTAGTTATATTTATTATATCACATTACGGTGAGGATTTCAACAGGTTATTTAAAAATGGCTGCTGCCCCTAACCCGTTGTCCCCTATTGAACATTTTATAAAAACGTGGTATAATAAGCAATAAGCAACCGAAACATATAAGGAGATGTTATTATGACTGAAATAGATCTTATCACAGGTATCCTCGGCTCGGGAAAAACCACTTTTATCAGGAAATATGCCCGCCACCTTATCGACAGCGGCAAGAAGATCGCCATTCTCGAAAATGACTTCGGTGCTGTTAATGTTGATATGATGATACTCCAAGACCTTAAATGCGACAGCTGCCAGCTGGAAATGATATCGGGCGGCGGCGACCCCGACTGCCACAAGCGCCGTTTCAAGACCCAGCTCATCGCCCTCGGTATGCAGCACTTTGACCGTGTTATAATGGAGCCTTCGGGTATTTTTGATATGGATGAGTTCTTTGACACCCTTTATGAGCCGCCTCTTGACAACTGGTTCAGAATAGGCAACATCTTCTCTGTTGTAGATGCACAGCTGGAGGATACTCTTTCCGACCAGATGGAATATCTGCTCGCTTCCGAGGCTTCCTGCTGCGGAAAGCTGCTTATGAGCAAGGTGAGCACCATTCCCGCAGACCGGCTCAGTCAGCGGGAGGAGAGCATCATCGCCCACCTGAACCGCTCCCTTGAATATATCGGCTGCCGCAGGCGCTTTTCCTCCGCCGATATGGTAACAAAGGAATGGGATGCTCTTACGGCTGATGATATGAACAAGCTTATGACCTCGGGCTACCGCAGCGAAAGCTATGTGAAGATGTTCAGCCAGGAGGATATCCGCAGCATGACCCATTATTTCATGCACATAAGGATAAAGGAAGCTTTGCTGCCCCAGGTGATAAAAGGCATTTTCGCAGATGAAAAGTGCGGACATATCTACCGCATAAAGGGCTTCACCCAGGACGACAAGGGCGGCTGGCTGAAAATAAACGCTCTTTCGGACAAGCTGGAGATCGCCCCCATTGATGACGGTCAGACCGTGTTTATCGTAATCGGCGACAACGTTGACCGTGCGCAGGTGGATAAGCACTTTACAGAATACAACACCGACCCCGAATATGTTTCTATATAAGATAAGTAAAGGAATGATTATATGTGTACAGCCGCTTCTTATAAGACCGACAACTTTTATTTTGGCAGAACTCTCGATTATGAAATGTCCTACGGCGAGGAGATAGTTATTATGCCAAGGAACTTTCCCCTGAAATTCAGGCACATTGGGAAGCTTTCCGAGCATTACGCCATCATCGGCACGGCTCATGTGGCAGGGGGCTGTCCCCTGTTTTATGACGGTGCCAATGAAAAGGGTCTTGCCATGGCAGGACTGAATTTCGTGGGCAACGCATATTATTTTGATAATGCCGCCGAAAAGGATAATATCCCACAGTTTGAGTTTATCCCATGGATACTGAGCAAATGCGCTGACCTTAACGAAGCAAAGGCGCTTCTTGGCAGGATAAACATTACAAACGAGCCGTTCAGCCCTCAGCTTCCCACAGCACAGCTCCACTGGATAATTTCGGACAAAACAGGCTCGATAGTTGTGGAGTCAGTAAAGGACGGGCTGAAAATATATGACGATCCTGTGGGCGTGCTTACCAACAATCCCCCTTTCGACAGGCAGCTGTTCAATCTTAATAACTATATGCACCTGTCCCCCAAGGATCCCAGCAACACATTCTCCGATGCACTTGACCTTACGACCTACAGCCGTGGAATGGGCGGATTGGGGCTTCCCGGCGACCTGTCATCACAGTCGAGATTTGTCCGCTGCGCATTTGTGAAAATGAACTCCCGCTCGGGCAGCGGTGAGGCGGAAAGCGTCAGCCAGTTCTTCCATATCCTGGGCTCGGTAGATCAGCAGAGGGGCTGCTGCGAGGTAAAGGGCGGATACGAGATAACCATTTACACCGCCTGCTACAACGCCGACAAGGGAATATATTATTACACCACCTACGACAATCATCAGATAACCGCCGTGAAGCTCCACAGCGAGAACATCGACGGCACAGAGCTTATAAGCTATCCTATGCTCACAGGCGAGCATATTCTGGAGCAAAACTGATATCGGGAGGAGAAAAGCAATGAAAGTTCTTATCATCAACGGCAGTCCGAGAGTAAACGGCAACACATCTGTAGCTGTACGTGAAATGGAAAAGGTCTTTGCGGAAGAGGGCGTGGAGACCGAGGTTGTGCAGGTAGGCAACAAGGATATCCGTGGCTGTATTGCCTGCGGATACTGCCGTGAAAACGGCAAGTGCGTGTTCAACGACGTTGTGAACGAGCTTGCGCCAAAGTTTGAGGAAGCAGACGGACTTGTTGTGGCAAGCCCTGTTTACTACGCTTCCGCCAACGCAACACTTATCGCCTGTCTTACAAGGCTGTTTTACAGCACGCCCTTTGACAAGAGTATGAAAGTAGGTGCAAGCGTAGTTTGTGCAAGGCGTGGGGGCTGCTCCGCAACCTTTGACGAGCTGAACAAGTTCTTTACCATTTCCAGTATGCCCATTGCTTCCAGCCAGTACTGGAACAGCATTCACGGCAGAGAACAGGGTCAGGCGGAGATGGACGAAGAGGGCAGGCAGACCATGAGGGTGCTTGCAAGGAACATAAGTTTCCTTATGAAGAGCATTGCGTTGGGAAAAGAGAAATATGGGCTTCCCGAAAAGGAAGAACATCTCTGGACGCATTTTATAAGATAATATTTTATAATATAAAATGCAAAAGCCATAGAAGAAGCATACTATTCTTCTATGGCTTTTTTGCTTGCAGTCAAGCGAACTTATTAAAAAGTATGCACAAATGAGGGCAAGGTAAAGGGTTTAGGAAGTCCATTGAGGGCGGAGCCATCTGGTTGCCCTTGCCGCAGTGGTAAAAGTAGTTTACCTGCCAACTCCGTTTGCTCACAGATATAGTTATTAAAATTATGATAAACAATATAGCCAATCCCCACCGCAGAGCTAAGCAAAACGAACAGCAGATACTTGATATCGAAACGCCAGACCG
>OBKV01002441.1_pt1 | contig 10190 bp, 10 predicted proteins | sample 1517301 | NCBI WGS metagenome assembly OBKV01 (sample SAMN04571685, study PRJEB22368) | human gut metagenome | biome: human gut; material: stool | host: Homo sapiens | place: Luxembourg | collected 2012-06-29 | reverse complement strand
ACCGCTTCCACCAGCGCGCGGTCCGACTCCGTCATACACCCGACGCCGTATTCCGAAGCTGTGCGCACGTTCTGTTCGACCATCTCCATGGAATTCATGCCGGAGAGCACGCAGGTCACCTCCGGCTGGTCGTACAGCCACTTGAGTGCCAGTTCTGCCGGGGTGCGGTGCTCCTCATCCTGTGCGAACAGTTCCTTCGCCGACTCCGGCAGCAGATTGACCAGCCTGCCGCCGCGCAGCGGCTCCATGATAATCACCGGAATCCCCTTCGCATGCGCGTAGCGCAGTCCCTCCACGCCCGCCTGCGAATGTTCGTCCATATAATTATACTGGATCTGGCAGAAATCCCAGTCATAGGCGTCGATCAGCTGCATGAACATATCCGATCTGCCATGATAAGAAAATCCGATGTTGCGGATCTGTCCGGACGCCTTTTTCTCCCGGATCCAGTCCTCCATGCCGAGCTTTTTTAACTTTTCCCAGGTTGGAAGATCCGTCAGCATATGCATCAGATAGTAATCAATATAATCTGTCTGTAAGCGGCGCAGCTCCTCCTCGAACATCTTCTGGGCACCCTCCACCGACTTGATCAGGTAGTGCGGCAGCTTGGTCGCCAGATAGATGCGCTCCCTGCAATGATTGCGCGCGAGGATCTCCCCGACCGCCGCCTCATTTCCGGCATAGACATATGCGGTATCGAGGTAGTTCACACCGGCATCAATCGCCGCCATGACCTCCTTTTCCGCCTTATCGATATCGGCATGCCCGCCCTCCTTGGTAAAACGCATACACCCGTAGCCGAGCACCGAAATCTCATTTCCGTTTTTATCCTTGCGATACTGCATGATCATCCGATCTCCTCCAACTGCTGCAGCCAGACAGCCGCACACGCGTCCGACGGCATCCGCAGATCCCCGCGCGGAGAGACCGCCACACTACCGACTTTCGGTCCGTCCGGCAGACAGGAACGCTTGAATTGCTGTGCAAAAAAGCGCCGGTAAAAGGTTTTCAGCCATTTTAAGATCGTCTCATCGTCGTAGACGCCGTCAAACGCCACTTTTGCGAGACGGTACACCTTTTTCGGTGCAAATCCAAGACGCAGCATGTGGTACAGGTAAAAATCATGAAGCTCGTACGGTCCCACAAGATCTTCCGTCTTCTGCGAGATCTTTCCGTCCTCCGGCGGCAGAAGCTCCGGAGATACCGGCGTGTCCAGCACATCCGTCAATACCGCGCCAAGCTTCTCATCCCCGCAGGTATCCGCGTAGTAGCGCACCAGGTGGCGCACCAGCGTCTTCGGAACGGAGGCATTGACCGCATACATGGACATATGGTCGCCGTTATATGTCGCCCAGCCGAGTGCAAGCTCCGAGAGATCGCCGGTTCCGATGACCATGCCGCCCTCCTTGTTGGCAATGTCCATCAGAATCTGCGTCCGCTCTCTTGCCTGGCCGTTCTCATAGGTCACATCATGAACGGCCGGATCCTGCCCGATATCACGGAAATGCACATTTACCGCTTCCTTGATGTCGACTTCCGTAAAATCCGCGCCGAGGCACCGGATCAGGGACACCGCGTTGTCATAGGTCCGGTCCGTCGTCCCGAAGCCCGGCATCGTGACTGCCTTGATCCGGTCGTGCGGGATGCCGAGCAGATCGAACGCACGCACGGTGACAAGCAGTGCCAGCGTGGAATCCAGACCACCCGAAATGCCCACAACCGCCGTCTTACAGTGCGTATGCTCCAGACGCTTTTTTAATCCCGCTGCCTGAATAGCAAGGATCTCATCACAGCGTCTGATACGGTCCGCCTCATTTCCCGGCACAAACGGCATCGGGTCGATGAAGCGGGTCAGAGCCGTCTCCTCCGTTTCAAGAGAAAAACGCACCTCCACATAGCCGTCCTCCGCCATCTCAAACGTCGTCATCCGGCGGCGCTCCGCCTCGATGCGCTTGACATCGATCTCCGTGCAGATCACACCGCTTCCGAACCGCTCCGATTCCTTTAGAATATGACCGTTCTCGGCAATCACATTGTGTCCGGAGTAGACGACGTCCTGCGTGGACTCCCCGTCTCCCGCACTCGCATAGATATAGCCGCACAGAAGTCTCGCCGACTGTCCGTTTACCAGCTCCCGCCGGTAGATGTCCTTTCCGGTGGTCTCATCTGATGCAGACAGATTCACAAGCAGCGTCGCACCATTTCTGGCATGACGGATACTCGGCGGCTCCGGCGTCCACAAATCCTCGCAAAGCTCCGCGCCGATCTTTAATTCTGGCAGAGACGTACACACAAATAAAAGCCTCGTCCCCATCGGCACGCACTCTCCCTCGAAATCGACCTCGACCGGATCTGCCATTCCTCTGGCAAAATGTCTTGCCTCGTAAAATTCATTGTAGTTCGGAAGATAGGTTTTGGGCACAAACCCGAGCACTTCCCCGCGGCAGAGCACCGCTGCCACATTATAAAGTTTTCCGTTGTACGCAAGCGGTAGACCGACAAAAAGGATGGCGTCCACCTCTGCTGTCTCCTCCGCGATCGTTCCGAGCGCCCGCTTCGCCTGCTCTAAAAGATATTCCTGCAAAAACAGATCACTGCAGGTATATCCCGTGATGACAAGCTCCGGCAGCACGATCACCTTCGCGCCTGCCACCGCCGCTTCCCGGATTCCTTCCACGATCACGCCGGCGTTGTATGTTGTGTCCGCCACACGGATCTTCGGTGTGACGGCGGCAACTTTTACAAATCCATCTCTCATTTTCTCATTTCCTTTAACTCGTCGATGTCAAAATGGTACGCTTTGTTACAGAACTGGCATTTTACCTCAATCGACTCTCCGTCGCTTACGATGTCGTCCAGATCCTTTCTGCTCAGTGTCGCAATCGCACGGGAGACGCGCTCCTTGGAGCAGTCGCACTGGAATGCGGCATTCACCGTATCGTTGATCTCAAGCCCGAACTCGCCGAGAATCAGCTCCAAGATCTCTTCCGGTGTCTTCCCATCTTCCAGCATCTCCGTGACGGAGGCAATCTCCGTGATCTTCTTCTCGAGACGATCCACCACGTCGTCCGGTGTAAACGGCATCAGCTGGATGATAAATCCTCCCGCCTGTCTGACCGACCGGTCCGGATTCACGAGAACACCGAGTCCTACCGCGGACGGCACCTGCTCGGAGGTGGCAAAATAGTACGTCAGATCCTCCGCAATCTCACCGGTCTGCAGCGCGATCTGTCCCACGTACGGCTCCTTTAATCCCATGTCCTTGATGACGCTCATCACGCCAAGCCCCAGCGCACCGCCGACGTCCAGCTTTCCCTGTGCATTTAACGGCAGTTCCACATCCGGAACATTCGGGAATCCCTTGACATGTCCGTTTGCATCCGCGGTCACCGTAAAGCCCTTTGCCGGGCCGCCGCACTGGATCTGTATCGTCAGAAGATCCTTCTCCCCCTTCATCATCGTTCCCATCATCGCCGCACCGGAGAGAAGTCTGCCGAGCGCTGCCGTAATCACCGGGCTGGTGTCATGATCCACTCTCGCCACCTCCACCAGATGGCGCGATGTGATCGCAAATGCGCGGATACTTCCCTCCGCTGCGGTAGCTCTTACAATATAATCTCTATCCTGACTCATTTCGTTCTCCTTTTCTATTGTTGCTGTATTTCGGATTTGCTACATCTTCTTTTCCTGCTCCGTTTTCATGCACGGTATCTTTTCTTTCTGCTCCGTTTTCATATACTGTATCTTTTTCTACTCAGTTCGGATTCGTTGTTCCTGTATCTTCTCAAAGCCTTCTACCTGCGCGGGCGCGCCACCACATAGATCCGCTCCGAGTCGTCCCTGACCGGTTCCTTTGTGAACGCGTCGTAGGCTGCCGTAAGCTCCATTCCCGCATCCGCAAGCAGTCTGCCAATCGTCTTTAAATCATAGGCCCGCTGATAATGCACTTCCTCAAACCTGCGGTAGGTTTCACCGTCCTCGCGGATATAAAGCGTCAGATCGTATTCATTTACGGCACTCTCCTCATCAAAATAATTCTCCCAGATGAAGCTGCCCTCCTCGCGGTTTTCCGCAATCGTCGTCTCTCCCAGAAGATCCCGGTACTTGTATACCGTATTCAGGTCAAAAATAAAGATGCCATCCTCCTCCAGATACTCGTGCACACGCGAAAACACCTCGCGCAGATCCGCTTCCTCCAAAATATAATTCATGGAATCGCAGACCGACACCACCGCGCACACGCTTCCGTACAGTTCCAGTTCACGCATATCCTCTAGCAGATAGAGAATTCCCCCATTGGGCAGCTCGTCCGGTTCATCCGGCTCGCCCAGTTCTGCATATTCTTCCGGCTCATCGGTTTCGTCAGCTTCGTCCCATGCTTCTGCCGCACTCCACGCATCCGCCTCATACTCTGCCTCGCGTGCGATCTCAAGCATCTCCTCGGAATTGTCCACGCCGATCATATCGTACCCTGCCGCCGCCAGCAGCCTGGTCATTTTTCCGGTGCCGCAACCCAGTTCCGCAACCGTTCCGTTGCAGATGCCGTATTCCCGGAGCAGCCCCGTAAGATAGGAACCCCATTCCTCATAGGGAACATTATCCATAAACAGATCATACACTCTCGCAAAGCTCTCGTATGCACCCATATCGTTCTCACTTTCTCTTCCGCCAGCATGCGGAACATTTCTATGTAATACTACCAAGTTTCCAATGTGAAATCAAGGTTTGCCGACAGATTCCCCCGCACAAATCTTCTTGATTATTTTTCCGGTAAACCGTATACTTATTCCATAAAATGCCGTTTTTTCCGATGTTTCTGGAAACACAGCAAAATACAGCAAAGGATCTTACACCTATGCCCGATCAGTTTGAACACTATATTACCAAAAATATAAAGGCATTCTACAAGCGCAGACTGCTGACACCGATCCTGTATCTGATTTTTCTTCTGGTACTGTGGTTCGTTCTCTCGCTGTCAGCGCCGCTTTTTCCGGACACGCTCGATGCCCCGGATACCCTCGAGAGCACCTACAGACGGCATGAAGAATACATATCCGCCACCTTATCCGATCTGAAGTTCACCGGTTACACCCAGTCCTTTCTAGGGCACATCAGCGGTTACTACTATTACACGATGCGGAATGACGAGTGCATCATCGTACTGCTCTCCCCGAATACCAGTGAACAGGGACTTCCGGAGATTCCGCAGGTGTCCGTCCGTGCCAAGATTCTTCACGGTTCCGAGAATTTTGATGAGCTGTTAAATCATCTCGCTTCGGATCTGAACTGGACCGAAAACGGCATTCACAACAAAGTCTCCCAGTATGTACTGAGTGAGCCTGATTACAATCTGCTCGGAAACACGCTGCTCTACGTCGTATTTTTTGCGACCGGCGGCTATGCCCTGATCTGCATTGTATTTTTCATCCTCTATATCTGCTTTCCAATTCTCTCGCCCGCGTGCCAGGATCTCGCGCTGTTCGGCAATCCGAAAAAGCTTTTGGAGCAGGCAGAGGATGAACTTGCGACGCTGCCGCAGCTTGCAACGGAGGATATGTTTATCACAGAACATTTCTTCATCGAGACCTCGGTGTACGGCAATGCCATTGTACCGATCGATGAGATCATCTGGATCTACAAATACTCGACGCTCCACAAGTTTTTCTGGTACCACTTCAGCATCTCCTACACGCTGCATATCAGTGCGAACCGGCATCTCTACATCCAGTGCCCGAAGAACATCAAGTCGGACATCGACGGTATCATAGATTACCTCGCCGAGGCGAACCACAATATTTTAGTCGGATTCTCCGAAGCGAACCGTCTGAAGGTGCAGGAGATCCAGGGAACGCCGATGCATTTTGAAAAATTTATTGCCTTCCTGAAAAAACGCGTTTAAATGCCGCGCCAGCACAGAACGGATCTTTTGCAATCAGCTCTGAGTGTCCTTTGAGCGACAGGTAATAGTTGGAGAAGTACATCTTACAGATTTCAGATGGAAATGCATATGGAAGATTCTTTGTGAAAAGCGGATGCAAATATCCGGCTGGTTAGAAATGCCGCATTTTTGAACAGAATTTTCATATGCATTCCATCTGAAATTGAAAGATGTAATCTTTTTATATATTACCTATCACTCAAAGGACACTCTGTGCCGATTGCAACAGTTCCTTTCTGACGCTAGCGGCAGGAGGTACTGATCGACTCAATCGCCACAGCACCGCCTCTTACCACTTCAATTCTCTTGAATTTTGAGCGGAGCAGGGCAATCAGCTCGTTGTTGCGCCGCTCTGTCAACTTGCACTCCAGCAGCACGCTGTCGTTTCCGACATCCGACACCTCCACATGGAACACCTGCGCAATCTGGAATACCTCAAGCTTTTCCGCTGCATTGATGTCGAGCACCTTCGCAAACAGAATCTCTTTCATATGGATCGGCACATCGGTGAGATCAATGACCTTGATGACCTCTACCATACGGTTTAGCTGCTTTTTGATCTGCTCAAAGGTAATGTCGTCACTCGTCACGCAGATCGTCATGCGGGAAACGGTCTCGTCCTCCGTCGTGCCGACGGTCAGACTCTGTAAGTTATACGATTTGCCGGAAAACAGACCGGACACCTTAGCCAGAACACCGACCTGATTTTCCACATATAATGCAATCCAGCGATTCTTCATAGTAAGTCTCCATTCCTATTTCAAGATCATTTCACTCATCGGATTCCCGCTCTTCACCATCGGAAGCACGATCTCATCGGTGGCGATCATAAATTCGATGATAGTCGGCGCATCCTTGTATGTGCGCGCCTCATCTAACGCCGCCTGAATATCCTCCTCGCGCTCCACGCGGATTCCGTGTGCCCCGTAGCTTTTTGCAAGTGCAATAAAATCCGGCGTTGCAGTTCGCCGGGCATCCTTTTCTTCTGCGCAGGCAGGTTGCCTCATAACGCTTGCCGTAGAATAACTGCTGCATCTGCCGCACCATTCCCAGATAGTAATTGTTAAACACGCAGATGATGACCGGCGCCTCCTGCACAACCGCCGTCGCCATCTCCTGAATGTTCATCTGCAGACCGCCATCCCCAGAAAAGCAGACCACTTCCTTGTCCGGATTGCCGATCTTTGCACCGATTGCCGCCGGAAGCCCGAATCCCATCGTGCCAAGACCTCCCGAGGTAATCAGCTGATGCCAGGAATCCAGTTCCAGATACTGTGTCGCCCACATCTGGTGCTGTCCCACATCCGTCACATAGACCGCCTCTCCGAACGTCCGGTTCACATGCTCAAAAATCATCTGCGGCGTCATGCCGTGGTCCCTGCGCATCTCGAGCGGATTTTTCTCATCCCACCCGGCAATCTGTGCCTGCCATGCTGCAGTGTCTTTGGACTCCGCCCACTCGAGCAGCTTCTCTAACGCCAGGTTTGCATCGGAAACAATCGGGACGTCCACGACCACATTTCGGGAGATCGCCGCCGTATCCACGTCGATATGTACAATCTTCGCCTTCGGTGCAAATTCGTTTAAATCGCCGGTGATGCGGTCATTGAATCTGGTGCCGATGGAAAACAGAACGTCGCATTTGCTGACTGCCATATTTGCGGCATATTTTCCATGCATACCGCTGTTCCCCACATAGAGCGGATGCCCGGTCGGGATCGCTCCTTTTCCCATGATCGTCGTCACAACTGGAATCTGCATTTTTTCCGCAAACTGAAGCAGCTTGTCGTTGGCATGTGCAATGTTAATGCCCCCGCCAGTATAAGCGGCTTCTTTGCCCCGCGCAGCAGCTTATAAGCTTTTTTCAGCTGTCCCACATGCACGCTCTCATTCGGTTTGTAACCGCGGATCTGCACACTGGAAGGATACTCTGCAGGTCCTGGCGCCGTCTGGATGTCCTTCGGAATATCGATGAGCACCGGTCCGGGCTTCCCCGTGGAGGCAATGTAGAACGCCATCTTGATGATGCGCCCCAGATCCTCTCTTTTCCGCACCGTCACGCCGTACTTGGTGATGCTCCGCGTCATGCCGACAATATCTACCTCCTGAAACGCATCGTTTCCAATGAGGGATAACGGCACCTGTCCGGTAAAACAGACCAAGGGGATGCTGTCATAGTGCGCGTCTGCAAGTCCCGTCATGATATTGGTGGCTCCCGGTCCGCTCGTGACCAGACACACTCCCACTTTTCCCGTCGACCGGGCATATCCTTCCGCCTCATGGATCAGCCCCTGCTCATGCCGCGGTAAGACGACTTCGATACCATCCTGCTTATATAGTTCATCAAAAAGATCCGTCACCGTTCCGCCCGGATAACCGAACAGGGTGGTAACGCCTTCTTCCTGCAAAGCTTTCACAAATAACTTTCTGCCTGTAATATCCATGCCGTCCTCCTTACCTTCTCTCTGCCGTCCGTTTCCTGCAGAAAGGATTATTGTAAAAAACTATAGCCCATCTTTTTCACAAATGCAATCCTATCCAAAGATAAATCAAGAATATTAAAATACATCAAGAACCTTTACCCTATCAATCCTACTGTCTTCAAAATAAAGATCCATCCGGTCAGGGTAAATGCCGCCAGAAGCGTCGTCATCACGATCACGCTCGCGGTGAGTACGCCATCGTTGTCCATGTTCTTCGCCATAATGTAGCAGCTCGGCGTCGTCGGAGATGCCAGCATAATCAGAATTGCGATCATCTGCTCCCCGCGAAATCCCATCCACGCAGCGACCGGCAGAAAAATGAGCGGCTGGATGACCAGCTTGATCATGGATGCCGCAATCGTCGGGCGGATCTTCGCCAGTGCTTTTCTTCCCTCAAATCCCGCTCCGATCGTGATGAGTGCCAGAGGCGTTGCCATCTGCGCCACGCTGTTCACCGTCTTATCCACGATCACTGGAAAATCGATGCCAAGAAGTCCCACGATAAGTCCGGCCAAGATTCCCAGAATGATCGGATTCTTTGCGATGTTGATGCAGGCAGCCTTAATCTTCTGCTTCGGATCCACCTCCCCGGAACGTGCCCCTTCAAACGTCAGGACAATCACGGAAAAAATATTGTAGAGCGGCACTGCACTCACGATCATGAGCGGTCCCATCGCCGAGCTTCCGTACATGTTCTGGATGAACGCCAGTCCCATTACCGCTGCACTGCTGCGGAACGATGCCTGCACAAAAGCTCCCCGCATGCTCTGATCCTTCAAAAACAGCTTCACACCGCCCCAGATGATCCAGAAGCACGCCGTGCTCACGAGCGCGCAGAACAGCACATACCGGATGTCAAAGACCGCCCGGATATCCACGCCGGAAATATCGCGGAACAGCATAAACGGCAGTGTCACCTTAAAGTTGAACCGGTTTGCCACCGTGACGAAATTGTCGTTTAACATCCCGATCTGTTTTAGGATATAACCGATCACCATGACTAAAAAGATTGGAAACGTTGCATCCACACTGTAAATAAAATTCTCCATCTCTACGCCATCCCGCCTATTTTACCCTCTCGTACCGGTAAAAATAATACTCCAGATCAAAGTACGTCTGCTCCTCGCTGTCCGCCGTAATCTTCCACTCCGGTCTCTCATCCAGATTCGGGAAATACGCATCTGCATCGTATGCGTAGTCAATCTTCGTGATGTGCGCCACGTCGCACTCATCCAGAAGCTGTCTGTAGATCGTCTCTCCGCCGATCACATAGATATCCTGACTGTCGTATTTTTTTAATTCTTCATGAAGCTCATCCATGTCATGAACGACAACCGCGCCCGGAACCTTATAGGTATGATCGTGTGTCAGCACGATATTTGTGCGGTTCTTAAGCGGAAGCCCGTTCGGAAAACTCTCCAGCGTTTTTCTTCCCATGACCACCACCTTGCCGGTCGTCGTCTCGCGGAAAAACTTCTGATCCGCCGGAATTCTCACCAGTAACTCATTTTTATTGCCGATTGCCCAATTTTGATCCACTGCTGCTATTAAATTCATTTTTTACGCCTTTCTATTTGTGCTTACACCGCGATCGGGATATTTTTGATCTGCGGTCCCGTCACGTAATCCTCGATCGTGATATCCTTTGTCGTGAACTGGTAAAAATCTTTGACATCCGGATTGAGGGTAAACTTCGGTGCCGGATGCTGCTCTCTCTCGATCAGTTCCCTGATAATCGGCACATGCCGGTCATAAATATGCGCATCCGC
>OBKV01002440.1_pt1 | contig 10190 bp, 8 predicted proteins | sample 1517301 | NCBI WGS metagenome assembly OBKV01 (sample SAMN04571685, study PRJEB22368) | human gut metagenome | biome: human gut; material: stool | host: Homo sapiens | place: Luxembourg | collected 2012-06-29 | reverse complement strand
GACCCTCTGATTAACAGTCAGATGCTCTAACCGACTGAGCTAAGGAAGAATGTTGTTTTTTCTCAAATGCGCTGCAAAAGTAATAGGATATTTTGAAATATGCAATATCTTTGCAAAAAAAATATCAGAAATGGATAAAATAATTGGATTGGGAAACGCATTGGTCGATGTGTTAGCAACCCTTGACAGTGATGAAATCTTAACTAAAATGGACTTGCCCAAGGGCAGTATGACGCTTATAGATGAAGATAAGTTACTGAAAATCAATGAAGAATTTAGCCGTATGAAAACTCATTTGGCTACCGGTGGCTCTGCCGGAAATGCAATCCGTGGCATGGCGCAGCTTGGAGCGGGAACCGGGTTCATCGGAAAGATAAATAATGATTCTTATGGTAACTTTTTTCGGGAAAGTCTGCTGAAGCATGGAACGGAAGCTGATTTATTAGTTTCAGATACATTGCCTTCGGGAGTGGCGTCTACTTTTATATCTCCGGACGGAGAGCGCACGTTTGGCACATATTTGGGAGCAGCGTCTACGTTGAAAGCGGAAGAACTGTCGCTGGAGATGTTCAAGGGATATACTTATCTGTTTATAGAGGGTTATCTGGTACAGGAGCACGATATGATTCTCCGGGCTATTGAGTTGGCCAAAGAAGCCGGTTTGCAGGTTTGTCTGGATATGGCAAGTTATAACATCGTGGCGGGCGACCATGAGTTCTTCTCTTTGCTGGTAAATAAATATGTGGATATTGTTTTTGCCAATGAGGAAGAGGCGAAGGCGTTTACCGGTAAAGAACCTGAGGAAGCGTTGGATATTATCGCTAAAATGTGTAGCATTGCCATTGTAAAGGTGGGAGCGCGCGGCTCGCTGATTCGTAAGGGAACGGAAGAAGTACGTGTTGAGGCTGTGCCGGTGGCGAAAGTGGTTGATACTACCGGTGCCGGAGATTTTTTTGCGGCAGGTTTTCTATATGGACTGACTTGCGGATATTCTTTGGAGAAGTGCGGAAAAATAGGTGCTATCCTGTCGGGTGAGGTAATACAGGTGATTGGAACGGAACTGCCGGATTCAAAGTGGGAGAAGATAAAGGAAGATATAATAATGATAAATTAGAATATATGAAATATTTAAAGATACGTTGGATAGCTGTCCTATTGGTAGCAGTAGGTACAAGTTTCTTTTTCGGGTTTAAGAGTGGAGACAACCGTAGTTTTCAGGTGGCAAAGAATTTGGATATATTCAATTCTATAGTAAAGGAATTGGATATGTTTTATGTGGATACGATAGACCCGAACAAGACTATCCGTACCGGCATCGAATCCATGCTGTATTCACTTGACCCCTATACGCAATATTTTCCGGAAGACGACCAAAGCGAACTGGAACAGATGTTGAAGAATACGTATGGCGGTATCGGCTCTATCATAACCTGGAATACCAAACTGAAGCGTTCCATGATAGCCGAACCTTACGAACATATGCCGGCGGCTACCGTAGGCCTGAAGGCAGGCGATATTCTTATGGAAATCGACGGCAAGGACCTTGCAGGAAAGAATAATCAGGAGGTTAGCGAGATGCTTCGCGGGCAGGTAGGCACGAGCTTCAAACTGAAGGTGCAACGTCCCGGAACGGAACAGCCGTTGGAATTCGATATCGTTCGTCGTTCTATCCAGTTGCCTTTTATTCCTTATTATGCAATGTTGGATAACAACATCGGTTATATCAACCTGAGCACTTTCTCCGGTAATCCTTCCAAAGAGTTCAAGCAGGCATTTCTTGATTTGAAAAAGCAGGGAATAACTTCTTTGGTTATCGACCTGCGTAATAACGGCGGCGGTTTGCTGGACGAAGCCGTGGAAATAGCCAACTTCTTCCTGCCGCGCGGCAAAACACTGGTGACAACGAAAGGAAAGACCAAACAGGCAAGCAATACGTACAAGACGTTGCGTGAGCCGCTGGATTTGGAAATTCCGCTGGCTGTGCTGGTGAATAGTGCAACAGCTTCTGCATCGGAAATCCTGGCAGGTGCATTGCAGGATTATGACCGTGCAGTAGTGGTGGGTAACCGTACATTTGGAAAAGGGCTTGTGCAGACCACCCGTCCGCTGCCTTATGGAGGCACAATGAAACTGACAACTTCCAAATACTATATTCCGAGCGGCCGTTGCGTGCAGGCTATCGACTACAAACACCGCAATGAGGATGGCAGCGTAGGACGTATTCCGGATAGCTTGACTACCGTATTCCATACTGCTGCCGGACGTGAGGTACGTGACGGTGGCGGAGTTACTCCCGATATTACCGTCAAGCAGGATAAGTTGCCTAATATCCTGTTCTACTTGGTGAATGACAACTTGATATTTAATTACGCTACGGAGTATTGTTTGAAGCACCCCACGATTCCGGCTCCTAAAGATTTTAAGATAACGGATGCCGACTATGCCGACTTTAAGGCGATGGTACAGAAAGCAGATTTCAAGTACGACCAGCAGACTGAGAAGATTTTGAAGAACTTGAAAGAAATGGCGGAGTTTGAAGGATACCTGACGGATGCGTCCGACGAATTCAAGGCTTTGGAGAAAAAGCTATCTCATAACCTGGAGCGTGACCTCGACCACTTCTCAAAGGATATAAAAGAGATGATTGCAGTGGAAATTATCAAACGTTACTACTATCAGCGTGGAAGTATCATCCAACAGTTGAAAGATGATAAGGACCTGAAAGAGGCTGTCGGGATATTGACTGCTCCGGAAAAATATAAAGAAATGCTCAGTGTTCCGCCGGTTAAGCCGGATGAAGGCAAAAAGGAAAAATAAAAAAACATCATCATAATCTTTATTTAAACCGAAATAGTCCGCTATTTCGGTTTTTTAGTTTCTATCTCGTTTTTGTCCCATTGTGCGTATGTGTGTAATCCTCTATTTTTGTAAAAATAGAATGAAATAAGCGTTAAGGGGAGTTCCCTTTAGTGCTCCTGCGCTTTCCTAAAATTACTGGTATGCTGAACGAAGGAGCCATAAGCAAAACACAGACAAATTATGATGAAAAAACTGTTTTGGTTGGTGCTGTCAACCGTGATTTTGACAGGACAAAGTATTTTTGCTCAAGAAGCTGATTCCGAAGTCCAATCTTCTCAAAGAGAGGATTCTTTACTGCAAGTGGTAAATGAACTCTCCGACAGAGTACAGAAAACCGAAGATGCGGCACGAAATGAGAGAATATGGAAAAAAAGAGCCAAGTATTTTAATATCGGTTATATTACAAACCAAACGTTGACGGATAAAGTAGATGCCGAAGCGGAATGGAAAAGTGATTTCGGTGTTTCTCTGACTTTCGGAAAAACGTATTACCTGCATAAGAAGCCGTTGCTGAATATGATTAAGTTCGGTATTGACGCAACATGGTTTGAACTTTCGTATGCCAAGTATTCCGAACCGGACGTCTTTGCGGAAGGAGGTTCGTACACACGTGCTTATAATGATTATAGCAGTGGTTATGAAGACTATTACGAGGAAGATTTTGATTTGGGTATTCATCAGATAGATGCGTCTATGCACGTAGGTCCCTCCGTCACAGTCAATCCGGTAGGCGATTTGAAAGTGGCTGCCTATTTCCATTATGTGCCTACTTATTCTATGGTGGTCATCGATGACAGCTTCGGACACGGATATGTTTCCAATTTTGCGTTTGGTGCTTCTGTTGCCTATAAAGCAATTTCGGTCGGTATAGAACATCGTTGGGCGAAGAAAGCTACTTATAACGGACTTTCTTTTGATGAGGAAGGTATGGATTATGATGCTCCGGACTTTGAGGATGTAATTGAAAGTGACAAGTGGAAGATGAAGTCAAAATCCTTCCGTGTATTTTTGAGTTTCAGATATTAGGATTCATCACAAAAAAAACACAGGGTCTCACAGCTTTTGGGAATCCGGTAAGCATTACCCGCATCCGGAACAAAAGAAAACTCTGTGAGGCTCTGCGCTTTTTTTGTGGTGAAGAATAAGAAACCTACCGCTCGGTATAATCTCCGTTCTTTCTGATAAGTTCAATCAGCTTTTCTACGGCTTCCTCTTCGGGGATATTCTTTTCGATACACTCCTTTTTCTTATATAGGCTGATTTTGCCCCGTCCTGCACCTACATATCCGTAATCGGCATCGGCCATTTCACCGGGACCGTTGACTATGCAACCCATGATTCCGATTTTGAGTCCTTTCAGGTGTGATGTAGCTTGCTTGATGCGGGCAATGGTGCTTTCGAGGTCGTAGAGCGTACGGCCGCACCCCGGACAGGATATGTATTCGGTTTTGCTGGTACGGATGCGTCCTGCCTGCAGGATACCGAAAGCCGTGGTGTCTACAACCTTGTCGTCTATCGCCTTATCGCCTTCCTTGCCGGTTTGGTTGAAAAGGAAAATACCGTCGCAGAGCCCGTCGATGATGAGTGCTCCCATATCAGCAGCCGATTTGATTTGCAGATTTTCAGTTTCAGTCTCAGCGTAATGCTGGAAGAAGACAAGTGGATTCTTTAATCCTTCATTCATCAGTTGGTGCGCCAATGCACGGTATTCACCCAGTCTGTTGGGATGGTTGCTTTGTGCGACAAGTACCACTTCCGGGTGGTATTTCAGTCCGGCAATTACTTCGTCGTTCAATCCCATATAGGTGATAAACAGAAATTTCAGTGATGCGCTGCATCCGCTGATAAACGGCAGCTGTTCGCCTTTAAATGCAGGCCATGTGTTGGCTTGTCCTTCCCAAAGGTCGGCATCGATAATGTATTGTATGCCTTCGGTGGGAGATTCGGGCAGTTGACGACCCACGTATACATAGTCGGGCATAAACTGCGGATTGAAATCCATATTGCCGTCCAAGCGTGCGGCAACGACAACGGGAAGGTTTTCTCCGCCTATATTGCGCACGGCTGTCGTGGTTCTGCGTTCAGGAGACAAGTACTGGAATTCGGGAGCTACAGCACCCGGTATGTAAGGGTGGTTACGGCGTTGTACAATATAGTCCGCCAATTTCCGGGCAACAGGAATTTCTGCTTCGGGAGCTTCACTTAAAGATACGCGGATGGTATCACCCAACCCGTCTGCCAGCAAAGCACCTATGCCTAAGGCCGATTTGATGCGTCCGTCCTCACCGTCACCGGCTTCCGTCACACCGAGGTGCAAGGGGAAGTGCATCCCTTCTTTCTCCATGATGTGGGCAAGCAAACGTACGGTTTTCACCATGATTACCGTATTGGATGCTTTGATGGAAATGACTACGTCCATGAATTGCTCCGCAACGCAGATTCTCAGAAACTCCATGCACGATTCTACCATGCCTTCGGGAGTGTCTCCGTAGCGCGACATGATACGGTCGGATAACGAGCCGTGGTTCACACCGATACGGATAGCCGTGTGATTGGCCTTGCAGATATTCAGAAACGGGATGAAACGGTCGCGTATCTTCCGGAGTTCCTGTGCATATTCTTCATCGGTATACTCCAGATGCTTGAAAGTACGTGCGGAGTCTACGTAGTTGCCCGGGTTGATACGGACTTTTTCCGCATACTGCGCTGCCACATCTGCTACTTTCGGGTTGAAATGCACATCGGCCACCAATGGGGTCATGTAGCCGTCCTGACGTAAGGCTGCGTTGATATTCATCAGGTTTTCTGCTTCTTTGACACCTTGAGTGGTAAGACGTACGTATTCTCCACCGGCATCCACAATACGTTTGGCCTGTGCTACACACGCATCGGTATCTTGCGTGGAAGTGTTGGTCATACTTTGTATGCGGATAGGATTGGAGCCGCCCATAGGGGTGGCTCCGATATTCACTTCTGATGTTTCCCGTCGGGAATAATTGAATATATCCACGTTATTGGTGATTAATGGTCAGTGATTATCAATCACTTCTTTCAGTTTGTTTTATACTCGTATTTAACTTCTTTCAGGTCTTCGTTTGCTTTCACGATTTTCTTTTTCAGACCTTCTTTATAAGCAGTAAAGGCTTCTGCCAGTTCCTTGTCGCTCAATGCAAGCATTTGTACGGCAAGAATAGCTGCGTTCATTGCTCCGTTGATGGCTACGGTGGCCACAGGGATGCCCGGAGGCATCTGAATGATGGAATAAAGCGCATCCACTCCATCGAGTACGGAGCCTTTTATGGGCACGCCGATTACAGGCAGTGTGGTATTGGCTGCAATAACGCCGGGCAGGGCTGCTGCCATGCCGGCTGCCGCGATAATAACTTTAATTCCGCGTTTACGTGCCCCTTTGGCAAATTCTTCTACTGCTTCCGGAGTACGGTGGGCGGAGAGGGCGTTCATTTCGAACGGTACATGCAAATCGTTGAGCAACTGTGCGGCCTTTTCCATGACAGGAAGGTCGGAAGTACTGCCCATGATGATACTAACAATTGGAGACATATTATTTAAATTAGTGGTTAGTGATTAGCGTTTAGTGATTAGTGTTTAGTGATTAGGGATTGATGAGAAAAGATTTTAAAACAAATTATTACTGCTAATCATTACCCTAATTACTAAACACTAATCACTAAATGCTAATTATTAATCAGTGCTTTGTATGCTTCTGCATCCAGCAGTCTGCCGAAATCTGCATCGGCAGCGGGTTTGATTTTGATGAGCCAGCCTTCGCCATACGGATCTTTGTTAACCAGTTCGGGCTGCTCTTCCAATGCTTCGTTTTGTTCCAGCACTTCTCCGGCAACGGGCAGGAAAAGGTCGGAAATGGTTTTTACTACTTCGATGGTGCCGAATACTTCATCGGCTGCCAATGTTTCGCCTACGGTTTGGATGTCGACAAATACGATATCTCCCAATTGTTCTTGGGCGTAATCGGTAATTCCTACATAAGCTACATCTCCTTCGAGACGAATCCATTCATGTTCTTTCGTGTACTTTACATCATTAGGAAAATTCATAATCGTTAGTTTTAAGAGTTAATATTTGATATTTAAAATAAGAATATGCTGAATAGACGGAATAACAGTTTGCTGAGCGGATGAAGTACCAGCAAGGTACAAATCAGTCCTACGGCAAATCCGCCCATTACCTCACCGAGCGTATGGTGTTGCAGGATAATCCGTGCCGTGCCCAATACGCCTGCTACGAGAATGAATATACACAGCCAGCCCACCGGATTGTATCCGAACAGGGCACTGAAAGCAACCAGCCCACCTATTATGGCACCGGCTCCCGCCATGTGTTCGCTGAGTTTCCATTTCAGGTTGACAATGACACAGATAATCATCACGATAAGAGAGGCAAAGATAATTCCTGTCATATACCAGGGAATGTTCAGCCGGTGCATCATGAGCAGGCAGAACACATAGGAAGTGATGGTCAGGATGAAAGGCACATATCTCCGTTTCCGTTCCGTTAAATCCTCAGGAGTGAATCCGTTGATTTTGCGAAAGAGGAAAATGGTCAGTGTGGGCATAAGGATTGTAAAACAATATACCACGCCCAATACAATCAACTTGTATTGCAGAGGCATGATTCGCAGGTATGAGAATACGAACAGAATCAGAAATGCCATGAAAGGTATGGAGAATGGTGTAAATATCATCGAAATTACCCTGGCTGTCCTGATAAGGTTTTTATCTGCTATAATATGTTGTTCTATTGCCATTTTTTTATTTTTGCATTATCACTCTACCGTTTGGGTTGCCTTGTGCCGTTTCTATTTTCTCAGCCTTGCTACCGGAATGTTTAATTGCTGGCGGTATTTGGCTACGGTGCGGCGGGCAATGGAGTATCCTTTCTCTTTCAATATCTCGGTCAGTTCGTCATCGGTATAGGGTTTCTTCCTATCCTCGTTGTCGATGCATTCCTTGAGTATTTTCCGTATCTCCCGGACTGACATTTCTTCGCCGTCTTCCGTAACATATCCATCGTTAAAGAAGAACTTCAGCGGGTAGATGCCGTAGTTGGTCTGTACATATTTGCTGTTGCTGACGCGGGAGATGGTTGAGATGTCGAGTCCTGTGCGCTCGGCAACGTCTTTCAATATCATGGGGCGAAGCAATGACTCGTCACCGTCGAGAAAGAAAGGGCGTTGCAGGTCGATGATGGCCTGCATGGTAGTCATCAGGGTATTCTGCCGTTGCTTGACGGCATCGATAAATCCCTGAGCTGCATCCATTTTCTGTTTCAGGAACATCATGGCCTCTTTGGATTCCTTGGACTGGTTTGCCTTGTTCTTGGTGTGTTCCTCTACCATTTCGGTGAAATCGCGGCTCATGCGCAGTTCGGGAACATTCCGGTTGTTGAGCGACAGGTTGATAGTGCCGTCGTCATAGGTATCCACAATAAAATCGGGTACGATTTGTTGCAGGTTCTTGCCGATAGCTTCACCCAAAGACGCTCCCGGACGCGGGTTCAGTTTGCAGATTTCTTTTATGGCTTGCTGGAAAGCATCTTCTTCCAGTCCGAGTTTCTGTTGTATTTTGTCCCAATGCTTACGGGTGAAATCCTCGTAGCATTCGGAAATGATTGCTTCTTCAATATAAAGGATCGGATTGGGAGTGAAGTGCTGCTGTTCTATCTTGCGCCGTATCTGGATGAGAAGGCATTCCTGTAAGTTGCGGGCTCCCAATCCGGCAGGATCGAAATCCTGAATGATTCTCAATGCTTCTTCCAGTTCTCCGGTAGTAGCTTCGATGCCGGCATAAATGGCAAGCTCATCGCTGATGCTGTCCAGTGATTTGCGCAGCAGCCCGTCGTCGTCCAATGAGCCGATGAGATATTCGGCCAGTTCACGCTGGTGTTCGGTAAGGTTGCGCTCACCCAGTTGTTCTTTCAGGGTTTCATAGAAGGAAGTCGTATCGGAGAAAGGTATCTCTTCGGCTTGTTCTCCCTTGCTGTGGTTGTTTTCCTGTAATTTATAGTCGGGTATGTCATCCTCGTTGAGATAGTCGCTCAGAGAATCGTAATCGGTATCTCCACCATCTTCTGCATTGGAGTCTGCATCGGGGGTATTGGAATATTCATCGCCGGATGTATCATCTTTTCCCTCTTCCAGTGCCGGATTTTCCAGAAGTTCGGCACGTACGCGGTCTTCCAGCTCTATTGCCGGAAGTTCCAACAGCTTTACTACCAGAATCTGTTGTGGTGACAGCGTCTGTATCTGCTGCTGCGCTTGGGTTTGTATCTGTCGGGAGCCTTGTGCCATAATTTACATTATTTGTCCGCTGCAAAGATAAGTTTTATCTTCGCACTTTTTGCAAAAATAGTGAATAGTTCGGGAACGAAAAATCTTCTTCTGTTATATTTAACAAGAAAGCTGCGGTTCGGTTGTTTTTTCTTGTTGGGTTGTAAGTCAGTATTTCCTGATTTTCCTTATCCTTTCAAATATTCTCTTTATCTTTGTGGTATAACAACTAAAACTATGAACATTATGTTTGCTAAAGAAACGTATATACAGCGTCGGGCCCTGTTGAAGAAAAATATAGGCTCAGGAGTGTTGCTGTTTTTGGGTAATGACGAACAAGGACTGCATTATGAGGACAATACTTTCCGTTATCGTCAGGATTCTACCTTCTTGTATTATTTCGGTTTGTCGTTTGCCGGTTTGTCGGCGATTATCGATATTGATGAGGACAAGGAGATTATATTTGGCGATGAACTTACGATTGACCATATCGTATGGATGGGAACGCAGCCTACTCTGAAAGAGAAAAGCGGGCGTGTGGGCATAACGGAAGTAATGCCTTCTGCCGAAATCATGAACTATCTGCATAAAGCAGTGCGCAAGGGACAGACAGTGCATTACCTGCCTCCCTACAGGGCGGAGCATAAATTGAAACTGATGGAGTGGTTGGGCATTCCGCCTGCACGCCAGGAAGGTTCTGTTCCATTTATCCGTGCAATTGTGGCACAACGCAGTTATAAGTCTGCCGAAGAAGTAGAAGAGATAGAAAAGGCATGTAATGTGACGGCTGATATGCACATTACGGCTATGAAAGTACTTCGTCCGGGTATGTACGAATACGAAGTCGTAGCAGAAATGAACCGGGTGGCCGAATCCAATAATTGCGAGCTTTCTTTTGCAACGATTGCCACTGTCAACGGACAGACTTTGCACAATCATTATCATGGCAATAAGGTGAAGCCGGGAGATTTATTCCTGATTGATGCCGGTGCGGAAGTGGAGTCGGGTTATGCGGGCGATATGT
>OBKV01002403.1_pt1 | contig 10332 bp, 10 predicted proteins | sample 1517301 | NCBI WGS metagenome assembly OBKV01 (sample SAMN04571685, study PRJEB22368) | human gut metagenome | biome: human gut; material: stool | host: Homo sapiens | place: Luxembourg | collected 2012-06-29 | reverse complement strand
CCCGGTTAAGAGTATTGCCTAAATCGAGTGAGAGCGGGACATATCCGATATCTTTGAGTTCATCGGTATTGTAATTATAAGTGGAATAAAATACGTTACATCGATACATCAGGTCGTATTTGAAAAGTAATTTCCCCGGTTCGGCAAAATCGATCGAGTTTATACTACGGATGATATCGGTATCCCGATGTAGTTGGGGTACCAGATCGACACTCCGGATGAATCGGTTTGTGGGCGTATAAAATAAGAGCTTATCCGAATCGAAAATAATCACTGTGTCTGCCTGAGGCGGAAAACAATAAGATTGAATAGAACGATATTCCCGTGGGCCTCTGCCCCGGGTACCGATGGTATTCAGAAATTTCCCCTGACGGTTGAAAACATAGAGGGAATCGTTTTCCGAATTTACCAGGAAAATATATTTATCGGTGATTTTCAGCTGTTTTACTCTGCCGATTAAAATCCGATCCGAGGTTTCTAAAGGGATGTAGGTACAACTGTCGATGAGTTGGGTTGGATCGAAAGACCGGACTTTCTGCAAGTCGCTTTTAGAAATACGGGTAACATCTATATTTCGGGGGACGGTTGGGTGCCCGCAATTGAATAGGAAACAAGCGAATAGACAGAAAAAAAGTAGCCGCATCGGAAAGGGAATTAGGGTTCTTTAGCAAATGTATAAAAAAATAATTACTTTCGTACGGTAATGGGCTTAAAACAAGGATATGTCGTCGGGTTTAGTGCTATTTATTTTGCTTGCTTATTTCGGGATACTGATTTTGATCAGTTATTTTACTTCCCGGAAATCGGATAATGAGACTTTTTTTACGGCTAATCGGACTTCCCCCTGGTATTTGGTGGCTTTTGGGATGATCGGGACCTCCCTTTCAGGAGTAACGTTTATCTCCATACCGGGTGAAGTCGGGAATAGCAATTGGACTTATTTGCCCGTCGTAATGGGAAATTGCATCGGATATGTGGTGATTGCCTTGGTTTTATTACCTTTATTTTACAAGTTGAATTTGGTGTCCATTTATTCCTGGCTGGGTATCCGTTTCGGTGAAAAAGCCCGTTTGACCGGATCGTTTTTCTTTATTTTATCTCAGTTGGTCGGCGCTTCGTTTCGTTTGTTCTTAGTGGTTGGAGTATTGCAATTGGCTTTATTCGACAGTCTGGGAATTCCATTTGCTTTGACGGTATTTATTACCTTAGGATTAGTGTGGATATACACTTTTCGGGGTGGTATAAAAACGATTGTTTGGACGGATACCTTACAAACGGTTTTTATGCTGATTTCGGTGGTTTTGACTATTGCCGTCATTTGTCAGGAGCTGGATCTGAATTTTAGTACGATGGCCGGTTCTATTCGGGAGAGTTCTTATGCCCGTATCTTTGATTGGGACTGGCGTTCTTCCCACAATAGCCTGAAACAGTTTCTGGCCGGAATAGCGATTACGGTTGCTATTAATGGATTGGACCAAAATATGATGCAAAAGAGCTTGACCTGTCGTTCACTGAGAGACTGCCGGATCAATATGTATTCTTTTTCTTTTCTGTTTTTACTTACGAATGTTTTATTTCTCGCGTTGGGAGCTTTATTATATATATATGCGGAGATGAAAATCGTAGAACTTCCCGGAAAATCGGACGATGTTTTTGCTTTTTTATCGATGAACTATTTCGGAGTAACCACCGGTTTATTTTTCTTGCTGGGCATAACGGCAGCTGCTTACTCTTCTGTAGATTCTTCCCTGACCTCTTTAACCACTTCCTTCAGTATCGATTTTTTGAAGATCGATCCAAAGGATCCTTTGCAAAAACGCCGGAGAATAGGAGTACATCTGACTTTTTCGCTATTGATGTGTATCGTAGTAATTCTTTTTCGGGAATTGAATAATACCAGTGTCGTCAATGCGGTATTGAAAGCTGTCGGTTATACGTATGGGCCGATTTTAGGGTTGTTTACTTTTGGGCTGATGACCGAATATCAGGTAAAAGGAAAATTTCTGCCTTGGATATGTTTGCTGTCACCCCTGATTTCTTATGTCCTCGATCATTTTTCAGAACAATGGTTTTGGGGCTATTGTTTCGGTTTTGAAATTTTATTGGTGAATGGTTTTTTGTGCTTTCTGGGTTTATGGATTTTCCGTAAACGAATAGTAGAAGCAATATAACCTCATAGATTTGTTAAAATTATTTTATAATGTTATCTTTAACGCCGATAAAGCGTAATAGTGATAGAAATTAATTACAGCACGATGAAAATTACTGTTATTTTACTAGCCCTTTCTTTGTTGTGTCTTTTTTCCTGTAAGGATAAAAAGGTAAAAGAAGAATTGACGACACAGAAAGTAGAAGTTGTTGAAGTGGCAAAACCGGAGCCGGTGGCTCCTCCTAAAGAAGAACCGAAACCTGTTGTGAAACAGGTGAATTATTATCTGGTGGCCGGATGTTTTAAAATTCCGGAGAATGCTGAACGTTTACAGGCTAAATTAATCCAGGAAGGTTACGACTCCCGGATTGTTCCTTTTTATAATATGAGCATGGTCACTTATGATGGCTATGAAACTCGTAAAGAGGCACAAGTGGCTCTGAACCGGATTGTGAGAGAACCCGGAAAAGAACGGACCTGGGTATATCCTGTCAGATAAACCGGGCTTACAACTCTATACCTGTAAAAACCCGAAGTGCATAGCCGATTAGGAAACTGATCGCTGCTATGCCTATACTGATTATTGCCATTTCAGTAAAGCGATGCCGGAAGCTTTCTGTTTTGACAATGGAATAATAGTAATTGAAAATAGCTATAATCACTAATGCTCCGAACAGACAGACGCCCAGACCCCAATATACATTGGACAGGAGGACGAAAGGCAAAATCAGGACAACGACAGTGATAACATAAGCGATTCCGGTGTATACGGCGGCTTTTAGTGCATTTTTGTGAACATTGTTTTCAGTTCGGGTAGAGAGATATTCCGAGGCAGCCATGGAAAGAGCTGCTGCAATGCCGGTAATAGCGCCTGTCAGGGCTACCAGTTTGGCATGTTGAAGGGCAAAAGTATAGCCGGCCAGGGCTCCGGTAAATTCTACCAGCGCATCGTTCAGTCCTAAAACGACAGAACTCATATAATTCAGCCCTTCTTCATCGATAAGCTCGATTAATCTCGATTCATGAATTTCTTCATCCCGGGCAATTTTTTGTAAATCTTCCAAATGAGTTTGACGGTAGGCTTCCTGAGCATATTTTTCACTATTTTCCATCAGTTTGATACTGAAAGTAAGCCCGAATAAACGGGCAATCCAAACATAGAAACGAACTTTGCCTTTTTTAGGCCCTACTTCCTTTTGGGTATATGTTTTCAGGAGCTGGTAATGTCCTGATTCTTCTGCTGCTAGCTCGGTTAATATCCGGCGGTTATTTTCATTTTTTTGTAAAAGTGATAGTTGATGGTAGATATGGTGTTCGGTGATTTCATTAGTTTGAAATGCTAATAACTGTTTGGTTTCCTGGGAAGTTAAAGCGGGCATCATTTATGGGTGTGGTTAAGTAAAAAACGTTTCGTTATGTTACGGTATTCCATGAGCCAGGTTACAAAAAAAAGCGAAGACCATGCTTCGCTTTTTATATCCGATCAGGTAAAGACTACATAATAAAGTGATCACTGATAGAACGGTGTTCAACGACATTCCGGATTGTTTCTGCAAACATGTCGGCAACAGAAATCACTTTGATTTTACTGCATTCCTGGTGTAAAGGAATAGAATCCGTAAATATAACTTCGTCTAAAGCTGATTTTTCGATATTCTCATAGGCTTTTCCCGAAAGTACGGCGTGAGTAGCTACGGCTCTTACCGATAAAGCACCTTTCTCTTTCAGGATACTGGAAGCCTTACAGATAGTTCCGGCAGTATCGATCATATCGTCTACGATCACTACATTCTTACCTTCTACATCTCCGATCACTTTCATGTCGGCCACTTCATTCGGTCTTTCTCTGGTTTTGTGACAGATCACTAACCCTGAATCGAAGAATTTTGCCCATGAATTAGCACGTTTAGATCCGCCGATATCCGGTGAAGCAATAGCCAGATTCTCGAGTTTCAGAGAACGGATATAGGGAGCAAGTACCGTGGAACCATACAAATGGTCTACCGGAATATCGAAGAATCCCTGAATCTGATCTGCGTGTAAGTCCATCGTCATGATCCGGTCGACCCCAGCAGCACATAACAAATTGGCTACTAACTTAGCACCGATAGCTACCCGCGGACGGTCTTTTCTGTCCTGACGTGCAAAACCGAAATACGGAATGACAGCTACTACTTTATAGGCAGAAGCACGTTTAGCCGCATCGATCATCATTAATAACTCCATGAGGTTATCACTAGGCGGGAAAGTGGATTGTACGATAAAAACATGATCACCACGAACTGTTTCATCGTAAGAAGTCGCAAATTCTCCGTCACTGAAATGTAATAAAGTCTTTTGTCCGAGATCTAAATTCAACGATTTAGCAATTTTCTCAGCAATATACTTGCTGTTTTCCCCGGAAAAAATCTTAACTTCGGAAAGATCTGACATAATTTAGCCGTTTCAATATTTATGTTTTAAGACGCTGTAAAATCGAATTTCAGATATTATTACCCAACTCACTTGTGAGCTATTTCGCAACAAAAGTAAGTAATTAATTGAATATTAGAAATTGAAAATTGAAAATAATTTAGTCTGTAAAGGGAAATGCCTTTTTTGCCTTTTACCTTTTACTTTTTAGCTTTTCTTCTTATCTTTATACCGTTTGTGAAGAATTTCTAATTATTTAATTTCAATTTTCAACCTAACTATGGAAAAATTAAACCAATACATCGAGGAGAATAAGGAGCGGTTTCTGAATGAGCTGTTCGAGTTGATACGTATTCCTTCTATCTCATCAGAGGTAGAACACAAGCCCGATATGTATCGTTGTGCAGAAAAATGGAAATCCCTTTTACTGGCGGCCGGTGCCGATAAAGCCGAAGTTTATGAGACCGAAGGAAATCCGGTTACTTATGGCGAAAAAATCATCGATCCGTCTCTGCCGACTGTATTGGTATACGGACATATGGACGTTATGCCTGTCGATCCGGTGGAATTGTGGCATACGCAGCCTTTTGAACCCGTGATCAAAGACGGAAAGATCTGGGCTCGTGGTGCAGACGATGATAAAGGCCAATCGTTTATGCATGCTAAAGCTTTCGAATATATGGTGAAAACCGGTAATCTCAAGTGTAATGTGAAATTTATGCTGGAAGGTGAAGAAGAAATCGGTTCTCCGAGCTTGCCGAAATTCTGCCGGGATCACAAGGAGATGCTGAAAGCCGATGTTATTCTGGTTTCCGATACCAGTATGATAGCTCCCGACGTTCCTTCTATTACTACCGGTTTGAGAGGTTTGGCCTATTGGGAGGTGGAAATGGTCGGCCCGAATGCTGATTTACATTCCGGTATTTTCGGAGGTGCTGTGGCAAATCCGATCAATGTATTGTGTAAGATGATCGGAGATATGATCGATGACAAAGGACATATCACTATTCCCGGATTTTATGACGACGTATTGGAAGTCAGTGCAGATGAGCGGGCCAAAATGGCCAAAGCTCCGTTTAATCTGGAAGCTTACCAAAAATCTTTAGGTATAAAAGCCGTACATGGCGAAGAAGGATTCTCTACCAACGAGCGAACCGGTATTCGTCCCACATTCGATGTATGTGGTATTTGGGGAGGTTATACCGGAGAAGGGGCAAAAACAGTACTGCCTTCTGTGGCCCATGCAAAAATCAGTTGCCGTTTGGTTCCCAATCAAAAACACGATAAAATTGCTAAATTGTTCCAGGAATATTTCGAATCCATTGCTCCGGAATATGTGAAAGTGAAAGTAAGCTATCTGCATGGCGGACCGTCTTATGTTTGTCCGATAGATTTACCTGCATATAAAGCTGCAGAAAAAGCATATGAAGAAGTTTATGGAAAGCAACCGGTACCGGTGCGCTCGGGAGGTAGTATTCCAATTATCGCTACTTTTGAAGAAGTGCTGGGAATCAAATCTATTTTGATGGGCTTCGGACTGGGAGCCGATGCTATCCATTCACCTAATGAGAATTATCCGTTAGAGCAGTTCTTTAACGGCATTCGTACTATTCCGTTATTCTACAAGCATTTTGTAGAAGATGTGCATTAATCTTCTTCATACTACTTAAATTGGCGGACCTATGTTTTTCTGACTGGATTTTACTATCAGAATCGTAGGTCCGCTAATTTTTACCGGGGATTAGCCGATTCGCAAAAAATTGGCCGGATCGCATTTCTGATTTATCCTTATAGCGTGGTATAGACGAAAAAGCGGGTTCGTTTACCATTGGCAGGAATGGTCAGTTTTTGCAGATCCTGGGTTCCGGGATGATTGCCTGAGAACTTTAATTCGATATTGTTTTCACTGGCTTGTAGAGGAACACGGGCATAAGAAATCGAGTAGGGAAGGGTTTGCCAGTTGCGGGTATCTGCCTTCTCTGTAATTGCATTGGTCAGGCTGACGGCCAGACCGAGCCATTCATTTTGTTTGGAGGCTGCATATTTCAAGCCTTGTTTAATGCCTACCCGCAACAGCGAATTGGATAATTCCCTCAACATGCGGTCGTGCAGCGTTTTGAAGGCGATTTGATTGATGTCTTCGGCCATTTGTAAAGTATAGTTTTTCCCGTCATAGCTGATAACTCCTTGGGTGAAAGGACGCGGGCGTTCGACATATTTCGGGAATACGACCCGGACTACATCGATGTTCGCCAGGGAATTGCGGTCGTTTTCACTATATCCGTTTCCCCAGAAGAAAGGAAAGGTCAAACCGAGTTCTTCGTTGTGAAATACGATAACCCCGTCTCCTTTATCGATTTTGGTAAAAGTAATTCCCCATTCTGCTTTGACCGGCCCGAAACCGTTCAGCCAAAAAAATACTAATTGTCCGTTGGCCGGGAACGGAGCCGGGGTATATTTCTGTTGGAATTCTTTTTCATACCCGGCTAACTCTTGGGTGAGTCCCGATTGATAGGCTGTACGCAGCAAGTCTTTTTTTAATTGTTCGGGAGCAGCTAACCCGAAATTTTTTAAATAGTCGGTTTGATAGGTGTTATAAGCATTCCGGTAGGCGATGAAAGCATTATTGTAATCTCCTGCAGCATCGTATATCAAGCCCATCAGTAATTGGGCAAATGCATCCCGTTGATAACGGTTTTTATGATCCGGGTATTTGTCATTTAATTGCTGTAGACGAATATTGATTTTACGTACTTCTACCAAAGCATCTTCCATATTATTCAACTGAAGGTAGTTCAGAGCCTTGTAAAAGTTAATCATGATCACTTCGAAATCTTCCGGGCGATAAGGACGGATTTCCGGATTCGAGATCATTACGTTGTTGGTCTTCGGTCAGCTGTTCGGCGATTTCGAAAGCTTGATTACTCTTTTCGTAATGGCCTAACATAAATTCGACATAACCTTGATTCAGGTAATACAGTATTTTGTTTTTATCCCGGGCTTGTTTTTTATCCTTTTGCAGGAGTTTTTCAGCTTGCTCGAACTCGCCTTTACTTACAGCATCCTGAAATGCGGCTGTGCGTTGATACCAGGTGGCACAACTTGAAACGATCCAACAAAGGAATAGGACGATACAAAACCGGAATTTCATTATTTAGAGTTTTTGATTTGCGACTTACGATGTATAACGTTACAGCTAACTGTACGTAAGTGATCGATCGAAAACCGCAAATCTAAAATTAATATCTGGGTGGCCTTTCTCTTACAGGGCTCTGTCGCTAACTTGTTTTTTGATTTTCTTATCTCCCATCCAAACCACTTCGTTCGTTTCCAGGTTGGTCAGTTCCAGATCTACCTGATAATAGACAACCTGTTCTTTTTTGTAGCTGTCGACGATGCTATTGATGGTTCCTTGCAACATGAAATCGGCACCCAATTCCAGTCCCCATTTTTTAGCTGTCTCCGGCGAAGTATAACCTTGGTTTTGTTCGTCCCGTTCGGTACGTAATTCCTGCCGTTTTTCCCCGGCTTGTACAAGCCGGACACTTCCGTTTTTAATGATTGCTTTCTCTATGTCTTTGATGAAAGTCTCCGAATTGATGTGCTCATGGCTCTTGTTGGTAACTGTTCCGACAACAACTACCGGACGTTTATTGTTGTGCTGGCTCTCATAAACCGGCAACCAGCGAGCTCCAAGAAGATCGTCTATCATCTCGGCTGAAACCAGTTGTGAGTCCGTATCGTTCCAGCGACCGCTTAAATCGATGACTTCGTTCGTATTGACACGGGATACTTTACGTGTGGCACAACTGCTGAAGGCAATTGCCAGTGCGAATACTATCGTTACAGTGAAAATCTTTCTCATAATATATTTGTTTTAGTTTTTGATTTATCAATCAATTCTTATGCCAGAATGAGAGAATAAAATTTGTATATCTATTCTGCTAATGTTTTAGCGGCTCTGGCGAGCATAATTCCACTTTGGGAATCGATCCCTTCCATATATTCCTGGAGGGGAAGGGAACTAATCATCACTTGCTTACCCTTGCTGGAAGCGTGCAATAGATAAGTCTTACCTTCTTTTTTCCAGGCAAAACCCAAATGAGAGGTGTCCAACCCTTTTGTATGTGTTGTGATCAGGATGATATCTCCATTTTTTATTTTATTACAAGCTTCATTAATCTTATCTTTTGGAATATAATAATACGTCCTTTGATTTATTGCTGTTTCAATGGTTTTGATCTTTTTAAGTAAGCTTGAGTCTTTTTGGAGTTGTGGATATTTCTGACTGTGTTCCGACATAAAGCAGATTTGCTTGGAATAAGGGATCCCGCCGGCAAATTGTGTAATATCGGTCAGCAAATGAGCTTGTTGCATTTCATATAACCAATCTGAAGAATAGTGTAAACGGGAAGTATAGTCGACGATCTCTGCATTCCGGTATCTGAGCCGGATAATATTTTGCACGAAAGCCTCTGTCGATTGTTGATTATATTGTTCCAAAAATGCCAAAGCAAGGACATTTTCCACGAACGTCACACAATCTAATTCGTGTAGATTGATAACCGGCAGTTCCTCCCGGGTGACGTTCAAAGTATTGCTTTGATAAGGAGTCCCTAAAAAAAACGGGCGATAGAAGGGATTCTTTCATTTACAGGAAGATTGCCCAAGCGATGTTCTTCTGCATATTTCCAAAAAGAATTTAATACTTTCTGATCGGACGAAGAGAGGCGGTAAGCCTCACAACTGTAACTAGAAAGGAACAAAAATAAGAAAAGATGTAAAATTAGCCGGATCATATTTGAATAGTTCTTATCGGTATTTCTAACTACAAAGTTAGAATATTCTGCATTATCCCGGAACTACTTTCCCAATTAATTCTATCCATAAAAAGGGATTTTCATAATTGCAGAATAATTTTTAAGTTTGTGGTGAAATGGTAGTTAGAGCGGTAGATTTTAATTATATTACAAATAAATAATTTCTTTACACAAATGAAAAGAATCATTTTTGCCTTATGCTTATTGATTGCAGTGACGTCGTGTGTATCTAAAAAGAAGTATATGGTTGCTGAAAACGGTCGGTTGGCAGCTTTAAGCCGTGAACGGGTACTGAACAGAAATTTGGGACAACAGAAAGATGAGATTGCAAAATTGAAGCAACAGATCACTGACCTGATGAGTGATACGACTCGTTTAGGTCAAGCCATCCGCGATTATCGAAAATCATTGTATTCCAATCTGTCCGAACAGGAAAAACTGAATATGTTACTGAAGGAAAAAATGGAGAAACTGGCCGAACGGGAAGCTACCATCAATAAATTACAGGCCGAAGTCGATGCGCAAAACGCACGTCTTCAAAGTTTATTGAATAGTGTCAAGGATGCTTTACTTGGATTTAGCTCGGATGAATTGACCGTGACCGAAAAGAATGGGAAAATATATGTGGCTATGTCGGATAAGCTGTTGTTCGAGTCGGGGAGTGCACAGGTCAACAAACAGGGTAAAGAAGCGTTGGGTAAATTAGCGGAAGTGCTGAAAAAACAGCATGATATCGATGTTTTCATCGAGGGGCATACCGATAACAAACCCATTAAAACCGTGCAATTTAAAGATAATTGGGATTTAAGTGTCGTACGTGCTACTTCTGTCGTACGTATTCTGACCAAAGATTATGGGGTGAATCCTTTACAGATTTTACCTTGCGGCCGGGGGGAGTTTATGCCGGTGGACAATAACGAAAGTGTAGAGGGACGGGCACACAACCGGCGT
>OBKV01002397.1_pt1 | contig 10355 bp, 7 predicted proteins | sample 1517301 | NCBI WGS metagenome assembly OBKV01 (sample SAMN04571685, study PRJEB22368) | human gut metagenome | biome: human gut; material: stool | host: Homo sapiens | place: Luxembourg | collected 2012-06-29 | reverse complement strand
GGGATATAAAGACGGAACACCGGAAATCGCACTCTTCACCGAACCATGGGGACTTGCCATCGACAGTGAAGGCACTATCTACATCGGTGACAAAGACAACCGTTGTGTCCGCAAACTCTCTATTGAATAACGCAGTAGGTCATTATAAATAATAACGCTATGAAACATTTATATATTATAACCGCTTTTCTGTTCTGCTGCCTCAGCATCATAGCACAAGAGCAAACCAAAAAAGAAAGTACAATTACCATTTCAGGTACGGTACTCGATGAATTCAATGCCCCGATTCCGGGTGCCAACGTCTTTTTGAAAGACCGTCCCGGTGTAGGTACTGTTACCAATATGGACGGTAAATTTACAATCAAAGGAGCGCAAATGGGTGATGTAATCACTTTGTCATTCCTTGGTTATGAAAAACAAGAAGTAAGAATTGACTCCAGACTGGACCGGAAAAACGCACAATTCAAACTGAAACCTTCGACGAATACACTGGAAGAAACGGTGGTTGTCGGACTCGGTTCACAGCGAAAAGTCAGCGTAGTAGGTGCTATCACGAACGTAGATGTAAAAGACCTGCAGACACCGGCTACTTCTATTCCTAACATGTTAGGCGGACGTGTACCGGGTATTATCTCCCTGCAAAACAGTGGTGAACCGGGAAAAAACATTTCTGAATTTTGGGTACGTGGTATCGGAACTTTCGGTGCTAACCAAGGTGCACTGGTACTGATCGACGGACTTGAAGGTAGTTTGAGCCAGATTGATCCTGCAGACATTGAAAGTTTCTCCGTATTAAAAGATGCCTCCGCTACAGCCGTTTACGGCACACGTGGTGCCAACGGTGTCGTACTGGTTACTACCAAACGCGGTGAAGTGGATAAACTGAAAATTACAGGACGTGTCAACCTGACCGTATCTCACTTACAGAATATGCCCGAATACCTCGGCGCTTATGACTACGCAAAACTGGCCAACGAAGCAAAACTGGCTCGCGGCGAAGAAGAACTTTACTCACCGATGGCTCTAGACCTGATCAAGTATCAGCTCGACCCTGATCTTTACCCGAACGTAAACTGGCGTGATCAGATTCTGAACAAGAATTCTCTGCAACAGACTTATTACATGAGTGCCCGTGGTGGTGGTAGTGTGGCTCGTTACTTTTTCAGCTTGGGTATGTCCAATGAAGATGCTGCTTACAAACAGGAAAAAAGCTCTAAATACAGTACTGACGTAGCTTATCGCACTTATAACTATCGTAGTAATATCGATGTTAATCTGACAAAGACAACTACTGCTTATTTAGGCACGGAAGGTTATCTGTCTGAAAAGACTGAACCGGGAAACGTTTCGACTGACGCGCTCTGGAGTGCCCAGCAAAGACTGACTCCGCTGACTATTCCACTGCAATACTCTACTGGAGAACTACCGGCATGGGGAGCAAACAACGAATATTCTCCCTACGTTATGCTGAACCATACCGGAAAAGCGAAATGGCGCAGATTTACAAACAAAGTAACGTTGGCAGTCACTCAGGATTTACCTTTCATCACCAAAGGACTGAAGTTAAGAGCACAAATCGCTTATGACTCCGAAAGTTATCTGAAAGAAATACGGAAAGTTCTGCCGGAAATGTACTATGCCAGCGGACGTACGGTAGATGGTACATTGATTATGCGTAAAGTAGTAGATGCCCAAACTGCCACTTATAATAAAGATGAAGAATCACAATGGAATAAATTGCATTTTGAATCTACTCTAAACTATGACCGTGCATTCGGAGATCATCGTGTTGGTGGTTTGGTTTACTACTATATGAGCAGCTACCAAAGTACATGGTGTGATATACACGGTTACAACTGTAATGTTAATGTAGATAATGTACCTAAACGTTATCAAGGTTTATCCGGTCGTTTAACATACGGATTCCGTGATACATATATGATCGATTTGAACTTCGGTTACACCGGTTCGGAGAACTTCCAGAAAGGACGCCGTTTCGGTTTCTTCCCCTCCGTTGCTCTTGGTTGGGTACCGACCAACTACGACTTTGTACGTGAAACATTACCTTGGTTGAGCTTTTTGAAAATCAGAGGATCATGGGGTTCGGTAGGTAACGACCGCATTACTAACAAACGTTTTCCTTATCTGACTATCATGAACGAAAATGCCAATAAAGGATGGAATGGCAGCAACGGCGTAACGGAACAATCAGTCGGCGCCGACAACCTCCAATGGGAAAAAGCTATCAAACTGGATTTGGGTATTGAAGGAAAGTTATTCAACGAACAGGTTGACTTCACAGTAGACTTTTTCCGCGACACCCGTAATGACATCTTCCAACAACGTACAATGGTACCTGACTATATCGGACTGGCAGAACAACCTTTTGGAAACGTAGGAAGCATGGTCAGCTATGGAGCCGACGGTAACATCTCATTCAGACAGGATATCGGCAAAGACTTCTCGTTTACCCTCCGTGGTAACTTTACGTACACAGCCAATATGGTTAAAAACTGGGAAGAAGCTTTCCAAAAATATTCTTATCAGGAAAGAGCCGACAAACCTTATGAATTTTATTCCGGTTATATTGCATTAGGCTTGTTCCGCGACGAAAACGATGTAAAATTCAGTCCCGACCAAAGTGGAATTGCAGGTCGCAAGGTACTGCCGGGTGATATTAAATACAAAGATGTGAATGGTGATGGTGTTATCAACTCCGACGACCAAGTACCTCTTTCTTATAAAGCCAACTATCCACGCCTAATGTATGGTTTTGGCGGAGAAGTACGCTGGAAAAAACTGACACTGGGATTCTTGTTCAAAGGAACAGGTAATGTGGATAACTTCTGTGTGGATGGTTACAAAGCCTTCGGATTCCTTCCATTCTCTTCCGGAGAAACAGGAAACACACTGGCTATCACAGCCAATCAGGCGAATCGTTGGACACCGCGCGAAATCTCTGGTGATGCGTCTACCGAAAACCCAAACGCTATGTTCCCACGTCTTTCTTATGGAAATGACCACAACAGTACACAGCCCTCGACATTCTGGAAAACCAATGCCCGCTACTTGCGTTTGCAGGAAATCAATCTGAACTACAATCTGGGTGCCGGCAAGATATTGAAACAACTGGGTGTTTCGTCACTCGACCTACAGTTTGTAGCTTCCAACATCTGTGTATGGAGCCCATTCAAACATTTCGATCCGGAGCAAGCATATTATAACGGAGGCGCCTATCCTATACCAGCACGCTATGCTTTCCAGATGTATATTAACTTCTAAAAAATGAATCGTATGAAAACCAAAATAAGCCAGATTATATCAAAGAGTCTTCTCTTTGCATTCATCGTCCTGCTAGGCTCTTGCAACTACCTGGACGTAGATCAATATTTCGACGATACACTGAAGTTTGACTCCGTATTCACACAGAAACGTTATTTTGAAGCGTATCTGTGGGGTGCAGCCGGACAATTGCCCGACGAGAGTAAAATCTTCGGTCATGAATATGCACCGGGAATTACTGCCGGTGACGATATTTTCACTGTAATGAGCAGCGACATCTTCCGTGGATCAGCCTTTGCATTAGGATATGTGAATCCTGATAATTTGAGAGGTATGAATATCTGGAGTGATATGTACAAAGTAATCCGTAAGGCCAATCTGATGCTGGCACGTATGGACGAATGTCAAGACATGACAGCACTCGACCGCCGTAACTATACCGGTTATATTCACTTCCTGCGCGGTTACGCCTATTATCATATTCTGATGACTTGCGGTCCTGCTATTCTTGTAGGCGACGAAATATTTGAAAGTAATCTGGAAGGTCCAGCTTACAATACTTATCGTGCTACTTATGACGAAACAGTGGAATACATCTGCTCCGAACTGGAAACAGCAGCGGCTTACCTGCCTCTGAAAGCTTCTATCGCACAATTTGAACGTCCTACGAAAGGAGCTGCCTACGCATTGATAGCACGCCTACGCTTACATGCCGCTTCACCGCTTTTCAACGGAACATCCACTGCCCGCCTTTACTTCGGCAACTGGAAACGTACTTACGATAAAGAATATTACGTTAACCAAAATTATAGTGAAGAGAAATGGGCATTAGCCGCCGCTGCCTGCAAACGTGTCATTGATATGAATGTCTACGAACTATTTACAGTGAGTAAAGACCAGAATACTCCGCAACTACCTGCAGGTGTTCCTACAGAAAACTTCCCTGATGGAGCCGGTGGAATCGACCCGTTCAAATCTTATTCTTACATGTTTACAGGAGATGAACCGTTTAAAAATAACAACGAAATCATTTGGGGACGTATCTCGGAAGAAGTAAAAGGATACACCCAACAGTCATTCCCTCAATATATGGGCGGATATAACGGTATGGGCTTAACGCAGAAAATGATTGATGCCTATCGTATGGAAGATGGAAAGACAATCGAAGAAGCTATGGCAGTCGGAGAATATAAAGAAGGTCCTAACGACTTTACTTCCGGACCGCGTGATTTTTCAGACTATCACCTCAACAGCGGAGTATGGCAAATGTATGCCAATCGTGAAATGCGCTTCTACGCCTGTGTCGGTTTCAACGGATGTTACTGGCCTGCTTCATCGACTACCGACGGCTCTTACCGTCTGCAAACCGTGAAATACTGTATGGACGGCAACGCCGGCAAATATGCAGGAACAGTGGGTAGCGACAACTACACTCCTACAGGTTATGTGATTAAAAAATACATTTCTTCTTATGATGCATGGCGTGGCAACAGCAGCGAACGTTATGAGAAAGGATTCCCTATTATCCGTTACGCCGAAATATTACTGTCGTACGCCGAAGCATTGAATCAATTGACCACAACTCATGCCATTACTTTGCCTACAGGCGAATCATACAGCTTGTCACGTGACATGAACGAAATCGCCAAAGCATTCAACCAAGTTCGTTATCGTGCCGGACTACCGGGGCTCACTCAGGCCCAACTGGAAAGCCCTACAGAAATGTTCGAGCAAATCAAACGCGAACGTATGGTAGAATTCTTAGGTGAAGGACGACGCTTCTACGATGTACGCCGCTGGGGTATTTACGAAGACGTGGATTCAGAGCCTATCATGGGCCTCAACATTGCAGCCAATGAATTCGGTGGCTTCTACCAACGTACCGTAGTAGACGAAAAGAATTACCGTGACCGTGTAGTACACAGAAAACTGTTGTTCTTACCTCTCAGCAAATCCGAATTGAGAAAAGTAAAATTACTAGATCAGAATCCGGGATATAACAACTAACTTTGAATCATCAGTAAAACAGATAATCAAATGAAAACAATGATAAAAAAAGCCGGTTATTTTCTGGCAATGTTTGCTCTGGCAGCCTGCGAACCTTTTGACTTCGAACAGGAAATGGGACAAAAGGTGATTTGTATCATCAGCGACAATGACTTGGTATATACTGGTATGCACGACCTCAACCGGATATATTTCTATCAACTGTGGCGGCTCGCTCCAAATCGACCGGGATGTGGACGTTACACTGGAATATGCTCCGGAAGTATTGCAGAGTTATAATAAAATCAAATACGATATTGACCAGTCAAAATACGCTAAAGAGCTTCCTTCAAAGTATTACTCCATCGCTCAAATGGGAGTAACTTTGAAAGCCGGAAGCCCTGATACCTACAATGTAATGCCGATTCAGGTAAAGCCGGAAGGACTATCACCGGATTCGATTTACCTGATCCCATTGCGTATCAAAAGTGTATCAGCCTATTCTGTCAATCCGGACAAGTCACAAGTACTTTATCAGGTACAAATGAAAAATCTCTATGCCCGAACAGACGAAGCGACTATCTACAATGCTGCCGGAAAACTACAGAAAGAAGGGGAATCCGAACGTGATGCAGCCGCTTCACAAACATTCCACCCGCTTACGAAAAACTCATTCCGCATTTTCGCCGGTATCAAGGGATACGAAAAAAATGAAGAAGTAATCAAAAAGAACGGTATCATAGTTACAGTGAACGAAGATAACAGCCTGACGATGAAGCCATACAATGCAGACTTTATCGAAGTTGCTTCCATCAACGAAGAACAACCCGATTATTATGGAAATTATGAATTGGCAGACGTTTATGGCGGAAAGAAACGCCAGCGTTTTAACTTCAAATACAAATACCGCTTCAAAGGCGAATCGAAATGGGAAATCGTCGATATGCGCTCTTTACGTAGTGTCATACTCGATCAGATTAATGAATAACTAACACTAAAATAACATAGAATGAAAAAACTAATTTTACTTTTAATCTTCATGCAGTTGGGGGTTGTGTCAATGGCACAGGATTTATACAAAAATATGAATGCTCCCATACATGAAAGAATACAGGATCTTTTGTCCAAATTGACCATAGAAGAAAAGATCTCTCTGCTGCGTGCCACTTCTCCTGGAATCGAGCGCATGGGGATTGATAAATATTATATGGGGAATGAAGCATTACATGGAATCATCCGCCCGGGAAAATTTACTGTTTTCCCGCAGGCGATCGGACTTGCCAGTATGTGGAATCCTGAGTTACATCATATTATTGCCAGTGTTATTTCAGATGAAGCCCGTGCCCGCTGGAATGAACTGGAACGGGGAAAGAAACAAAAAGACCAGTTCAGTGACTTATTAACATTCTGGTCACCTACTGTCAATATGGCCCGTGATCCTCGTTGGGGACGCACTCCGGAAACATATGGAGAAGACCCTTACCTGTCAGGAGTATTGGGTACAGCATTTGTCAAAGGATTGCAGGGAGATCATCCCCGTTATCTGAAGTCCGTATCTACTCCCAAACATTTTGCTGCCAACAACGAAGAACATAATCGTTTTTATTGTGATGCTGCCATCACTGAAACAGACATGAGAGAATACTATCTCCCTGCATTTGAAAAATGTATTCGCGAAGGAAAAGCAGAATCCATCATGACGGCTTATAATGCCATCAACGGTGTGCCATGTACTGCCAATAACTGGTTGCTGAATAAAGTATTAAAACAAGACTGGGGTTTTAACGGGTATATCGTATCCGATTGTGGTGCTCCCGGATTATTAATGACTGACCATCGTTATGTGAAAACTCCGGAAGCGGCTGCCATGATAGCTATCAAAGCCGGCCTGGACTTAGAATGTGGAGACTATGTTTTTGGAGCTCCACTATTAAATGCATACAAACAATATATGGTCAGCACTGCCGAAATAGACAGTGCCGCCTACCATGTGCTACGTGCACGGATGCGCTTAGGTATGTTTGATGATCCGGAAAAGAATCCGTACAATCATCTGTCTCCTGAAATCGTAGGTTGCGAAAAACATAAAGAGTTAGCTCTCGAAGCTGCCCGCCAAAGTATTGTATTACTTAAGAATCAAAAGAATACTCTTCCGCTGAATGCGAAAAAAATCAAGTCAATAGCTGTTGTCGGTATCAATGCTGCTAACTGCGAATTTGGTGATTACAGCGGAACCCCGGTCAATGCTCCGGTATCCGTACTGGATGGTATCCGCAATCGGGTAGGTAATGAAATAAAAGTGGTACATGCACCATGGGTATCTTCGGAAGAAGGTTATCAGCTTATCTCTCCGATTAATTTACCTAACGGATTAAAAGCTGAATACTATGACAATCCTACATTTCAAGGCACTCCTAAAACCCGCATAGATAAAGGAATTAACTTCGAACCAAAGAATCAGGCTCCGGACCCGTTCCTGCCTAAATCTCCGCTTTCTATCCGTTGGACAGGCGAACTAGTTCCGAGTGTATCCGGCGAATATGTGTTCAGTTTCACCAGTGACGACGGCTGCAAATTATATATTGACGACCAGCTAATCATAAACGACTGGAATGTACATAGCGCACGTACAGAAAAAGCTTCTATGAAATTGGAAAAAGGAAAAAAATATCAGTTGAAAGCGGAATATTTCGATAATGGAGGGGATGCGATTGCCAGACTTCATTGGCGTGTACCTAGCATGGAAGAATATGATATGCTGAACATGTATGGTGATGCTTCAAAAGTGATTCGTGAATCGGATGTTGTGATCGCAGTAATGGGTATCAATCAATCTATCGAACGTGAAGGACAGGACAGAAGTTCTATTGAATTACCAAAAGATCAGCAGATCTTTATTCGCGAAGCATATAAAGCCAATCCGAATACAATCGTTGTACTAGTTGCAGGTAGCTCCATGGCAATAGGATGGATGGATCAGAATATACCGGCTATCATTGATGCATGGTATCCGGGCGAACAAGGCGGAACAGCGATAGCAGAAGTACTGTTCGGAGATTATAACCCGGCCGGCCGTTTACCGTTGACTTTCTACAACAGCATTGAAGATCTTCCGGCTTTCAATGATTACAATGTAAAGAATAACCGTACTTATATGTACTTCGAAGGTAAACCGTTGTATGCATTCGGATACGGATTAAGCTACACCAAATTCGATTATCGCAATTTGAACATCAAACAAGATAGTCAAAACATTACTTTAAATTTCTCTGTAAAGAACAGTGGCAAATATAATGGCGATGAAGTAGCTCAGGTATATATACAATTCCCCGATCTGGGAATCAAGACTCCATTGAAACAACTAAAAGGATTCAAACGCATTCATATCAAGAAAGGGGCAACAGAACAAATATCTATCGAAATTCCAAAAGAAGAATTACGTCTCTGGGATGATCAGAAAAAACAGTTCTATACACCTTCGGGAACCTATAATTTCATGGTAGGAAAATCTTCCGACAATATCTGTTTACAAAAAACAGTAGAATTATAATCTTTTCTATAGGACAGGCTGATATTATTAATTAGTCACCTCAATACTGTAAATGCGGAAATACTGATTCTAAATAAAGATTAGTATTCTCCGCATTTCTTTTTTATTATATGTACATTAAAAAACATATACCATAAAGCACTTAAATAAACCGTTTGCTGCAAATCTTTCATTTTTTGCTCTGTTTATATATACTCAATAGTTTATTCTTGACTACTTTTGGCACATCAAATTTATTCATTTATTCCAATTATCATGAAACACGTAATTACATTTATCTTATTGTTCTTGTGTATTCCCGTATTTGCCCAACAAAAGATTGCACGCGAATATATCGAATGGTCTGACATCTGGATTCCCGGAGCTAACAAAACAGATCTTCCACACGTATTGCTTATCGGAAATTCCATCACACGCGGATATTACGGAAAAGTAGAAGCAGCTCTGAAAGAAAAAGCATATGTAGGGCGGCTCTCCAATTCGAAAAGTATAGGTGATCCGGCTTTAATCGAAGAACTGGCCGTAGTACTCAAAAATACAAAGTTCGACGTTATCCATTTCAATAATGGTTTGCACGGGTTCGATTATACAGAAGAAGAATATGATAAAAGTTTCCCTCAATTAATCAAAGTCATTCGCAAATACGCTCCTAAAGCCAAGTTGATCTGGGCAACCACCACTCCTGTCCGTACCGGAGAAGGAATGAAAGAGTTTGCTCCTGTCACCGAACGATTGAAAGTACGTAATCAGATTGCACTGAAACATATCAATCGTGCCGGCATAGAAGTAAACGACTTATGGAAAGTAGTAATCGACCATCCCGAATATTATGCAGGCGGAGACGGAACACATCCGGTTGATGCAGGATATTCAGCTTTAGCAAAGCAGATAGTCTCTGTTCTGAAAGACAAGTTATAACAAACTCATAAATAGAAATATCTGTCAAAGATTAAACCACAATTATATGGATAAGAAAAAAATCAGTTATTTAATACTCCTTTGTTTATTCTCTTTAAGCTGCACGCTACAGGCAGAGAAATATGAAACGGTTTCTCCTAACGGAAAACTGAAGATTAAACTGAAAATAGACAAAGGTACCCAATATGAAGTATGGTACGATAATACACAACTTATACTTCCTTCTTCCATCGGATTACATCTGGCGGACGGCAGAGTAATCGGCAACGGAAGTGTAAAGTCGGCAAAGAAAAGAAAGGTGAATCAGACTATCGACGTCCTTGTTGGTAAAAACAAAGAATTACAGGATGCTTATAATGAACTTACCGTTTCTTTCAATGACAGTTGCGACCTTGTAGTACGTGCTTATGATGAAGGAGTGGCCTATCATTTCGTCACCCGTCTCAACGGAGAAATTACAATCATCAGTGAAGATGCCATTTTCAACTTTGCTTCCACCCCAACCATCTATTATCCGGAATGCGATGCTAATTATTCCGGCGAAACGGATCAATCCGGACGTACCCATCAGGTGCATCAAGGATATAGAAACTTTGAAAGACTCTATAAAGTCTACAAA
>OBKV01002393.1_pt1 | contig 10363 bp, 8 predicted proteins | sample 1517301 | NCBI WGS metagenome assembly OBKV01 (sample SAMN04571685, study PRJEB22368) | human gut metagenome | biome: human gut; material: stool | host: Homo sapiens | place: Luxembourg | collected 2012-06-29 | reverse complement strand
CTCCGCCCGATATCAGTCCATATAATCCCGCATTTAATTTATGCCCCTGTACTCGTTAGGCGTATATCCGACGTTTTTCTTAAATACGCGAGTGAAATGCTGAGGATATTTGAACCCCAGTTCGTAAGCGATTTCACTGACGGTCTTGCTTGTGCCCAGTATCTTTTCTTTGGCGATGTCGATCAACCGGAGCTGGATATGTTCTTGTGCGGATTTACCCGTTTCCTTCTTTATCAGGTCGCCTAAATAGTTGGCGGAAAGATGCAGCTGGTCGGCGCAGTAGCGTACGGACGGCAAACCGATCGTTTCCGGTTTGTCGGTCTGGAAGTAACCGTTCACGACATTCTCGAACTTGGAAAGGATATCCTTGTTGACGTTTTCACGGGTGATGAACTGGCGGTCGTAAAAACGGATGCTGTAGTTAAGTAAAAGCTCGATGTTAGAGACAATCAGCATTTTGCTGTGTTTGTCGATACCCCGGTTAAGCTCTTCATTGATGTTATTCAGGCAGTCGATGATGACGCCACGTTCCTGTTCGGATAGATGAAGAGCTTCGTTCACCTCATACGAGAAGAAAGAATAGTCTTTCATATTGCGTCCGAGGGATGTGCCGCGGATCAGGTCGGGATGGAATAGCAGGGCACGGCCCTTCGGCTGAAAATATTCGCCGTTGTCATCGATGCCGATCACCTGTCCGGGAGCCAGAAAAACCAGCGTTCCTTCTTGATAATCGTAATAGTTGCGTCCGTACCGCAAATCTCCGCATTTGACCTCTTTCAGGAAGACTGCATAGAAACCGTAGCTCATGCGTACGTGCTTCATCATCCGGGACGATTTCGACAGGTCGAGAACACTTACCAGAGGATGCAGCGTTTCCTGGCCTACCATTTCATTGTACTGACAAATATTGTCCAGCTTAATAATTTCTCCCATAACCATCTTTAATTTGTTTCTTCACAAAAATAATATATTTTTTTCTTATCCCATCTGTATCAGTATTTCGGTAGGGCAAAACCGCACCAGAAACCACAAGGAGCAAATCAATTCATCTATACATATCCGCAAATACTGATGCATCTACTTTTTCCGTTTGCGTCAGGATAATCGTACCGTCCTTGCCGGCAAGGAATACGCGGGGTATGGTGTTGTCGGCAAAGAGGGAGTAGACGTTCAGGTCCGGATCGGCGAAAAACTTCATATTGTACTGATGTTCCCGGAAATAGGCCGCTACCTGCTCTTCGGTTTCTCCACGTGCGATCAGGAGCACACAGACGGAGGGATCGTCTTTGTATGTATGATATAAAGTGGAAATATCCGGGAAGGCCTTCTGGCAGTCGGAACAGGTCGTACTGAAGAAAATAATCAAGGCAAATTTATTTTCCAAGTCTTTTTTCGATACCGTTCCATCCGGATTGGAAATGCTGAATTCGGGTAACGGGTCGCCTTCCTCCAAAGCAAAGCCACCCTCAGGCGGCAATTCCTCGTGGATGCAGGCGGTGAGAGATAACAGACTGATTATGTAAAACAATAAATATTTCATGGGGTAAAGATACGGGTTGTTCGCCATACTTTGTGACTTTTTGCATGGATATTTGCATATTATCCTGTATATTTGTACCGGAATTTCAGATATCAAAGAACAAAACAGCAAGAAATACACTTGGTCATACAATCTAAAAATATGGTGCGCGTGATGCGGTTTATACTGGTCGGTACGCTGAATGCGTTAATTACTGTCTTGATTGTCTGGCTGATGATGGACAAGCTTGGTTGTAACTATATTGCTACCAATATCACCGCTTATGTGATTGCGCAGATCAATAATTTCTTCTGGAGCAAATATTGGATATTTTCATCCCGCACGGGTAAGTTTCGCCGTGAGATTCCCCTTTTTCTGATCGCTTTCGGATGTGCTTATTGTTCCCAATTCCTCGCTTTGCTTATCATGGTGGAAATCTTTGACCTGAACGAATATCTCGCCCAGTTCTTAGGATTGTTTATCTATGGTGCAGTCAACTATATGATGAACAAGAAAATTACCTTTCAACTCACCCCTTAATTCTTAATTTTTAATTTTTAATTCCTCAGTGCGCCCGTTCACGAAACTCCGACGGTGTCACACCCTCTTTCTTCTTGAAGAAAGTGGAGAACTGTCCGGCATTCTCGAATTTGAGACTGTAGGCTATTTCCGAGATATTCATGCTGCTGCTGGTAAGCAGTTCCTTTGCCTTCAGGAGTTTTTGCTGCAATTGGTATTGGGCGGGCGATACGCCTGTATATTCTTTGAACATACGGCGGAACCAGGAGTAGCCGAGTCCCAGACGGGAAGCTATTTCTTCCGGTGTCAGCGGGTTTTCCACCTGCTCTTTCATCAAGATGCGGGCTTCGTTGATCTTATCCACAACGTAGGTATTCGTGAAGGAGTTGTTTCTTCTTTTATAATAGACCGTACCCAATATATGGAGGACGATACTTGAAATCATCTCCTGGTAGCCCGTCTTTTCCTGAGAGGCGAATTTCAGTATGTCTTCATATAGTCCGACGATCGTCGCACTGAGTCCGATGTGCTGTAACGGTTCCTCGCGGGTAAAAAAGCGTTTTTCCACGCGCCGGTCGATGTGGACACCGCGGAAACCGACCCAGTATTCGTTCCAGCCTGTCTCGCTGTCAGGATAGTAGCTGTGCCATTCTCCCGGAAAAAGCAGGATCATCGTACCTGCGTTTATCTTTTGCATCTTGCAGGATTGCGAAGAGAAGTAACCGCTTCCCTTCGTGATATAGACCAGCTGGTATTCGTTCAGGATTCGTCCGGTCTGCGGCTTGAAGTTATAATTGTCCGGATGCTTCGAAAGAGGATAGTTCCCTTTCGGGGGAATAAACTGGTAGCCGACGGTCGTGACGACAATTCCCCACTCTTCGTCTATCGCACTTATCGTCAGATACCTCAATTGATCGCTTAGTCGTTTCTCCATCTCCTCTGTCAGATTTGAAAGGTTTAAAATCATTTTCAAAAGCAAAGATAGTAATTTACCGTTTACTTTTGCAATCATAAAACAAACAACTTTGTTGTACCATGAAGAAATATAACTTTTTAGCCTTTGATATAGGAGCGACCAGCGGACGTGCCGTATTAGGCACTTTGGTTGGTGACAAATTTGAAATGCAGGAACTTCACCGTTTCCCGAATGCGATCATGGAGTTGCATGGAAAATATTACTGGGACATATACCGGTTATATGATGCCTTGAAAGAAAGCCTTACGATTTGTGCACGCCGGAACCTGCTCCCGGACTCTATCGGGATCGATACCTGGGGGGTGGATTTCGGGTATCTGGCGGAAGACGGCACACTGTTGGGCCTACCGCGTGCGTATCGCGATCCTTATACGGACGGTGCGCCGGAAGAGTATTTCCAGCGTATTCCCCGGTCGGAAGTCTACCGGCTTACCGGCATACAGATCATGAATTTTAATAGTATTTTCCAGTTGTTCCGGGCTAAACAGGAAGGTTTTGGTCCATTGGAGGCTGCCGGAGAGATACTGTTTATGCCAGACCTGCTTTCTTATTTGTTGACAGGTAAAAAAGTTTGTGAATATACGGATGCTTCTACTTCCGGACTGTTAAATCCGGTGACGAAGGAGTTTGAGGCTTCTCTGTTGGAAGCGGCAGGTGTTGCGCCCTCTATCATGCGTCCGGTAGTGATGCCGGGAACTTTTGTCGGGGAGCTGGCCGATGCGCTTGCACGGGAAACGGGGATCGGCAAAGTGCCGGTCATAGCAGTTGCCGGCCACGATACGGCTTCGGCCGTTGCGGCTGTCCCGGCGGCGGACCGGGAGTTTGCCTATCTTAGCAGCGGCACATGGAGCCTCATGGGGATCGAAACGGAAGAACCGATTATCTCGGAAGCCTCTTGCCTGCATAATTTCACGAACGAAGGCGGGATAGACGGGACGACCCGTTTCCTGAAAAATATCACAGGGATGTGGTTGCTCGAACAGTGTCGGAAAGAGTGGGAGAAGGCCGGGCGCGACTATTCCTATCCGGCGATAGTCAAGATGGCGGAACGGGCGACGCCTTTCCGTCGTTTTGTGAATCCCGACGATCCGTGTTTTGCCAATCCGCCGAGCATGACGGAGGCAATCAAGGCTTATTGCCGCGAGACGGGGCAGCCCGAACCGGTCGAGGACGACGAGTTTATCCGCTGTATTTTTGAAAGTCTGGCATTCCGGTATAAGGAGGTGCTGGCATTATTATCCGAAATGGCTCCTTTCCCGATCCGCAAATTGCATGTGATCGGGGGAGGCTCGATGAATAATCTTCTCAATCAATTTACGGCAAATGTAATAAACATGCCGGTTGTGGCAGGGCCTTCGGAGGCGACGGCAATCGGCAACTGCATGGTGCAGGCGAGGGCGGCAGGATTGGTGGCCGACCGCTGGGAGATGCGCCGTTTGATTAACTCTTTCCTTTCGCCGGCTGTCTTTCTGCCGGAAGGTAGCGGCGAGTGGGAAGAGGCTTTTAGGAAATATAAATCTGTAACCTCAAAAAAATAAGACCATGACAAAAGAAAACATTATCAGACAAGCGTATGAGGCAGCTGCTGAACGCTATGCAGCTGTCGGTGTGGATGCAAGGGAGGCAATGGACAAATTGCAGAAGATATCTCTTTCGATGCATTGCTGGCAGGCGGACGATGTGAGCGGTTTCGAGAACCAGGGAGGTTCGCTGACGGGCGGAATCCAGGTGACAGGCAACTATCCGGGACGTGCCCGCACGATCGACGAAGTGCGGGCCGATGTCTTGAAAGCGGCTTCTCTGATCGCCGGTAAACACCGCTTGAACCTGCATGAAATATATGGCGACTTCCAAGGCAAGAAGGTCGACCGTGACGAAGTGGAACCTGCTCATTTTGAGAGCTGGATGCAGTGGGCGAAAGAGAACGGGATGAAACTGGATTTCAACAGCACTTCTTTTTCGCATCCGAAGAGCGGCGACCTGACGTTGGCGAATCCCGACGATGCGATCCGCAATTTCTGGATCGAACATACGAAACGCTGCCGCTGGATCAGCGAGGAGATGGGTAAATACCAGGACGATCCCTGTATCATGAACCTCTGGATTCATGACGGTAGCAAGGAGATTCCCGCCAGCCGTCTCAAATATCGTCAGATACTGGAACAGTCGCTCGACGAGATTTTTGCAACTGAATATAAGAACATGAAGGATTGTATCGAGGCAAAACTGTTCGGCATCGGTCTGGAAAGTTATACGGTCGGTTCCTATGATTTTTACTTGGGCTACGGTGCGAAGAAGAATAAGATTGTGACGCTCGACACGGGCCATTTCCATCTGACGGAAAGTATCGCCGACAAGGTTTCGGCCCTGCTTCTTTTTACACCGGAGATCATGTTGCACGTGAGCCGTCCGATTCGTTGGGACAGCGACCATGTGGTGATCTTGAGCGACGACTTGCTCGATCTGGCACGCGAAATCATCCGTTGCAAGGCATTGGACCGTGTGCATATCGGCTTGGACTACTTCGATGCGACGATCAACCGTATCGGGGCGTACGTGATCGGTTGCCGTGCAACGCAGAAGGCCTTTATGCAAGCCCTTCTCGAACCGTCGGCAACTTTGCAGCAGTACGAAGCCGAAGGCAAATATTTCCAGCGTTTAGCTCTGCAGGAGGAAATGAAGAGCCTTCCGTGGACAGCCGTCTGGGATATGTTCTGCTTGCAAAACGACGTCCCGGTAGGTGAGGATTATATCGCCGAGATAGAAAAATACGAAGCGGAAGTAACAAGTAAACGTTAACCTTAGGGGCGAACCTGTGTGTTCGCCCTCTAAAAATAACATATATGGAAATAATCATCGGATTGATCATAATCGCAATCGGTAGTTTCGGGCAGAGCAGTTCCTACGTTCCGATCAACAAAGTCAAGGATTGGAGCTGGGAAAGTTTCTGGTTGGTGCAAGGCATTTTTGCCTGGCTCGTCTTCCCATTCTTAGGAGCGCAGCTTGCCATTCCCAATGGGAGCAGCCTCTTGGAACTGTGGAGTGCCGGCGGAGCTGCGGGGGCCGTTATCTACGGAATCCTGTGGGGGATCGGTGGGTTGACCTTCGGGTTGCGTTATTTGGGGGTTGCGCTCGGCCAGAGTATCGCGCTTGGAACGTGTGCCGGTTTCGGGACGCTTTTTCCTGCAGTTTTTGGCGGAACGGATTTGTTTCGTGGCGATGGCCTGGTCTTGTTGATCGGTGTGTGTATCACGCTTGCCGGTATCGCCGTGATCGGGTATGCCGGAAGTCTTCGCGCCCGTAATATGACCGAGGAGGAAAAGAAAGCGGCTGTAAAGGATTTCGCGTTGACGAAAGGTTTGCTTGTCGCTCTTTTGGCCGGTGTGATGAGTGCCTGCTTCAATCTGGGCCTGGAATCCGGCGCTCCGATCCTTGAGAAGGCGAAACAGTCCGGCGCAAGCGAATTGTTCGCACTGAATCCGGTCATCCTGTTGGTGACGATCGGGGGTTTTATCACGAACGCCTCTTATTGCCTTTTCCAGAATGTAAGGAACGAGACGGGGAAAGATTATTTTTCCGTATCAGGCGGTACTTTGCTGAATAATGTCTTATTTTGTGCGCTGGCAGGTGTTTTGTGGTATTCGCAATTCTTCGGGCTGGGAATGGGAAAGAGCTATTTTGCCGAATCTCCGGTGATGCTGGCCTTTTCATGGAGCATCCTGATGTCGCTGAATGTGATCTTCAGCAATGTGTGGGGCATTATCCTGAAAGAGTGGAAAGGGGTGAGCCGGCAGACGATCGTCGTTTTGGTTTGCGGCATGTGTCTCCTGATATTCTCACTTTTGCTGCCTAATTTGATTTAAGATAATGATCGGATTGGAAATGGATAGGCATGGGACGTTAGTTCGATAGGCATGGAACTTAATTTCCATAGGTGTGAAATTAAGCTCCCGTGCTTGTCTGTTTTTTGCCAGGTGAAGAACAATTTTGAGCCGGGGGCGTGTCCCTCATAAAAAAGATATATAAGTAAAATGAAAACAATCAGAAACAATGAAGAATTGATGGCCGAGATTGGCCGTATCGCTGAAGTGGCCGGCTATCTTTGGACAAAAGGATGGGCGGAGCGTAACGGTGGTAACATTTCCGTAAACCTGACCGACTTGATGAACGATGTCGAAAAAGCACTTCCCGCACTGGGACCGGCTATTCCTTTACAAGAAGCGATGACCGCTCTTGCCGGACATATTTTCTATGTCACCGGTACAGGAAAGCGGATGCGTTATGTAGCACAGGAACCGTTGGCCAACGGTTCCCTGATCCGTATCGCCGGGGATGGAAAAAGTTATGATATTATTGCTGAACAATTGATTTTGCCTACTTCCGAGTTGCCTTCGCACTTGATGATGCATAATTATCTGCGTGGCCTGGGCCGTGATAACAGAGTCGTTTTGCATACGCACCCGACCGACCTGATCGGCATGACGCATTGTAAACCATTCCTAGATTCGGATGTCATCACCCGTACGTTGTGGAGCATGATTCCCGAATGCCGTATCATTGTCCCGAAAGGAGTCGGTATTGTTCCCTATGAAATACCAGGGACACTGGATTTAGCACGTGCAACCATTAAACAATTGGAAAAGCACGATGTCGTATTCTGGGAAAAACATGGTATTTTGGCAGTCGGTGAAGACCTGATCGAATGTTTTGACGCAATCGACACGCTAAGCAAGTCCGCCCAAATCTATTTCAGCGCACGCATGGCAGGATACGAACCCGCCGGCATGACTGACAAGCAGTTGGATGATTTGGTTCCGGCCTTCGGTTTGTGATAGGTTACGATCGTAAATGATGATTTATAGGTGTGTTTATAGCAACAATGTGCAAGCCTCGTTGCCGTCACCTATAAATCATCATTCATATAAATACCATATACCATGAAAACATTATTTATTCTTATATCTCTATTCTTTGCCGTATCATTGTCCGCCCGGCAGCGCGATAGTCGTGTACGCGAATATCTACCTCCCACACGCATCATCTGGCAGCAGGAAAGCCAGTTGATACAGGGCGCAAACCATTTGCTTCTTTCCGGAAATGGACAAACCAATCTTGTGAATCATAACATCTGTAAGCTTTCGAGCACCGACCGGCAACATCCTGCCATCCTTCTTGATTTTGGAAAAGAACTGCAAGGTGGCTTGCAAATAGTAACCGGTATGCCGACTTCGCACGAACCAGTCGCCGTCCGGATCCGTTTGGGTGAGTCGGTAAGTGAAGCTATGTGCGATATAGATGGAGTGAACGGTGCTTCCAACGATCATGCTATGCGCGATTTTACTATTCGCCTACCCTGGTTGGGGGTTATGGAAGTGGGTAATTCTGGGTTTCGGTTTGCCCGGATTGATCTTTTGGACGATTCCGTCGAATTGCATATTAAAGAAATACGTGCCATTTCCGTTTTTCGGGACATCCCATATAAAGGCTCATTTCGTTGCAACGACGAACGGCTGAACCAGATTTGGCAGACTGGTGCTTATACGGTACATTTGAATATGCAGGAGTATATTTGGGACGGCATCAAACGTGACCGTTTGGTCTGGATTGGTGATTTGCATCCGGAAGTGATGACGGTCAACACTGTTTTCGGATATAACGAGGTGATACCGAAAAGCCTTGATTTTATCCGCGATGCAACGCCGTTGCCTGGCTGGATGAACGGGATGTGCAGTTATTCCATCTGGTGGTTGCTGATCCAGCGCGACTGGTATTACTATCAGGGGGACTTGGCTTACTTGAAGGAACAGAAAGACTATTTGACCGGTTTGCTCCATCTTCTGATTTCCAAAGTCGATGAAGACGGCGTCGAGAAGCTCGACGGAGGAGGACGTTTTCTCGATTGGCCGTCCAGTGAAAATCCGGTTGCCATCGATGCCGGCTTGCAAGCCTTGATGCTACAGGCGATGAAAGCCGGAAACGAACTTTGTAAGGTGTTGGGCGAAGATGCGTTGGCGGCAGAATGCGAGGCTGTAGGAAACAGGATGACCAAGGCTGCTTCGAAGGTGATAAAACCTTTCCTGAAGTCAGGTGTTGCTCCGGATGCTCCTGGATCGAAACAGGCAGCTTCCCTGTTGGCGTTGGCCGGACTGATGAAGCCGGAAGAGGCCGATCGGAAATATCTCGCAGTTAATGGAGGGCATGGATTCTCTACTTTTTATGGTTATTATATGCTTCGAGCGATGGCTGCTGCCGGCAATTATCAAGGGGCGATCGACGTGATACGCCAATTCTGGGGTGCGATGCTCGATTTGGGTGCAACTACTTTTTGGGAAGATTTCAACTTAGACTGGTTGCCCGGCGCTTCTCGCATCGATGAATTGGTTCCGGTAGGCAAGAAAGATATTCATGGCGATTACGGGGCTTATTGTTATAAAGGTTTCCGCCATAGCCTTTGTCACGGTTGGGCTTCTGGTCCGACTTCCTGGCTGAGTGAATATGTGTTGGGTGTTCAGGTTGTGGAGCCGGGTTGCCGCGTTGTCCGGATCACACCGCATTTAGGTGACTTGGAGTGGGTGGAAGGAACGTTCCCGACTCCTTACGGTGTGATCACTATCCGTCATGAAAAAGGCGCTGACGGGAAAGTACGGAGTCGGATCGATGCTCCGTCCGAAGTAAAAGTTGTACGATAATCAAATCAGATAAAGATATGGGAAAAAAAAACATGCTGTTGATCTGCTCGCTTACCTTCTTCTCGCTGATAGGTTGCAAAGGTAAAAACGAGCTTACGGTTCCGGTGAACCTGCGAACAGAATACCTGCGCGAACCGATCGGTTTGGATACGAAAAGTCCCCGTTTCACTTGGGAATACAAAGGAAGTGAGAAGAACTTCTTGGCTTCCCGTTCGGAAATCCGTATCGGGACCTCGCCGGATAACCTGCAACCGTATACCGGTAATATGACATTGGAACCGCATACCCGTTACTATTGGAACGTGACGGTATGGGATCAGGATGGAGATATTTGCGAGACTTCGGAAACGGCTACTTTCGAGACTGCCAAATTCAAGTCGTCCGACTGGTCGGGAAAATGGATAACCGACAGTCACGATAAGGAGTTCGAGCCGGCTCCTATGTTCCGCAAAGCTTTTACATTGGGAAAAGAGATTGAAGAAGCCCGCGTGTATGTGGCTGCTGCCGGTTATTACGATTTGTTTATCAACGGTAAGCGGGTAGGAGAGAACTATCTTGATCCGGGCTATACGCATTTCGACAAACGTATCCTATATGTGACACATGATGTAACCTCTCTTTTAAAACTGGGTGGCAACGCTATCGCTACCGTTTTGGGTA
>OBKV01002391.1_pt1 | contig 10367 bp, 10 predicted proteins | sample 1517301 | NCBI WGS metagenome assembly OBKV01 (sample SAMN04571685, study PRJEB22368) | human gut metagenome | biome: human gut; material: stool | host: Homo sapiens | place: Luxembourg | collected 2012-06-29 | reverse complement strand
TGGCAGAAACGGAGCTATCAAGTTTTTTCAGCTTTGTATCTGCAAAAGATTTCCAGTCTGTAAATGCCTTGTCGATAAGTTCTCCGTATGCCGAGAATTCATCATTAGCATATATCGTTCTGCGAATGTCGTTTTCTTCCACATTCAGCTTATAATAGCTATCACTCAGCGAACTGAGCAACTCATCTTTCAGCGTCGGGAATGCGTCCCAATATTTGCTCAGTGCATCTATATCCACAGCAGGGATACCGCCGTGAATATGAGCATAAATATCCTGAATATCCTCAGGCTCGGAAGAATCTATGTAACGGGAAATATTCAGGTTATAGCCATTCTTCTCTTTGATCTCCTTATTGGGAACAAAGCGAGCATATTTAGGATCATCTGTAATCTGCTCATTGAATGTTGTGACAATACGATAGATATCCTGTTCACGCAGTCTGTTCTTGTTTCCGTCCTTTACAAATCCCTTGCCTGCATCTATCATAAAGATTCCGGAACGGTTTTCAGCACCTTCTTTATCGATTATAATAATACAAGCAGGTATTCCCGTACCGTAAAACAGGTTAGGCGGCAGACTGATTATGCCTTTGATCCAGCCCTTATCAACGATAGCCTGACGAATAGTACCTTCGGCATTTCCACGGAACAGAACACCATGAGGGAGAATGACAGCAGCTTTACCCGTAGATTTCAGTGTTTTTAATATGTGCATCAACCAGGCATAGTCGCCGTTTTTCTCAGGTGGTCTATCTCCATAACCTGAGAACCTTCCATACTCCTTCAAACCATCTGACCAGTTTTTAAGAGAAAAAGGGGGATTCGCAACAATATAGTCGAAGCGTTCCAGTTCGGAAGCATCTTCATTTTTGATAAACTGAGGATCAGAAAAAGTATTACCTGCCATGATATTGATAGTAGCTTTATTATGAAGAACGGCATTCATTTTAGCAAGACCTGCCGTCGAACTCTCTTTTTCCTGTCCATAACCTGATATCTCGAAAGGGACCTCTGCAAGTGCTCTGATAAGTAATGAACCACTGCCGCAAGCCGGATCACATACTGTGGCATCATGATCCGTACATTTATCTATGCTTATGACCTTTGCAAGAATGCGTGATACTTCTGCCGGTGTATAGAATTGTCCTTTACTTTTGCCGCTTTCGGTGGCAAAGTTTCTCATAAGGTATTCATAAGCATCACCTATGATATCATCGCCGTCGGCTTTATTATTTGAGAAATCCAGTTCAGGTCGCTGGAAAATAGCGATAAGCTTTGTGAGTTTATCGACCATTTCCTGTCCTTTACCTATTTTGGCTTCATCATTGAAATGTGCGATGTCAATTACACCTTTTAAGCGGTCATTAACTTCAGCAAGGCGAGCTATGATTTTATCTATACCTTCGCCAATATTCTTCTTGTTTTTGAGTGCAATAAAGTCATCAAAAGAACAGCCTATTCTTTTTTCGGGATCAGGATTGGGATCATGTTCTTTATCGAAAACGGTCAAATCTCCGTATTTCTGCCCCTTATACTTATCCGTTACATACTTCATAAACAAAAGGGTTAGTATGTAATCCTTATACTGTGATGCATCCATTCCTCCGCGCAGTGCATCACAACTTGCCCATAGTGAACTATATAATTCCGTTTTCTTAACCGCCATAATACGAATCTCCTTACAATTAAGTTGCTATATTTCTTACTCAATAGCACTTTTGCCGCTCTTTACCCATGCATCAAGCTCCGAACGTTTAAATTTCCATTGCTTACCGATTTTGTGGGCAGGGATATCTTTATTATTGCGAATCCAACTTCGGATAGTAACAGGCTTGATTCCTAAGTGTTCAGCTGCCTCTTCAAGGCTTATCCATTTTTCATTAACAGCGCTATTTTCCATTTTATCACCTCTTGTAGTAGATGAAATATATAATAATCCATTATAATTATACTATATCGGTTTGAAAATTACAAGAGGTTTAGTGTTATTTCGTGATATTTATATTAAGTTTATGTATATGCATTGTGCATTTTCTTAGAGTAAGGAATAAAGCTCTCAGAACCATTCTGAGAGCTTTGCTAAATACTTATGGATATCATATTACATTTCCATTGTTAGTCTATTTATTGCCTACACTTTTAGCACTCGTAGTGACATTTGTTTTTGAAATAATCATTTAAATATATTATATCAAATTATTCCCCAAATACAATAATATTACTCAAACCTAACAATAATTTGCGCTATTAATCTGATTTCAACAGTGATATAATAAATATGAAAACAGCCGTAGTTACCTCAGTGAGAAATATGGCTGAAAAGCAGAAGTGTCATAGATCCTGTCCGTTATTTGTCCATTAAAGTTATAAAAACATACTCATAAATATGCTAAACTGCCGGAAGCACATACTCAAAAAAGTACGTATTATAGGCATTTGCGGGAATGTGCAAAAGATACAGGAAACGAAATGCGGAGTTCGATTCCTTCTGCCCCTGCCATTCAAATTCTACAACATAAAAAATGTTGTAATAAGCCAATACGGAATAGTCATTCTATCATCTCTGCTCTCCGTATGAATAAAGCGTCGGGAATAACTTCTCGGCGCTTTTACTTTTCCCTAAACAAGAAATCTCCCGCCTTCAAACGAGAGCGGGAGAAAATTTTTACATCACCTTAATAAATGCGCCCGGATAATATTTTTTGACTTTTGCCAAATATGCCTCGGCATTTTCCCGAGACTTAAAAACCCCGACCTGCACATAGAACAGTTTTGTGTTGTTCTTGCGGTATGACTTAACCAGTTCCGTGAAGCTGTCCCACTTGGGGCGGATATACACGGGGCAGTTTTTATATCCATCGTCCAACTTGTTTAAGGCTTCAATGCTGCCTTTTTTTCCGTTGCGGACATTGCACCAGTAGTTGTGGGTGTACAGATCTCCGCCGTATGTATCCAGCAGATATGCTGTCAAACGTGCGGCATTGTCACGTGCCTGGCAGTCTTTTTCATCGCCGCTGCCGTTCATAATACATTCAATGGATATAGTTTGCATATTTCCGGCGGCACTGCCGTATGCGTCTGCCTTTCCCTTTTGCCCTGCGTGCCAGGACGTGTAGTCAATGGGCAGATTCTGCCATGCCCCCACATCGTCAACATAAAAATGCACACGTACAGTGCCCATGTTTCCGTTAACTGTGGCACGTGTGTACTGCTCAGCTGGCGTTGTGTTGGCTGCTGTGCTGATGCGGTCAGTGTTGTGCAGGGTAAGCTTTTTCTCAGCGTCCGCCCTGCCATTTTCTGCAGCAGATATCTTTTCCTGTGAAAGCTGTTCGGCAGTTTTCTGACTGTCCTGCCACTTGCGGAACGCTTCCATTTCTTCCTTTGAGGGCTGTCCCTTTGCCGCCCTTTCAAGTCTCTGCTTGACTATTGCGTCAAGCTCTGCCTGGGTAAATGTTTTTGCCGTCTGCTCAGGCTCAGACGTAGATACAGCCTTTTCAGGGAGATTTGCTCCGCCCTTTACAGCCTGTGTGGGATCACCTCCGTAGGCTCCCGTGGAGCCATTTTCAGCCTTGTTGGTTTCGGTTACGGTTGTGTTTGTTTCTGCCATTATGATTACCTCCGTTTATAGCCTGTCGGCTTATTCCGTCCTCAGTTTAACGCCGTAAGTACGTTTAGGGCATAAAAAAAGCAGCCGTAAAGCTGCTGATTTACTGTTTAACCCCCCTTAATTTCGAGGGGGATAAAAATAGCACCTTGCCCTCTTATTGAGGGCAAAACGCTTTAAAAACGTATTAAACTTAGCTTTTTATGTAATTGGATTTTGCTATTTCACCAAGCTCAACAGCGCAAAAACTGATTGCAACATCAATAGCCTGAAGCGTTGTCGATCTGCATTTAGCTAATGACGCACACATTTTTACATGCTTCAGAACATTCAATGCTGTTATGCACTCTTCATCTGTGGGGAGCTTTGATTTGGCGTTTGACTTTGATACCTTTTCCTCTATCATCACCTTAGGCACACTCTCGCATTTTATGTTGAAATGCTTTGCCACCTTGTCAAAGCCGCCTTTTAAGACGATATACAGATTGGGAACGTTAACGGGATAATTCGCATTCTCTTTCTTAAAGACGCGCATATCCTCGCCCGAAAGCAGAATATAATCTTTGCCGTTTTCACAGTGGCTTCTGAGAACCCCGGCAATAGTCGAGCGATGTATTCCGCTGAAATGCTCTATGTCCTTACAGGTCAGCACAGGCATTCCCTTGTAAAACTTATCTACATACTCATACGGCTTATCTTCAAGCTTAAGCTGTTCGTATTCGGGAGTGTGCTCCTGCTTTACTCTGAAGTACGCCTTGACCAATGTCCTCTGAACGTCCCAAGCAACCTTGTCTGTGAAAGACTTTGCAAGCATAAGATAGCCGCTTTCGGTGAGAACCAAGCCGCCGTTATTGCTCTTAATTCCAACTGTACGAATTTCGTTCGGTTGAATTTTGTAGAAATCCTCACCCTCAATGAAATGCTCCTTGTTGCGGTTGAAATTCCTGCGTGCTGTTCCGTCAGGTCTGCCGTGTACAGTGTCAATGTCCTTGAATGTGACAACTCTCTGACCCTTGTATTCCTTGATAGCTACGTTGGTATTTCCTATTGCGATTGCGTTCATAATAAAACTTCCTTTCAATAATCTTGACAGAAAGCTCTATTTGATGTATAATAGATTTCAGATAGAGCAATCTGTCGGGTATAGCAGTAAATCGTAACTTTCCACGGTGGCGGTTTACTGCTATTTTTTGTTTATTTCTTCCTTTACCATTGCAATACCTTTGTGAATAACCTCTGCTTTGGTGATTTTGAGCTTTTCGGAGCATTCTTCAAGTGTTTTGTAAGTTTCTTCCGAAAGTCGGATTTCAAAGCGTTTATCACGTTTTTCTTGCGTAGGTCTGCCTTTAGGGGACATTTTATGCACCTCCTTATTTGTCCGTACATTTATAGTAACATATGTACGGACATTTGTCAAGAGGTTTTTTGAAAAAATTTTTGGAGCATAAAAAATGCGCCTTGCAGTCAACTGCAAAACGCTTGTGTGGGCATAATAAAACCGCCTTGTTACGGGCGGTTTACCATTCCTTCATATCATCGCATTTTTCCTTTTCAGCTTCGAGTGATGCCTCCCTTTCTTCGGGGGTCATCTTGTCAAGCTCCTGCTGAAGCTCAGGTGAAATACCATCAAAATAGCGGTCATTGTCAGCACTCATTATCTCATCTCCAAACTTGTGTAGCGAGTTTCAAAGTAAATCAATATTAGAATTTTTTGCTCTTTCCTCTTCAAAAAGCCTGCAATATTTTTCCCACGCTTCCACAGCTTCTTTCGGGGCATTTTCTATGAGATGACACCCATCCTTGTACGGTTCAAATATCTTTTCAAGCTTGTGCATTTCATCAGTAAAGGGAAACCTCATAAAATCACTCCTTTAACAAGTCCAAAACTCTAAGTTCTGTAAATACCTCATCATAATTTTCAACACGGTAGCTCTGACCGGCATAAGCACTTATATTATTTACATTATACTCAGTTATGCCCCGCTTGTCAAGCAGCTTTTTTCTGTTAATATTCAGATGACGTATATAATTATCGTAATTATCCCGAGTGATAGGTCCGTGATGCTTGATGTATTCCTGAGCATCTTTCCAATGGAAAAGCTCGTGAACAACGGTGCTAAGTTCATTATCGGGGCAAGCACCGTCTTTTTGCAGGGCAGAGAGCATATTTTTATATCCGAATTTCTCATCAATGCACAGCACATTGGTTATGGGGTTATAAGATGCAATAGCATTTTTCGCCATTTCCTCATGTGTAATGACATATATCTGTGGTAAATTATTCGTAGATTTTATACCAATTTTCTTCATTGATTTTGAAATGCTCGTATCAATTCCGTGTAAAGTTTTGGCATTTATCTGACTGCTTTGAGACAAATAAATGCTGTTTACGGAAGTGCTGATGTGGTTAAGGGTAATATCGGTGCCGCCTCTTTTTATGCTCGTTTGTCCGTCATAGCTCAGTGGCTTGAATTTCTGAGAATGCTCGAAATCAAGTTTCGCCTTCCTCTCCGCCCAAACCGTCTTGCTCGACTTGCTCCTGTCATACCCATAAACCTGAGTGCGGTCATTGTGCTGTTTAAGCCCCGTCTCCTTGCAGTAAGCCCTGTATTTCTCCCTCTGATTGCGAAGCCGTAAAGAAGCCTTCTGCAAGCCCTCAGTGTCGCCCACCTCCTGCAGCATCATACATTCACGCTTGGCGGCTCTGATGCCACGTTCCATAGCTCTCTGCTGCTGAAACTGCATATACCGCCTGTCATTTTCCTCTTTGGGATAGGGGAAATATCGCTGAAAATTGATGCCCGGAACAAACGGATATTGAACGTGCCCGCAGTTGATACCGAGTATTCCGTCAGGCTGTCCGTAACTCGTCTGAGAAAAAGGCGTAAAATGTATTTTATTTCCTGCGCCGTCTGTGGTTACTCCGCTTGTGCCGTCACGGGAATAAATTTTTCCTTGGTCAATGGCACATTTGGGACGTGCGCCCAGATGTGAGCTTAGTTCGATAAGGTTTATCCCGTACTCATCACAACGTGCATTCTGCGCCGCCCTCGCCGTGTTCCCGAGAGTAGACCGCATATCCATCATAACGTAAGCCTCGGGGGACCATTCACGCCCACGCTTGTCAACGAAAGCGGGAATGCCCTTTTGAGCAAGCTCCCGTATGGTTTTCCTTGTTGCTTCCTGCAATGACATCTGCCCCGATACAGCTTTTGCCGCACCCTTGCCCATAATGTCAAGAGCGCCCTGCCTGCCCTCGGAAGTGTCACGATAAATGGCATTGACCGCATTTACATACGCCGATTTTGCCTTGTACCCCATGACCGTGTTTACAAGGTTAAGGTCACTCGCCGCCTGCCGTTGGAAAGCCTTGGCCGCACCGAGAGCCGATTCCTCCGCAGGAATGTCCGAGAAATATTCCGACAGCCCCGCAGCATTCGCCGCCTGCACCGCATTGTCAAGATATCCCATCTCAGTCTCAGCCGCCGTCAGAACAGCGTCCATAGCCTGACCGCCCTGGACCTCGGAATATCCCGCAATGATAGCCGCCGCCCGCTTGTCGAAACGTCCTGCCCTTGCAAGCTGCCTTATCCGCCATTTTGACGTGTCGGAAATATCTCCGTCCCGTGAAAGCTGCGCCGCAATTTCCCGCAGGATATCATCTTCCATATCCAGCAGCACCCGCACCAGAGGCGCCGAAAGCTCGTCATACTGTTCCCTTGTCACCTGCATCACCGCCCGAAGTTACAAAGCCCTCACCGTCCGAAACGCCGAGAACAGCGCTCTCGGCATTTATCCTTTCAAGCTCTCGCCTTGCCGCCTCTTCATCGCATTTCATAACCTCCATAATGGCGGAAATCTTTGACTTTAGCCCCGCCGTTACAAGACTGATGTTGTTTGCGATAAGCGTGTTGTCATCAATAACAACGCTGTCCTTAAACGCCACAGTGACCTCAAGATCACCGTTCGGAACTTCGCCCGTGATCATCGCAAGCCTGAGCACAGCCCTGCACATACCCTCGATAAACTCTACCAGCAGATTTTTCTGACAGCGTATCGTAACAGCTGTCTTGTTTTCCTCGGAAACCACCTCGGTTGCGGTCTTAACTCCGCCCGCCTTGTCGAATGACAGCGAGCCGGGAGAAAGCCCCACCTGAAAGCACAGAATATTCAGCAGCGCATTTATGCCGTCAACGTGCTCGGAAATTCTCAGCTCCACAGTGTTGTCGGTGATTTTCAGGTCCTTGTCCTCATCGCATTTCAGCGCCTGATAAACCTCGTCATCAGCGTCAAAATACCGCTCTGTCTTACCCGTTTCGGGATTGACCACAGTACGAATGCAGGAGCTTGGCACGATTATTCTCTTCTTTCCGAGAACAAACTCACGGGCAAAGCTGTCAAACGCCACATCAAGGGCTTTGAGCGTGTCCTCGCAGTTTGCAAAGCAGCTGATACCCAAAGGCAGCTCCGTGGGAATGTTGCTTGGAAAATCGGTCTTGAAATACTGAAACAGGGGAGTGTTCATAGCATATGTGAACGTGTCCGCCATATCGGGATAAAGCACCGACAGCGGCACTCTGTCACCCGGAGCATTGGGGTCAGAAGAACGAAACAAAAAGCACTCCACAAGGATATCATCATCCTTGACGGAATGCTTCTCGAATAACGTGTAATAATATTTGCCCTTGGCTGATACCGTGCCGAAAATGCCCTCGGTAATGTCCCTGTTGTCCCATTTCAATGGGTAGAACTGCCGCCCCTCAACAAACGAGAGCCGCACCCTGCCCCGTTCTATGTATTCCCTCAGAACACAGCCACCCTGAGCAAACGCCGCCGAAAGCAGTCGGGGAATGTTCTTCCAGAAGCCCTCACGACAGAGGAAATCAAGGATAAAGTCGTCATATTCCTTTGACCCGCAGGATATGTCCACCTGCTCCGCAAAGCACTTGTGAGAAAATTCATCGCATAAAATCTTTGCCGTGTTCAGCATATTCATCTGCCGCACAGTGCCCCTGTTCAGCCCCGCACGCTTCACCTCACGCCATTTGGGGCGACCCTCGTAAATGTCCTGCCACCTGTCCATATATCCGCTGTAAAAGCCGTTATCCCCGGGAAATTCTTCCTTAAGCTTAAGCTCACGCTTTTTAAGGGCAAGCTCCTCGTGCGCAATATCCTTGCCGAGTATCTGTATTACCCTGTCAAACGCCTTTGTATCGCCCTGAGCAGCACTGAGAAACATAGACATAACAAGTACCATCTCGTTGTCCATATCATCGGGAGAAATGCCGAGAGCTTCAAGCTGCTCCCTGTCATTGGCAGCAGCGGGAAGTTCAAGCAGAGCCTTCATCTTCTGCTTCATATCCTTCTTGCGCCGACGGGTTTCTCCTGAAGCTTTGCCGTCTTTGGAGCCTGCTTCTCTTGCTTCGCTCACGCTTCGTTCAGAAAAAGGAGTTAAATTTTTTTCATTCACGGGTCACCACCTGCCGAAAAATAGGATAAAAAAATCCGCTTACAGCCTTTAACCGTAAGCGGATATAAAAATTCATTATACCCATTTTAGTACAAACATAGTGACATGTCAAGCATTTTTTGAAATTTTCACAAGAGCCTTACCGTGAAGCCTATGTACGTGCCGCACACTGATTCCCATTTTGGCAGCAACCTGTCCCCAAGACTTGCAGTAAAGATAATGCAGGTTAAGCACTTCCCTGCCTCTCGTGCATCATTCAGCACCGCCTTGACTTCCTGCACAGTCAATATGCATCACTCCTTTTTCAGATTTAGGATTTCAAGCAAGCTTCCAAGCACTAACTTTTGGTCGCCATAATTCACCCTGCGTTCCTCAGCTTGCAGTATGCTATCAGATGCCTTGCGGATTCCGATTTCCTGATCAATAGCATCAACGATTTTTGCATTGGACTTAACGGCATCAATAGCAGCCTGCAGCGCTTCTGCGTCCTGGTGGAATATTTTATCATCGCCGTCATCGGTATAATGCCCCTCGGCTTCGGATTTCAGGTCGCCGAGATGTTGTAAGATTTCTTCTGTTTTCACGAATTTTCACCTCCGTCCATCTTTGCCCCGCAGTGAGGACAGAATTTATATGGATAATTTCCAAGGTCGTTACTTGGATTGTGCAACAACTGCAAACTCTATCGTGAAAATATCCCACATTCCAATGTCCGTGCTTCACAGGCGCAACATCATTTTCATTGATAAAATTCCTGCAAGCCTCGGCGTTCTTGTAATTTGCCTCGTCAATGCAGATTTTCTTATGAATGCACTTTTCGCATTTCAGCATTTATCCATTCCTCCGATCTTCTCCCTTATCCTTTTCCCATATCCCTCATCACCCGTCAGCATTCCAACAATATCAGCAGTGCAGCAGGCAATGTGATATATCGTGTCAGCCTTTTCAGCCTCGATTTTAAGCTTATCCGCCTGCTTAATGTTGTACTGATACTGTGCATACATCGAAGTGTACCTCTTGTGCTCTTCAATGTCCTGCATATATTCAGAGAACGCTATACGTTTCATACGTTCAGTAAAATCCTTGGGCATATTTTTGTCAAACTTGTATCTTTTGTAAAGTCTGCGGATACGGTCAAAATATCGGTATTCGGGAGTGGGAAGATTATCAAGATTTATGCTGCCGTCGTATGCCTGATGTATCAGTCTTTTAAGCTCCTGCTCGGTCAAAATTTATCACTCCTTTTGATATTCGGTGTAGGGTTAGTGTATAGGGTGTATGGTTTGATACTAA
>OBKV01002388.1_pt1 | contig 10394 bp, 7 predicted proteins | sample 1517301 | NCBI WGS metagenome assembly OBKV01 (sample SAMN04571685, study PRJEB22368) | human gut metagenome | biome: human gut; material: stool | host: Homo sapiens | place: Luxembourg | collected 2012-06-29 | reverse complement strand
AAGGCGTCAAGCCGTTTCCCGGAGGGAGCGGCGCACCCGCTTCCCGTCCTGTTTCCTGTCCTTCTTCTCCAGCACGCTCCGCTGCATGGCGGCGAGGTTGCCGGAGATCGCCCGGAAATCGGAGCTTACCATTCTGTTGGTCACTTCGGCGTAGATCTGGGTGGTGGAAATGTGCTTGTGCCCGAGTATCTTGGAGAGTGCCTCGATGGTGCCGCCGTTGCAGAGATAGACGGTCGTGGCGAAGGTGTGCCTGCTCAGGTGGAAGCCGATCTCCTTGTGGATGCCGCAGGCTTTGGCTATCTGTTTGAGGTGGGTGTTGCACACGCTGTTGCTGGGCATGGGAAAGACAAGGTCGCCTCCGGCAAGCCCCCTGTACCTCTCTATCAGCTCCTTGGCAATCTCCATGAGGGGGACGTTGCTCGACACACGGGTCTTGGTGCGCCGGGTGATGATCCATTCCTCGCCGTCGAAGTCCATGCGCTGTATCTTGTCATGGGTGAGCGTCTTTATATCAATGTAGCTAAGCCCGGTGAAACACCCGAAGAGGAACATGTCCCGCACGAGGTTGGTCTGTTTCTTGACGAACACGGCGTTAGCCAAGGTGTGCAGCTCCTCTTCCGTAAGGTAGCCACGGTCGGTCTCCTGCATTTCAAGGCTGTACTCGCTGAAGGGGTCGGTGCGGACGATTCCACGCCGCCACGCCTTGTCGGTCAGGCTGAGCAGGGGCATGGTGTATATCCAGAGGGTGTTGGCACTCAGCCCTTTCTCCACCCGCAGGTACTTGTCGAAATCGGTGATGATCTCCTTGGTCAGTTCCTTGTAAGCCATGTCGGTGCGCTTCTTCTTCTCCCAAAGGAAGGTCTTGAAATGGTTGTAAACAGCCAGATACTTGTTGTAGGTGGACTTGGCTCGCTGCCCTTTCTCCACCATCGCCCCGAACTCCCGATTCATGTTCCTGAAGTCTTTGAGGATGCAGTTCTCCATCACGCCGACACCGAGGAAGGCGTTGCGCAGCTTCTCGGCGGTAACGAAATCCTCTTCCCGGAGGATGCGGTGGTAGTGGTTGGTGAGCCGGGCGGAGACCTCCTTCAGTTGCCCGTTTATCTCGTTTGCCTCGGCGGACTTGCCTTTCGCCTTGCCGTTCTCCCAGAGGTCGGGAGTGACGAACAGCTTGGTTCCCACTGCCTTGTCATCTCCGTCAACGGAGATTTTCACCATGATGGGGGCTTTCCCGTCCCGGTTTCTCACTGCGGATCTCTTGATGTAGAACGAGGTCGCAAACGTACTTCTCTTTGTTTCCATAACTCTAAAATTTTCGTTTCTAAAGGTAGTTACTTATTTCTTACCAAGAGCTATGCAAAACAAGGCAAAGCAATGAAACAGAACTCATTATGCCGCATATACCCCGTTTCGGAACCGGTAGCTGTTTAGTAGCCGAACTTTGTCCGAAAGGGGTGTTTTCAGGCATTTTATGCCGAAGCCTGCTTCAACCCGCCCTGCATACAAGATGCTGACCTGCATTTATTTATGTAGAACTTTGCTTTTCTTTGCGCCTTATGCCGATTTTTATATCATAAATTTCCATTAACAAATCAAGGGTATCAATTTTATGAAAAATATGTACATCCCGAAGATTTGAAGATGCTGGTTAAAATAAACAATCTGGCATTTGACTTTTTCTATGCACTCAAACAGGATCAGAAAAAACATGTAAACATCGTATATGACATTCGACTAAAAGGAATCAATGGAGATTATATTTTAGTCAACCATCATCTTGCACCATTAAAACTGACTGGTGACGGTAGAATCGCACAAGCTCTCTGTCTGATCAGTCCTGCTTGCTATCAACATCCGGGAAATATTTTCATTAAATTAAACCATACGAAGATGATTTTTGAATACAATCCAAAACTCAACCGCTTCATTGAAAACAAATATCAAAATATAACTAAACAAGAAAGCATCATCTTAAAACAACTTGCACAAGGATACACAGAAACTCAAGTAGCTGAACAATCAAAGGTGTCTGTCAACACCATAAAGTTCCATAAGAAGAATTTATTCAAAAAATTAGGTATAGCGAGCATTACTTCTGCTTTACAATGGTTCAATATTTATAAAAAATTATAACTCGAATAGAATAACAAATAAATTTGTACTTCATGATTACAGGCATTAATTTCTATGGATACCATCTACAGATAGTTTCGATTATGGCCACTCTACAGCGAAAAAAAGAATATGCGATCACCATCCCCATATCCTGATAAGCAAGTCAACGCCAACAATATCTCTTCATACGAATGTGGAACAGCATCTTACAAATTCATCGGGATCGATATACGATCAGCCCCAACCGCACAAACATCGGGATGAGTCACCAATTTGATTATAGGCACAATTTAAACAAATCGGAACATTATTTCGAATAGCAAACCATGATGTTTTTATTTCCAGTTTTCTTTTTATTAATTCATTAACAGAGGGTATAAATATCTCCTAAAGCATCTACATCCAAATTTGAATATATATTACCATCTGCGAGGCAATACAATTTCCCAAAAGTATTCCATAATTCATTTTATTTCAAATACAAAACAACGATTATAGGATTATCATCTCCTTTGATACTTATTTGATACTTCATCGCATTCTCCGTACTCAATAATGTACTTATCGTATTGTTTTCACTAATATAATAAGGAATAAACCCAAGGAAATCCAAATAAATATAGAAATCCGGTATGCCATGAAAATCATTCGGTATTCCACTATAAATCATATCATTACCTTTATATAAAATCATCTCATTACCTTTCTTATCATATATTGCGGGATTTTTTGGAATAGGATGACTTGTCACATATTGAACTATCCGCCCTGACTTTAATTGGCGGTTGAATTTATTTGTATAAGTAAAACACTCTTGTTGATAATTTCCAAATACATAGTTTCCCACCAATAGCTTAGGATAAAAAAAGTCCTTCTCCTTTTCTTTTACACAGTTAATCAATAGTGTATCGACAAATGTACCGGAAGAATAAATAAGAAAAGAATCAACACATGCTATCTCTTTTCGAAGATCCGGTTTTCGTATATAAACTCGTTTCTGATACTTGTCTATACCGGTAATCTGTCCTGCATCAGAGAAAATAGTTTTACCATTCAAACCTAATAGAAGAAAACTATCTCTCCCCATTATTGAATGACTTGTTGTTTCAAAATTCAAATAAATCGTATCATTCATAACAAACATATCGGTAATATTCCGATTTTTCACTTCCACAGAAGACAAAAAAGAACCGTCATAATCATAAACTAAAATACGATGTGCAAAAATAGACCACAGAAAGACTTTTTTTTGATCAATATCAAATCCCCCGCAGCAAATATATTCGCCCGGCCCTTCTCCTATATTACCAATATTACAAATGAATTTTCCATCTATAGAAAAACGCAATACTTTCTTATCATCTCGAATAAAAATATTTTTGTCATCTAAACCAATTTGATTTACATATTTAATTAAACAATTCGAACTTGTTTCTAATGGAACATAAGCCAAACTGTCCGCAATCACTGATGCTGAAACGTCTTTTACAATAGGGTCTGCCTTTTTATTATCAACGCATCCCCAGCTTTGCAGAAACAAGAGAAACAAGAGAAACATATATTTAACCATAATAAAAATCTCCACATTCTTTTCCGGATTTTCCATTTGCTCTATTTGCTTTTTCAAATGAACCACCTCTTCTTCTTTGCTTACTAACTGCAATTTCAAACTCTGCTTTTCTTTTTCCAACTGATCTTCTATTTCTTTCTTGTAACCTGCTAATTGTTCTTCCAAATCCTTTTTCTGCCTTTCTAATTTCGTATACTGTCCCTGCCTCTGTGCCTCATTCTCTTTCAAAGATTTTAATTTTTCACAAACGGTTCGATAATTATTTTCCAATAATATCACTAACAATATCATGATTATGATACCCACAATCAGAAACAGCACAAAGCGAGATTTCAAATTCTGCTGTTGCATGATTGCTATTGCTTTTTCTTTGTCATAGTGTTCCGACTGCATTGCCAGCTCTGCCGCTTTATGGTTTTGATAAACAGAATCAATATAGGCAATATAGCAGTTCTGATAAGTACAAGCAGTCTTCCAATCACCGATACGACTATATAGTTTAGAAAGAGAGGCGCAAGCGGCCGTTCGGGTATTCGCGTCTGCCAAACAGCGTTCCAAATAATACAATGCCGAGTCTTTTTGTCCCATTCGCAAATATAATTCACCTATATTCAGATATCTGGTATGTATATATCGTATGCCATAACCTGAAACCTCCAACGAATGTCTTATATATTGTAAGGACAATTCATTCTCACCTCTTTGTTTGTATAAAATTCCAAGATCATTCAGTACGGAAGCTCTCATATATCGGTTGTTATGAAGCCATTGTAGTGACTCTTGATAATACCGTTCAGCACTATCCAAATCAAAATGAAGGTATGATCGACCTATATTACGCAGTGAGATTCCAACACCCACAGAATCTTGCGCCTGCTGATAATAAAGCAATGCTTTATTATAAAAAAACAACACCGAATCCTGCAATTCTTGCCGTTCATATAAATTTCCCAGATTTTCATAAATCCGTCCCAGCAATTTAGGTTCATCTATTTCTAATGCAACCGACCGAGCCTTTAGGAAAGCTAATTGAGATTGAACATGTTCGCCTAATTCATTCGAGATTATTCCCGAATAATAATACGACCAGGCTAAACGTTTCGGGTCTTTATGTCTTTCAAAATACTTCACCGCCACATTAATCATTGAATCTGAAGTATGCTCCATATAATTCTTGTCTCGTGCCTGTGTCATCAGGAGACACCATATCGCATATTCTTCTGCTGATAGTTTCTCCGGCTTAAGGATGTTTTTCAAAAGCAGAAATGCACTATCGGGATATACATCCATGAAACTTTCAGCCTGATAAATAGCAGGATCAGATTCAGGTTGGCAGGTAAACAAGCCGAAAAACATCAAAGGCAAAACGGCCATGATCAGTGTTTTTGTTAGATTTTTCATTAGAATAGTGTTTTTGCGGTTAAAAATCACATTTCCTTCCACCAAATATACATTTTCTTTTTCAAAAAAATAACTTTATTCCTTACTTTTGTTCAATCTAATTAAATCAAAACATGAAACACGAAACGCCTGTGCTATCTTTTATCATTCCCATTTATAATGTGGAGCTATATCTGCCTGCATGTCTCGAATCTGTATTGCATCTCCCCTTGACAAATTTTGAAATCATCCTGATTGATGATGGCTCGACCGATAACTCCGGCAGAATAGCAGATAAGTATGCCGAAAACTATAGCCATATACATGTAATCCATCAGACGAATGCAGGATTATCTGCAACACGAAACAGAGGGGTAGAACTTGCAGAAGGCAACTATATTGCATTTCTCGATAGTGATGATTGGCTCATTGGCGATCAAATTGTTGATATATACCTTCAAACTTCACAAGCAAATGCGGATATGGGAATGGGGAACTCCCTTTTCTGTTATCCGGACGGTAGTAATGGCAATCCATTTGCACCTATCCCGCAAAACCTTATAGGGCAGACTATAGATGGAAAATATTGTTTCACTGAATTAATGAAACAAAATGTCTATCCGCCAATGGTGTATAATTACATCTATCGCAGGGAATGGCTTCTTTCCCATCAGCTCCGCTTTGAAAGTGTTCTGCATGAGGATGAACTGTGGACGCCAATCGCACTCTGTTATGCCAGGCGGATCGTTGTCACAAATATTGATTTCTACGGTTATAGGCAACGGGAAGGATCGATTATGACTTCTCTACGCCGGGAAAAGAGAATACACGATCTATTTTTCATTGCTGACCGGTTGATCCGCTTGGCTGAAAATTATAGATTTGATTCTGATGATAAAAATCTTAAAAGCCAGTTATATGTAAGAAGCTACCTGCTATACAAAATTGCATTTTCTTCATTAGCACACATACATGACACTCGATTCATTTTACCTACCCACCATCTGTACCAACTATTTGCTATAAAAAATAAACTTACGGCAGACGCAAGAAATACATGTATCAATCAATATAAGACGGCTAAACAAGGACTAAAGTCCTACCTGAAATGGCGTAATTCCTATTGGATAAGAAAATTAACTTACGAAATATCGCCCGAAACAAAGCTAATTCTGATCTTTAACACAATGTGGAATAAACCGCTTGATATTCCTATACAGAAAATTCCGGCAAATTGCATCATTACGACAGATCGGCGATTCCTGTCAACAGCGGATTTTGTAGTCTTCCATCTGCCCGACTTAAGTAACGAATTGGAAGAAGACCTTGACAAACCCGAAGGACAGAAATGGGTAGCCTGGTCACTGGAATGCGAAGAGAACTATCATTTTTTGAAAGACCCTGAATTTATGGAAGTCTTCGACTATAAAATGTCATATCACCAAGATGCAGATATCGTTTATCCATATTATAGATATGAATATCGAAAAGAATTAATCTTAATGCCTGAATTTTCGTTTCATGAAAAGAAGGATATTTGCATGATGATATCCAGCCCGTTCAATCAAAGCGGAAGACAGGAATACTTGCAAGAACTGATGCAATATATTTCGATCGACTCGTACGGGAAATTATTTAATAATTGTAAATTGGAAAAGGATTCGGGACAGGACAGCAAAATGGAGTTATATCGACAGTACAAATTTGTCATTGCATTTGAAAACAGTCGTGCAAACGACTATGTCACGGAAAAATTCTACGATCCACTATTGGCCGGTGCAGTACCTATCTATTTAGGTGCACCCAATATCGAGACATTTGCCCCCGGAGAAAATTGTTCTGTGGATATACGGAATTTCAGTTCACCGAAAGAATTGGCGGCTTTTCTGATTGAAGCCTGCAAGAATGAAAAGATTTATAACAAATTTCTACAATGGAAAAAAGAACCGCTAAAGCCGGAATTCATGAAAAAGATCGAAGCACAACGAGTTCATCCGTTCATACGGTTATGTCATCTTCTGCACCTTCCACCACCCACCTCTCGATATGACGGGGCTCGAAAAAAAAATGCACACCGATCTTGACTATAGCTCCGTTTTTTACAATAACCCTTGTTTTTTCTATTTCAAGGGAAAACAAGTACAATCTCAGCCTGTCTTTTTTCCACCGAAACAGTGCTTTCACTAACATACCGGCAAACGGGCCGCCGGACTGGCAGAAATTGCATGGCATTTGGCTATCTTATTCTCCATATCCCTTACACTTCGAAAAGACGGAACTGCCGGTGAGTAGAATATTTGTGGAAACGAAGGAGGGGGGGAAAGGGATATCGCCCGGATCCGGAGGGTCTTTTCAAGGGAATCGAACCCTTATTTCCACGACGACCGTCTTCATTGCCCTGACGACCGTCTTCATCGCTCCGAGCTGCCGGATTCACTCTATACGAAGTCGGACTTCGTGGCGATGAAGACGGTCGTCGGGAGGAAAAACCGCGCACCTCACGGGAATGGCCTCCCAAAGGCCTTATTTTCGATCCGTAAACAACTGTCCGAAGAACATTTGGCGGATGGGTTTCAAGTCATTTTCAAGATGTTTTTTACAATAAGGGGGGGATCAATTGCTTGTCATGCGCTTGATAATACTGTAAGCATTGATGATACCCAACTCTCCGGCCTTGCTCAAATCGGCGATTCCCCGGTTGGCATCTCCTTGCGAAAGGCGTGCCAATCCACGGTTGAAATAAGCCTCGGCAAATTCCGGATCACGCTGGATCGCCTCGCTGTAATCCTGGATGGCAGCACGGAAATCGCGTTGCGCACAACGCAGGTTTCCACGATTGAAATAAGCATATACGAAACCCGGATTCAATTTGATTACCATGTCATAATCACGCGTAATCATTTCATGCTCGTAAGCTCGCTTATTGTCTTTCAAGGATGCGGAAGCCGGATCAGATGTTGCCGGAGTACGAACAACCGTCGGATTCTTACCCATCTTAAGGTTCATGCTCATAGCAGAAAAATCGTCTTGTGAGCTGGCAGCCTGCGACATATTATAGTCAAGCTGTTTATACCGGACGACAGCCCGGTTAAAATAAGCCATAGCAAAATCCGGATCCAATTCGATCACCTTTGTATAATCCTTAATCGCTTCGGTAAAGTCCTGTACAAGCATAAAATCCAAAGCCCGTCCGAAATAGGCATCCACATCGTTCGGATTCTTCACTATACGGGCCGAAAAATTATCGATAGATGCAAAATGTACGGCAACCTGGTCTTCCGTAAGGGCGGCTTCTTCGTTTGTGATACGCAGCTTACGTTCCAGTACCAGACGAGAATTGTAAGCTTCCACCATCTTATCATAATAAACCAACTTCTTTACCGGATCGACTTTTTCGTAATAAGTCAGGACAAACATCGGTTCCAGATCCACACGCACATTGCGGTCCTGCACGCGTCCACGAATTTCGCTGTTATACTTCGTCTTACGTACCTCTTCTTCATCATACACGACAAGACGGTTGAACTTATCGATATTCTTATCCGACTGTTCACGCGTATTTTCATCCTTTGATGCCGGATCGGTCGATTGCGTACCGGTATTGTTGCCATTTTGGGAAGCGACCGCATTTCCCGAAGCATTCCCGTTCTTCTTTTTCTGCTCCATATTATAGGCAGTCCAGTAGTCACGGTCGGCACCGACCTCATCATGCATTTTCCGTTTCACTTCCGCACGGCTGTAATAACCGGCTACAAAATTCGGATACTGCCGCAACACGACATCGAAATCATGTACGGAACCTTGATAATCTCCCGTCTCGTAACGTAACAACGCCCGGTTATAATAAGCCATATAGTTGTCCGGTTCAATCTCGATCACAACATCGAAATCTTCGATAGCCCGGTTGTTATCCCCGATCTGTGCCCGAAGCAATCCTCGGTTGAAGCGGGCAATCAGGTTGTGGCTGTCCATGCTGACCACCTGATCATAATCAGCCATAGCACCACGCAAATCCTTTAACTGATACCGGACCAGACCTCTATTGATGTAATAACCGCTCTCACGGGTATTCAGACGAATAGCCTCGTTCAGATCGGCAAGCGCGTCTTTCATATTGTTCATCTGGTAATGCAGGATCGCTCGGTTGCCATAAGCGGGAGCATAGTAGGGGTCCATACTAATCGCCTTATCATAGTCGGCAAGTGCTTTGACCGTATCGCCTTTCTCGGTGTACATCGCACCACGCGTCAGATAGTTCATAGAATATTTGGGATGGGCCGTCATCAGTTCATCAAACACCTTTTCGGCCTCCTTAAAATCTTTTTTCTGAATATTGGCTACTGCCATATTCACCAACATCTGGCGGTCTTCCGCCTTAAACTCCAAACCTTTCCTGTAGTCTTCTATTGCTTCGTCAAATTTCTCCTGACTCTGACGGGCAATACCACGTGCGTAATATGCCTGTACCAGGAAAGGGTTCCGTTCAAGACAAAGCGTACAGTCTTCTTCAGCTCCTTTATAATCATCCAAATTGATTTTTGCCACAGCACGGTAGAAATATGGTTCGGCCAACCAGGGTTTTGATTTGATAACCTGATTGAAATATTGTATCGAAAGAACATAGTCCTCAAAATACAAGGCGTTGCGCCCGATAGTCAACACACGATCCGTATTGATTTGTGCAAACATGGCTAACGAACACAGCTGGAATATAAATAAAAGAATCGCTTTCTTCATCTATTATAAAAATATTCAACATTGATCGGTCGCAAAAGTAAGTAAATAATCTTAGCCATTAAAACCAATCTATAAAAAAAGCTTTCACAGACTGTAAAACAGTGTGAAAGCTTTCTATATTTACTTATTTCAGCTATTTACTTCGGCTGAATCTTAACCATCAAATGGTCTTTTGGGATCTTATCTCCTTCCGTTACACCCAGCTCGACAATCGTTCCGGCAACGGGAGCGACCACCCGGTTGTACATCTTCATCGCCTGGTGGATCAAAAGCAACTGGCCAGCTTCAACTTCCTGCCCTTGCTGTACTTCCACTTTAACGATCGTTCCGGGAAGATGAGAAATCACATCACCGACAAAGGGCTTATGCCACATTTTACGGTTCTTATATTTTGCAGTCAGCGTCGTCTTGTATTTGCGGGCCGTTACTACAAAATCCACATATTCGTTATCTTTCTCTTTCTTTTCCATATTCAAAAGTTTTTACGGCGTTAATTAGAACGGAGGCAATCCGTGCTTCTTAGCCGGTCTGTATTCTTCTTTCAATACAGAAAGTTTAAGCGCGTGAAGCAACAATGAACGTGTTTCTTTCG
>OBKV01002379.1_pt1 | contig 10418 bp, 9 predicted proteins | sample 1517301 | NCBI WGS metagenome assembly OBKV01 (sample SAMN04571685, study PRJEB22368) | human gut metagenome | biome: human gut; material: stool | host: Homo sapiens | place: Luxembourg | collected 2012-06-29 | reverse complement strand
TTTAATGAAGAACTTCCGGAAGGACTGCCACAGCTTTACTATGATACACAGCCAATGTTTGAAGATGCAGAAACAGCATGGACTTCCTGGGATGATAAACTGGATTCAGATGTAATGACTAAAATTGTTGATGAACAGCAGCAGCTTGCTCAGGGAATCATAAAACCGGATGAATTTATTAAGACCTGTGATTCTCTGGTAAAGAAATAAAAAAATTTAAGCAGTAGTCTGGAGACTGGCAAAATTTTTGTCAGTCTCTTTGAAAGAAAAGACATAAAACAATTTGATTTTCGGAAAGGAGGGAGCCTCGTGCAGAAAGCATTTGGAAAAAAATCAGTAATTTTCTTATTTATTTTTCCGGCATTTCTTATCTATACGGCATTTGTAATCGTGTCCATTGTATGGGCCGGATATTACAGCTTCTTTGACTGGAGCGGTGTTGGTGAAAAGGTATTTGTAGGCTTCAAAAATTACATTGAACTTCTTACACAGGATGATGTTTTCAGATCTACTGTATGGCATACACTGATTTATACAGTGATCAATGTTGCAATTCAGGTATTTGGAGGTTTATTATTTGCGATTCTCCTCAGTCGTATTAAAAAAGGAAGAGTTGCTTTACAGACTCTGTATTATATTCCGGTAGTTATCTCTTCTGTAGCGATTTGCCAGATTTTTACAAAGTTATTATCAGTAACTCCAACCGGTATTGTGAATCAGGTATTATCATTCATCGATCCATCTCTGAAACTGATGGAGTGGATTTCCAATCCTCAGATTTCACTGTATGTAACAGCTTTTGTAGAAGCATATAAATACCTGGGACTGTATATGGTTATCTTTTATGCAGCACTGATCGGTGTTCCGGATGAACTGGGAGAAGCAGCACTGATCGATGGAGCATCAACATGGCAGGAATATCTTTATGTAAGAATTCCTTATATTAAACCGGTTATCATTGCAAACTGTCTGCTGGTACTGAATGGTTCCCTGAGATCTTTCGAGTTCTCTTATCTGTTAACACATGGAGGACCGGGAAATGCTTCTGAACTTATGACAACTTATATGTATAAACAGGCGTTCAGCAGTATGAAATATGGTTACGGAAGTTCTGTAGCGATCATGATCGTAATCATCTGTATGGTAGTTGGAATGTTATTCCGTAAATTCACAGGAGGAGGGGATGACGAATGAAAAAGAAAAAACCAACCATTCCGAGCATCATTAAATGGGTTATAGCATTAATCCTTGTTGTGATGCAGGTTTATCCTTTCTTCTATGTATTTACTTCAAGCTTTAAGTCACTGGATGATTTCAGACAGTTACCGGCATATGCACTCCCGTCAAAATGGGTGCTGACAAACTTTATCAATGTTTTTACAAAAAGCCATATGCTGACTTATTTTAAAAACAGTATCATTGTTTTGATCGGTGTATTGATTCCTCTGCTTTTATTTGCATTGATGGCTGGATTTGCATTAAGCAAAATCAAATTCAAAGGCAGAAAATTTGTCCTTAATTATTTCCTTCTTGGATTGATGCTTCCTATGCAGGTTGCACTGATTCCATTGTTTACTATTTTTAATAAGATGGGACTGATCAATACATACCCGGCAATTATTTTGCCACAGATTGCTTTTTCACTGTCTTATTCCATTCAGCTGTTTTATTCATTCAGCAAATTCTTCCCTGAAGAAATGCTGGAAGCAGCGATCATTGATGGATGTTCACCGATAGGATGTTTCTTTAAGATGGTGGTTCCGATGTCACTGAACTCTATTATCACAGTAGCAACCATGCAGGCAGTATTCTGCTGGAATGAGTATATTAATGCTTATACATTTACCAGATCTACAGATATGAAAACCATTACACTTGGTTTAAATGACTTCGTAGGAAGCATGGGACTGACAGACTGGGGTGGTACATTTGCAGCCATCACTGTAACAGTACTTCCGGTATTTATTTTCTACTTCTTCAGCAGCAAGAAGATGCTGGCAGGTATGACAGCAGGTGCAGTAAAAGGTTGATAATATGCAAGAATTACCTGATAACAGTAGTTTGATTTATGAGTAAATAACAGGCTTGCCGGAAAAGTACAAGCAGGCCTGTAAAGTGAAATAAAGTATAAAAAAGGAGATTAAGACTATGCAGAAATTATACTATCAGTTCCCGGGAACATGGTTTGGCGATTGCATGCCATTTGGACATGGAGATAAATTCTATTTATATCATCAGAGAGATACCAGAAAACCGGGACCATTTGGAGAACCATTTGGCTGGGATCTGGCAACAACTTCTGATTTTGTACATTACGAAGATAAAGGTGTGGCAATTCCGAGAGGAACAGATGAAGAGCAGGATCAGTTTATCTTTGCAGGAAGTGTTTTCGAGGCAGAAGGACAGTATCATATTTTCTATACAGGTTATAACCGTGATTATCCGGCACTTGGAAAACCATCTCAGGTTCTGATGCATGCATACAGCGATGATCTTGTAACATGGCACAAAACTCAGGATGCACTTACCTTCACTCCACAGGAAGGCTATGACCCGGATGACTGGAGAGATCCATGGGTGATCCGCGATGAGGAAAATGATCAGTATCTGCTGATCCTTGGTGCAAGATTACAGGGACCAAAGACAAGACAGACAGGAAGAACTGTTAAATTCACATCTAAAGACCTGAAAAACTGGAAGTTTGAAGGAGATTTCTGGGCACCGGATCTCTATACTATGCATGAGATGCCAGACTTATTTAAGATTGGTGACTGGTGGTATCATATTGTGACAGAATACAGTGACAGAAGTAAAATGGTATACCGTATGAGCAAGAGTCTGGAAGGTCCATGGATCGCACCGAAAGATGATGCATTTGACGGCAGATCTTATTATGCAGGACGTACTTTTGAACTGAACGGACAGAGAATCCTCTTTGGCTGGGTTGCTACCAAGGATCAGGATGATGATGACAATAACTTCATCTGGGCAGGAACATTTATGGCACATGAGGTTTACCAGAGAGAAGATGGAACCCTTGGTGTAAGAATTCCGGAAACTGTATGGAATGCATTTGATAAAGAAGAAAAGACAGAAGATTTTGTAATTGATACTCCAACTAAGAGTACAGAAAAAGTAGTTGCAAAAGACACAGGAGATATCTTCAAATTCGAAGCAGATGTGGAATTCACAGAAGGAACCAGAACTTTCGGTGTGAGATTCTATGAAGATGAGGATAAAGCTGAATCTTACCAGTTCGTATTTAATGTAACAGAAGACAGATATGTATTTGAGAAAAAACCAAACTGGCCATGGCCTGCAAACCAGAATATCGGACTGGAGAGACCGCTGGAACTGGTACCTGGTAAGAAATACAATATCAAAATGATCGTAGATGATACAATTGCTACAATCTATGTAGACGGTGTTGCATTAAATGCAAGAGCATATAAACGTCCGGGAGAAAGTCTGTCACTCTTTGCTTCTGAAGGAAGCCTGAAAGTAACTAACTGTAAGGTTACAACCGGATTAAAGAAATAGAGACAGACAGCAATTTAATCGATAAACCGCGGAGCAGTGATTCGGTGTAGAGTAACGTGACGAAGAAATTGCTGTAAATAAAAAAGTTGCTGTGCGTTTCAGTTATAGAAATGCACAGCAGCTTTTTTGCGTTAAGTCGATTGGAAACAACAGATTTAGGGGTTGCTTAATCTTCTAATTTAATCTTCTCCTTAAGAACCACACATCCTGCCATGTCTCCGATAACATTAACGCAGGTTGCGCCCATGTCGCAGAGTGTATTGATGCTGATGTAAACGCCCATAACTCCTGCAGGCAGACCTGCCATGGTTGCCAGGGCTGCGAAGGATGCGATGGCACCGCCCGGGATTCCCGGGGTTCCTACTGACAGGAGTACGTTTGCCAGAAGGATTATGATCATCATGGAAATGCTTACGTTAATTCCGCATGCATTGGCGAAGAACATGATCATGAATGACATCAGGATGGATACGGCATCCATGTTTACAGTAGCGCCAAGAGGAATGGCAATACTTGTGATCTTGTTGGATACGCCCATTTCGTCTTCCATACGCTGTTTACTGATCGGAATGGTCGCTGAACTGGAACAGGTTCCGAATGCGTTCAGAGCTGCAGGAAGCATTGCTTTGAAGAATTTCACAGGGCTTTCTTTGCCGATGAATTTCACGGAGCCGCCGTAAATGACCAGGGCAAATCCGAAGAATGCCACATACAGGATGATCAGCTGAGTTGCCAGTGAAATGATGGTTTCTGTACCGTTGGCTTCTACAACAGGAACGATAGTACAGAATACACCGATAGGTGTGAAGTACATAACTGTGCTGATGACTTTCAGACAGACTTCGTTACAGGAATCGATGACTTTCAGAAGTGCAGTACCCTTTTCGCCGATGGCGATAAGTGTGAAGCCTACGATGACTGCGAATACAAGTACCTGAAGCATATTTCCGTTTGCGAAAGCTGCAACCGGATTGGATGGGATCAGGTTTTTGATGGTGTCCAGAATGCTGGTCATCTCAGTTGCCTGGATGTCGGAAGTTGCCATCTCGAATTTAACACCCTCACCGAGATGGATCAGCCGCGGGATGATCAGTCCTGCCAGACTGGCAAGTGCTGTGGTGCACAGGAAAAAGATCATGGCGCCGGCTGTGATCTTGCCGGTTGTGCGGGCATTACCGATGCTAGAGATACCCATGATAATGGAACAGAAGACCAGTGGAAAGATCATCATGTTCAGGGCATTCATGTAAATGCTTCCGATAAGGCTTGTGATGGCAAGTACCGGTTCGAAACGGTTTGCCAGAAACAGTCCGGTAATGATACCAAGGATCAGACCGGTAAAGATTGCTGCGGTAATATGTTTTTTATACCACGAATAGAATTTTTTCATTTGTTCCCTCCTCTTTATTTTTATTTCCTGATACCCGAAGGACTATATTGGCAGACGGATTGAGTGATGCGCAAATCTGGTAAAATTTCTGCGGCCTATAACGGTGATAAGGTACCGGGTTCAGGAAAAATAGCACGACACTACTTTACCACAATAATGTGTGAATTACAATATTTCCCGCTGTTTTCTTATTTGAGTGGGAGTGTTTCCGAAGTGCTCAAGGAACATCCTGCGAAATAGTTTGTAATTGATAAAGCCATGCCGCTCCAAATTGTAACACAGAAAAACAGGCATCGATGAAACAGATATCGAAGCCTGTTTTTCTGCGTTGCCGGAAATTATTTTGTAATATTCCTGTGACATAAAAAGTCCTATGCAGGCTATTATGATTGTCAGGTGCGGGTGAAGAGGGTATAATAGTTGTAATTATTTAACCAAATCAAGGAAGTCCCTGCTTCAATTGTAAAGAGCAATAAGTAGTGGGTGGGGATTTACTTGTATCAGAAGGAGTGTTTATATGAAACCAACTATTTTATTAATAAATTTTCAGGATCAGCAGAAGCTTCGCAAGTTAAAGATGGCGTTGCTGCCTTTTAAGCTTCGGATTAAAACCATAGAACCCCAGGACTATAGTCAGCCAATCGGATATCTGGCAGGAGTGAAAGAGATTTCTCAGGTACAGATTCCATCAGCGCTGATACCTCGGGAGCAGATGGAGAAGGAAATGCTGATTCTTGCAGGAATCACGGGGAATCTGTTTGACCAGGTGCTCTATACCTTGCGGAAAGCAGGTACACCTGTGGATTACAAGGCGGTTCTGACGGAGCATAATCAGAACTGGAACTGTATGCAGCTTTATAAAGAACTGGAGAAAGAACATAATATGTATCACCCGTCTTAAATAATAGAAATAGTTGGAGGTTTTGGCTATGAAGGTTGTAGTTGCAGTTGATTCATTTAAGGGAAGTATGACTTCCATGGAAGCAGGAATGGCTGTCAAAGCAGGTATTCTTGCAGCAAAAAAGGACGCAGAAGTGATCGTAAAACCTCTGGCTGACGGTGGAGAGGGAACTACGGATGCGCTGATCGAAGGTCTGAAGGGAGAACGTGTGGATGTGACAGTTACAGGTCCTTATCATGAGCCGGTTCAGGCATATTATGGATATCTCAGGGAAAGTAATACCGCAGTTATGGAAATGGCAACAGCAGCAGGTATCACACTTTCAGATAAGAAGGATCCTATGACCGCTACCACCTGTGGTGTGGGAGAGCTGATCCTTCATGCGATCAGCAGGGGTATCCGCAACTTCATTATCGGTATTGGCGGAAGTGCCACTAATGACGGCGGAGTGGGTATGCTGAGAGCCTTTGGATATAAATTTCTGGATGATCTAAAGCACTTGGCTACAGATTTCTGGATGAAAAGGGAGAGGATGCCGGAGAAGGCGGACAGGCACTTGCAAAGATTGTATCTGTAGAAATTTCAGACAAAAAGCAACTTCTTTCCCAGTGTAATTTCAGGATTGCCTGTGATGTGACCAATCCTCTCTGCGGTTCTCAGGGAGCTACATATATCTATGGACCGCAGAAGGGAGTTACCCCCGATATCCTTCCGGTTCTGGATGCAGGCATGGAAAACTATGCAGAGGTTACTGCCAAAGTGACCGACAAAGATAACCAGAATGCAGCAGGTGCAGGTGCGGCAGGCGGACTTGGATTTGCATTTCTGAATTATCTGGATGGAGAGCTGACACCGGGAATACAGCTTATTCTGGATGCTGTCCATATAGAGGATGAGATGAAGGATGCAGATGTGGTTGTGACAGGGGAAGGTCGTCTGGATCATCAGACTGCCATGGGAAAAGCCCCGGTGGGCGTTGCGAAGCTTGGCAGGAAATATGGCGCAAAAACCATTGCATTTGCAGGAAGTGTTACGAAGGAGGCAGTTGCCTGCAATGAAGTAGGAATAGATGCCTTCTTTCCAATCGTGCGCGGAATTTCCACACTGGAAGAAGCAATGGATCCGGACACTGCAAAAGCAAATATGGCTGCAACTGCAGAGCAGGTATTCAGACTGTTGTAATTATTTTTTATAAAAAATCTTCTGAAGCAGATAGGAAATCGATTTGATATGTCTGCACAGGAGATTTTTGTTTGCAGAAATTGCAATGTTGAGAAACTTCAGATGATATAGTAAAATTATTACAGCCAGAGAAAATACTTTGAAAAAAGTTGATTAAAAGATCTAAGGATATGTAAGGGAGAGACAACATGACACTAACACAGATGAATTATATCATCACAATTTCCGAAACTGGTTCATTAAATAAAGCTGCGGAGGCGTTGTATATTTCCCAGCCTTCTCTGACCAATGCAGTGAAGGAACTGGAGAAGGAGCTTGGAATCATTATATTCAACCGCAGCGGCCGTGGTGTGACACTGACCAATGACGGGACAGAATTTCTGATGTATGCCCGTCAGATATACGGACAGTATGAAAGTGTGGTTGAGAAATACAGTGAGGGTGGTTCCTATAAGAAGAAATTTGGCGTTTCCACCCAGCATTATTCTTTTGCAGTGAAAGCATTCGTGGATATGGTGCAGAAGTTTGATGTGTCGGAATATGAATTTGCCATCAGGGAGACAAAGACTGCAGATGTGATCAGTGACGTCAGCGCCATGAAAAGCGAGGTGGGAGTACTTTATCTCAGTGATTTCAACAGAAAGGCACTGCTAAAGCTTCTCCACTCTGCGAATCTGGAGTTTCATCATTTGATTGACTGTCAGGCATATGTATATTTGTGGAAAAATCATCCACTGGCAAATGAGAAATCTATCAGCTACAGCCAGCTGGCAAAATACCCTTGTCTGTCCTTCGAACAGGGAGATAAGAGCAGTTTTTATCTGTCAGAGGAGATTCTGTCTACCAATGAATATTCCAGAACAGTTAAGGCTTCAGACCGGGCGACTATGCTGAATCTGATGGTAGGACTTAATGGCTATACCCTGTGTTCCGGAATTATCTGTGAGGAGCTGAATGGCAGTGACTATCTGGCAATTCCCTTTGAAGGAGATGAGCAGAACCAGAACAGCGACATGGAGATCGGCTATATTACCAGAAAGAATTCGATTCTCAGCAAGGTGGGGAATCTGTATGTCTCGTCATTGAAAAAATATCTGGAGCAGAATACTGTTTCTGTGGAGTAAAGGATGCAAAACAAATAAATGATATTTATCTGAGAGAAATGATATTTACCCGAGATACGTGATATCATATCCTGCAAATTTCGATTAATATAAGAGAAAAATTGATAAAAATGTTATAGTCAGAGTATCAGTCAGGAGGATATTATTAATGAAGAAACTTCTCTACGGAGCAGCATATTACGATGAATATATGCCATATGACCGCCTGCAGCAGGATGTGGCGATGATGAAAAAGGCAGGAATCAATACAGTAAGGATCGCAGAATCCACATGGAGCACCTGTGAACCACAGGAAGGTGTTTTTGATTTCTCACATGTGGAACGTGTTATGGACGCAATGGAGGAAGCCGGGATCAATGTGATCATCGGAACTCCTACATATGCAATTCCTACATGGATGGTGAAATCCCATCCGGATGTTATGGCAGAAACTGTAAAGGGCAGAGGAATCTACGGAGCCCGTCAGATCATGGATATCACTCATCCGGTCTATCGTTTCTATGCGGAGCGTGTGATCCGCAAATTAATGGAATGCACTGCACACAGAAAATGTGTTATTGGCTTCCAGGTAGATAATGAAACTAAGTATTACGGGACAGCAGGTAAAAATGTTCAGGAGAAATTTGTAAAATACCTCCGTAAGAAATTCAATAATGATCTGGATGCCATGAATTATGAATTTGGTCTGGATTACTGGAGTAACCGTATCAATGCATGGGAAGATTTCCCGGACGTAAGAGGAACTATCAATGGAAGTCTTGGTGCAGAGTTCGAGAAGTTCCAGAGAACACTGGTAGATGAATTCTTAAGCTGGCAGGCAGATATCGTAAATGAATACCGCAGAGAAGATCAGTTTATCACTCATAATTTTGACTTTGAATGGCGGGGATATTCCTATGGAGTACAGCCTGATGTAAACCATTACCATGCAGCGAAGGCACTGACGATTGCAGGCACAGATATTTATCATCCAACACAGGATGATCTGACAGGGGCAGAGATTGCATTTGGTGGTGATATGACACGTTCTTTAAAGAGAGATAACTATCTTGTTCTGGAAACAGAAGCACAGGGTTATCCGGGATGGACTCCTTATAAAGGACAGCTCAGACTTCAGGCATACAGTCATCTGGCAAGCGGTGCAAACAGTGTGATGTACTGGCACTGGCATTCTATCCATAATTCTTTTGAGACATACTGGAAGGGACTTCTCAGTCATGACATGCAGGAGAATGCACCATATCGTGAAGCCTGCATCATCGGAAACGAATTCTTCAGGCTTGGAAGCCATCTGGTAAATCTGAAGAAGAAAAATGATGTTGCCATTCTTGTAAGTAATGAGGCATTAACAGCTCTTAAATGGTTTGGAATTGAAGCAACTGCAGCAGGAGATAACGGCATTGGATATAATGATGTTGTCCGCTGGCTTTATGATGCGCTGTTTAAGATGAATATTGAGTGTGATTTCGTATGGCCGGAATCAGATAATCTGGATCAGTATAAAGCGATCTTTGTCCCGGCACTCTATGCTGCACCGGATGAACTGTTGGAAAAACTGAAACAGTACACAGCAAATGGCGGTACACTGGTGGCAACATTTAAGACCGCATTTGCGAATGAGAATGTTAAAGTAAGCCATGAAATGCAGCCCCATATTCTGAGTAACTGTTTCGGTATCAGCTATCAGCAGTTTACTTTCCCGAAGAATACAGGGTTGTCAGGAAGTATTATCAATGGAATTGCAAAAGGAGCAGATGAAGAAGCAGAAGCAAAAGTATTCATGGAATTATTAATGCCTCAGGAAGCAGAGGTACTTGCATCCTATGATCATTATAATTGGAAGGAATACGCAGCGATCACAAAGAATCATTATAGAAAAGGAACTGCCATTTACATTGGCTGTATGACAGATGACAACACCTTAAAAGCAGTACTCACAGAAGCACTTAACAGCGCGGAGGTGGAAATTCCGGAATACAGCTGGCCGGTAATCATAAGAAAAGGAACCAATGATCTGGGTAAATGTGTCAGATATATCCTGAACTATTCGGCAGAGGAGCAGAATGTTGTATATCATGGCGCAGACGGAACAGAACTGTTTTCAGAGGAATCTGTGCAGGATGGAGACACTGTTACTGTTTTGCCGTGGAATGTTAAGATTATAGAAGAGGTATAAAATGAGCCGGGATTATCTTCCCGGCTCATTTTATTATAGTAAGTCTCAAATACATTATTTACGAGGATTGCTAGTTACTGTTCACACACCACTATTCCGCGAGGT
>OBKV01002373.1_pt1 | contig 10435 bp, 8 predicted proteins | sample 1517301 | NCBI WGS metagenome assembly OBKV01 (sample SAMN04571685, study PRJEB22368) | human gut metagenome | biome: human gut; material: stool | host: Homo sapiens | place: Luxembourg | collected 2012-06-29 | reverse complement strand
GCGATCCAAATCTAATAAGAAGGAGGAAAAGCGAAATGCCAAACTGTAAAACCATTGCTATCTGCAATCAGAAAGGCGGCACAGGCAAAACGACCACAACGGTCAATTTAGGTGTTGGACTTGCACGACTCGGCAAGAAGGTACTCCTTGTAGATGCCGACCCACAGGGCGACCTCACGACTTGCCTCGGATGGCGAGATAATGACAGTCTTACGACGACCATTACCGACAAGCTCTCCGGGGTTATCCGTGAGGATCATACAGACCCGCAAAGCGGTATTCTGCATCACGAGGAAAATGTCGATTTGCTCCCTGCCAACATCGAGCTGTCTGCTATGGAAATGATGCTTGTCACCGCAATGAGCCGTGAAACCATTCTGAGAAGCTATCTGAGCAAGGTCAAAGACAATTATGACTATGTACTGATTGACTGTATGCCTTCGCTCGGTATGGTCACTCTGAATGCTTTGGCGGCGGCAGATAGCGTAATCATTCCCGTGCAGGCGCAATATCTTCCGGCAAAGGGAATGACCCAACTGATGCAGACCATTGGAAAGGTCAGGCAGTACATCAATCCGAACCTGCGAATCGACGGTATCCTATTGAATATCGTAGATAACCGCACCAACCTCGCAAAAAGCACTGCCGACGCACTGCGAAAGAACTTTGGAAGCGTTATTAAGATATACCGTTCCTCCATTCCTATGGCAGTGAAAGCCGCAGAGGTTGCTTCCAAGGGCGTAAGCATCTACAAGTATGAGCCGAGCAGTCCTGTTGCAAAGGCTTATGCTGAGTTCGCAAAGGAGGTGTCTGCCGATGGCAGGAAGAAAGAGCGACTTCACTCTGCCGACGCTCGATGACCTGTTTTCTACACAGGAGCTTCGGGACGATGCCAAGCTCAGTAAAATCCGAGATATTCCCCTTGAGCTGATCGACGATTTTCCCGACCACCCATTTAAGGTACGGGACGACGAGGATATGATACAGCTTGTGGAGAGTGTCAAGGAGCGAGGAGTCATTACTCCGGCTACCGTGCGTCAAAAAGAGGACGGCAGATATGAGCTGATTTCCGGTCACAGGCGAAAACGAGCTTGTGAGCTTGCCGGGTTTGAAAACCTCCGTTGCGAGGTCGTAGACCTTGACCGTGACGCCGCCACTGTGCTGATGGTGGAGAGCAATTATCAACGGTCGCAGATACTTCCCTCAGAGAAGGCGTTTGCCTATAAAATGAGGCTTGAGGCTATGAAGCGACAAGCTGGCAGACCGAGCAAAGAAAATTCTGTGCCAGTGGCACAGAATTATGAGGGCAAGACATCCCGTGAACTTTTGGGTGAGCAAGTTGGTGAAAGCCAAGACCAAGTTCGCCGCTATATCCGCCTGACAAACCTTGTGCCGGAACTTCTCGACCTTGTGGACGAGGGGAAAATTAAAATGCGTCCTGCGGTGGAGCTTTCCTATTTGGACGAGGATAGCCAGCGGGCGGTGGTTGATGAAATCGACCTGAATCAATGCACCCCTTCCCACGATCAGACCATTCGTATGCGGAAGTTCTTCACAGATGGAAAGCTCACGCCGGAGGTTGTTTCCGCTATTATGAGCGAGGAGAAACCCAACCAGCGTGAGAAGATCGTTCTGCGTGGGGACAAGGTGCGAAGTCTGATCCCGAAAAATATCCCTGTGAGCCAAACGGAGGATTATGTGGTCAAAGCATTGGAGCATTACAGTCGTTTCCTGCGCCAGCGGGCAGAGCGTGACAGCCGATAGGTACATGGAGTATGTTTTCTGCTGTCCCCTTCCTCACACTCCAACCCCTGAGAACTACCAGACTATCCGAAATAAACTATCTCCTGATTTATCTTTATCTCTCTAAGCTAAATCTATCTAAGAGCAAACGGAGTTCGCACAATTCGGAAAACTGCGTTTTGGCGGTATGATGAAAAGTTGCGCTTCAAAACGCACCTTTGTCGGAGCAGTTCTCATCGGGTAGAATGTTGTCGAAGGGAGTGAAGCGTATGAAACCAAAAATCGCAGTTATTCTACTCGCCGTGCTTCTGTGTCTGACTACGGGATGCAACAACACCTCGCATATTGCAGAACAGCCCGCCCCGGTTTCTTCTTCGGGAAGTAACGAAGCTCCCGACCAAGCGGAAACGGCGCAGGCGACAGAGAAAACGGAGGTTGACCGTCCCAAAAGCACAGAATCGCAAACGGATAGCCGTGCCGCAGAGAACCCGGCAAGCGTATCGGAAAGTGACACCCAAACAACAGAGGTTCCCGATCAGGCTGACCACAGCACAGCAGTGCTGCCACAGCCGAGCGAACCTGAAAAGAAAACAGACGAGTCCGAACGCCGACCGGAAACCGCTGCCCCGACAGAAAAAGAACAGCCCACACCTCCGGCAACTGAGGAATCGACGCCACCGGAACCGCCGAAAGAAGAACTGACTGAGCCGGTCTTTGACATTGACTACTGGATCAGCTTTGCCAAGAGCTACGCTGAGAGCATCGGACTTGTGCTTGACAGCGGAGCCGTGTATTGCTGGGATAACCCCATCGCCGCAGGTGTAAAATGCAAATACACCGAACGGGATATTCGTGGCTATCTCGACCGATATGCCAAGGACGGCGACATCACCGATGTGTGGATTTGGTATGAGCAGACCGGAAGCGGCTCTTATGAAATCTATATCGGCTACGCATAACAACAAAACACATTTCACCCGAAACGCATCGTCATTGCACGGTGCGTTTTTTATTTCCAAGGAGGTAAAAACACAATGAAAAAGAACCTTTTCAAGCGAGGGATGGCGGGACTGCTTTCCCTCGTGATGTGCCTGACAGCCCTTGTGGGGATTGGCACAACTACTGCCTATGCCGCAGGAGAAAGAGCAGAGGTCTACCTTGTTTCTTTTCCGAGAAGCGGCGATGCTAATATTGATTACAGCGGTACTTGGGGGCATCCCAATCTCCGGTATATGAACGGCTGGCATTCCGGTGAGTCCAAGTACACTACCATTCGAGCAATGCACTCGTATGACGGTAACATCTGTTACTGCATTGAGCCGGGAGTGCAGCAGGATACCGGCGACACTTATACCAGTAAGGACGAAACCTTTTGGGACAACCTGCCCTCAGACATCAACAGCACCATTTCCCCCTACGATATGAAGCTGTTCATCGGGCGTATTATGCAGTACGGTTACACGGGACCCATCAGCACCTCGTGGCGTTCACAGAACCCTGCTGATGCCGCAACGCTGGCGGAAGCTATGGCAACACAGGTTCTCATTTGGGAAACCGTTGTCGGTGAGCGTGACGAGGACTTCGATTATGTAAGCCCCGGTAGCTACGATGCTGTTAAGGGCGTTATCAGCACCGCCCATCCGCTGTATGACCTGTTTTGCGATTACTATGACAGCATTGAAGCAAGCGTTCGGCGTCACTCTGCCATCCCCAGCTTTATGTCCAAAAACCCGAACGGAGCGCAGAGCGTGGAGCTGGAATGGGACGGCAGCAGTTACACCGCTACCCTGACAGACCACAACCGTGTGCTTTCCGATTACAACTTTTCCGCTAATGAGGATGGCATTTCATTCAGCGTCAGCGGAAACCAGCTCATTATCACAGCAACGGATGCTCCTTCTGACAGCGTAAGAATTACTGCCAATAAGGTTGGCTCGTCCCGTCGTGGTGTCATCACCTGGACGGACGGAACATTCAATCAAGGAAGCGGCAAGCAGGATATTATCACCTACGCACAGTCGGTCAGTGACCCCGTGCAGGCATTCCTCAATCTGAAGGTGTCCTACGGCTCTGCCAAGATCGTCAAAACCTCTGAGGACGGTAAGGTGGACAACCTTACTTTTACCGTCACCGGCAACGGCGTCAATCAGACCGTCAAGACCAACTCCAAGGGCGAGATTCAGATCGACAACCTGATGCCCGGCGTTTACACCGTGACCGAGATGGATTACGACAAGTATGAGCCGCAGGAGTCCCGCCGTGTGACGGTGGTTTCCAGTCAGGTTTCTACCGTGACCTTCAACAACAAGCTCAAGCGTGGAGATTTGCAGATCGTGAAGTCCTCGGAGGACAATCTCAACGAGGGTGTGACCTTCCATCTGTACGGTACTTCTCTTTCCGGCGTTGCCGTGGATGAATATGCCGTCACGGACGCAAACGGCGTGGCGACCTTTGAAGATGTCCTCATTTCCGGTTCCACACCTTATACCGTGGAGGAAGTGGACACTGCCGTTCGCTATGTTGTTCCCGAAGCGCAGTCTGCGCCTATCAACTGGAACGAGGTCACGAACCGCAGCTTCCTCAATATTTTGAAGAAGTTTTCCGTGACCGTTACCAAGAGCGATGCTGAAACCGGCACGGCGCAGGGTGATGCTTCTCTTGCCAGTGCTGTTTACGGCATCTATAAGGGCGAAACTCTTGTGGATACCTACACCACCGACAAAAACGGGCAGTTCATTACCAAGGAGTATATCTGCGATAACGACTGGACGGTGCGAGAGATCACACCCTCCGAGGGTTATCTGCTTGATACCACCGTCCATAAGGTCGGTGCAGAGCCGCAGCTTTATACCGTGGAGCATAATCAGACGGCAAATGATGTGACCGAGCAGGTCGTAAAGGGCAATATCGCCATCATCAAGCACACCGATAACGGTGATACGCAGATTGAAACGCCCGAAAATGGCGCCGAGTTTGCCGTGTACCTGAAAGCCGCAGGCAGCTACGAGGTTGCCGAGGACACCGAGCGTGATTATCTCACCTGTGATGAAAACGGTTTTGCCCAGACCAAGGATATGCCTTACGGCATCTACACCGTCCATCAGGTTTCCGGCTGGGAAGGCAGCGAGCTGATGCCCGACTTTGATGTGTTCATCTCTCAGAATGGGGCGACTTATCGCTACCTTATCAACAATGCACCCTTTAACAGCTTCATTAAGATCGTGAAGCAGGACGCAGAAACCGGCAAGACCATTCCTTACGCCGGCGCAGGATTCAAGATTTATGACCCGGACGGCAATCCCGTAACAATGACCTTCACTTACCCCACGCCCACCACTATTGATGTGTTCTACACCAATGCAGAAGGTTCTCTTGTCACGCCGGAAAAGCTGTCCTTTGGAAAGGGGTACTCTATTGTCGAGGTACAGGCTCCCTACGGCTATGTCCTCGATGAAACGCCCGTGTACTTCGATGTCACGGAGGATAATTCCACAGAAGAAAGCGGGGTTACGGTAGTAAAAGTGGATAAGCCCAATATGGCACAGAAAGGCACCATCACCGTGGAAAAAACCGGCGAGGTGTTCTTCGGCGTTTCCGTCATCGGCGGCGTAGATGAAAGCGGAAACGAACTGCCCACCATCTATCAGCCGCAGTATGAAAAGGGTGGACTTCCCGGTGCGGTCTATGAGATCATCGCCGCAGAGGATATTATCACGCCGGACGGCACTGTCCGAAATCAGAAGGGCGAGGTTGTGGACACTGTTACAACCGATGAAAACGGCACAGCCGTGAGCCGTGAACTCTATCTCGGCAAATACGAGGTGCGTGAGATCACAGCACCCCACGGGATGGTGCTCAACCCGGAACCCCACTGTGTCGAGCTTGTCTACGCCGGTCAGAATGTTGCCGTAACAGAAACGGCGACTTCGTTCGAGAACGAGCGTCAGAAGGTGGAAATCAGCCTTGTAAAGTCCATCGAGCAGAATGAGCACTTCGGCATTGGCGCAAACGGTGAAATGAAGAACATTTCCTTTGGACTGTTTGCCGCCGAGGAAATCGTATCTGCCAGCGGCACTTCCATTCCCGCAAATGGTCTTGTTGAGATCATCTCTCTGAATGAGGACGGAACGGCGAAAATCAAGACTGACCTTCCTTTTGGAAGCTACTATGTGCAGGAGCTTGCTACCGACAGCCACTATATGCTGTCCGATACCAAGTATCCCGTTACCTTTGGGTATGCCAGTCAGGATACAGCGGTGGTGAAAATCACTGTCAATGATGGGAATGCTGTTGAAAACAAGCTGATCTACGGCTCTGTTTCCGGTAAGAAGGTCGATGAAAACGGCGATTCCCTCGGCGGTGCGCTGATTGGACTGTTCCGCACGGATGACGGCGAGTTTACAAAGGAAAACGCTCTGATGACTACCACTTCTGCTGAAGATGGTAGTTTTTCTTTTGAGAGCATCCCTTACGGCACTTGGTATGTCCGTGAGATCGAACAGCCCGCCGGCTTCGTACTGGATGATACCATCTATCCCGTGACGATCAACGCAGACGGTCAGGTCGTGGAGATTGAAATCGTCAACGAGTATGTCCGTGGAAACATCCATCTGACCAAGGTGGATTACGAATATCCTGACAATAAGCTGACTGGAGCGACCTTTGAGGTCTATAAGGACAGTAACGCAAACGGCAAGCTGGACGACAGTGATGAACTGCTCGGCACACTGACCGAAAGGGAAATCGGTGAATACGGTATGAATGACCTGTTCTATGGTCGCTACTTCGTCAAGGAAACCAAAGCCCCGGAGGGTTTTGTCCTCGATACCGGCGTGTATGAAGTGATGATCGACACGGGCGGCAAGACCTACGAGGTGGAGAACAAGGCAGGTGTCGGCTTCGTCAATGATGCTATGCGTGGCAACCTGAAAATTGTCAAGACCTCCTCTGACGGCAAGGTCAAGGGCTTCGCTTTCCGAATTACCGGAGCAAATGGCTATGACATTATCCTTGAAACCAATGACAAGGGTGAGATCTTCATTGACGGGCTTCGCATCGGGGACTACTCCATTTCTGAGGTAAGCAACTCGGCTTCTTCGATGTATGTTATCCCTGCTGATAAGAAGGCAACGGTCAAACTCGGCTCCACAACCATTGTGGAGATGCACAATGTTCTGCGTGATACGCCTAAGACCGGCGATACCACCAATCTGCCGCTGCTCTATGCCCTTGCAGGACTGTCCGCAGTGGGCATCGCTGTGTGCGGCGTTATCGGATTCAAGAAAAAGAAGAAGGAGGATCGTAACTAATGGAACCTAAAACCATCGTGGCTATCGTTCTGGTAGCCTTTATCATCGGCGGATTTATCTTCTTGCAGATTAGATCGAAAAACAAGAAGTGAGCTGATTATCCAAGGGGCGGAGCAAAAACTCCGCCCCTTTTCTATATCACAAGGAGGTACGCAATGAACCATCTCAAAAAGATTGAGGATAGGGTTATTTCCATTCTCAAAACCAATGTTGACGCACGGAGCGACGATATGATGTTGTATCTTCTCGTGTGTAACAGCTTTTACAGCAATGAAAACTCGGTTGGGAAAATGCCATTTGAGGTCGTGATGAAGAACTACAAGGAACTCGAACTGCCCCATTTTGAAAGCGTCCGTAGGACGAGAGCAAAAATCCAGTCTGAGCACCCTGAATTGGCTTGCACTCCCGAATGCCGAAAAGCACGAAAGCGGATGCAACACCTTTATTCCAACTATGTTATGAGTTAAGGAGGTAGATTTCTATGGCAACAAAGAAAACCGTAGCCGAACAGGGCTTGCAGCAGAAAATGAAGGTGCTGGCAAAGCTCTTTGACGCAGGCTGTAAAACCGAAAAAGACTTGAAGGCGCTGACCTTGCCGACGATCCTGAAAATCCCCGATGTGACCGTGCCGGATATGACGGTCATCACCGAACTTCAGGAGCAGGTCGCAAAGAATCGTCTTTTCTCATACTTGGGAGGTGGAACAGATGAGCCAAGCGACACGACCGAATGACCGCCACATCATTTGGAGCAACCAAAACCTTGATGTGGACGACTGGCGAGAGGACTACAAGGAGTTCCTTGAAGCTAATGAACTGGACGACGATCCGAATGATGAGCAGGCACTCTATGAGTGGATGGAGGAAACCAATTACGACTACCTCTCAGATGAGCGAGTCAACCTGAATGTTCAGCTTTCCCAGCCGATCATTGTCATTGGCGACATCGGCAGATGGAACGGCAGAGTGATGGGCTACAAGGACATCCCATCCGGCAACATCCGAGATTGCCTGTATGCCGACACCGACTATACCGAATGGTATGTAGATAAGTACGGCGATCTTCGTGCCGATGCAACTCATCACGACGGCACGAATCACTATCTTTACCGTGTGTTCAAAGACGGCGTTTCCGAAACGCAGATGGAGAACCTGAGAGATAAAATCTATCACGGCAAAGCCACACGAGCCGATATTACCCGGCTGACCCGGCGACTTGGGGATGAGATCGCCGCCGTTTACGGCTTTGACATCCCGAAACAAAGAGTATCTCAAGAGAGGAGTGAGCGATAATGGTAGATTTCACACTGCGACCGCTGACCGTTCCCGAGCGCAAATACACCTACGCTCAAAGCTCGCAGCTTCAAGGGCAGACAGGCAATATCGGTTATCTGCGTGGGGACTTCGGCTCAAGCGGCGATCAGTTTTATACCACTTGGTTTGATACCCGACCGCAATGGAAAAGCGATGAGTTCAAGCGGGACTTGGACGATGTAATCAACGCCCTGCGCTCCGAGGAGTACGGACTGCTTCAAAGCCGTTCTCAGATGGTGCGTTATGGGCGTGAGAACAAGGAAAGCGAAATGCAGGGTGCTTATACCACTGAGTTCGGCTTCCGAGCAGATACCGAGAAATATGCGTTCGTGCTTCGCTGTAATCCAACGAGGGGCGACTATAACTTCTACTGCCTCTGCTATGTAAAGGAATGGCTGGACAAGCACATCGAAGAAGCCAACCGGGATATTCGCTTTATTGACAGCCACTATAAAGAGCTGTTCCGCATCCCCGACGGCGAGCGCATCATCGTAACAGACCGTGACGGCAAGACGGAAAGCTATCCCTGCCGTTATATTGATAACTATCACACAGAGGTTGGATGCAATCTCTTTCACATTTGTGAGTTTGCCGAGCGTATGGAGCAAGGCGGCTGTACCTACGCTCCAATGGAGCCGCCCTTGCCTCCGATGTGCTATTCCATACTCCCGTCTACCGGCGAAGTCATTCAAATCGACCGCTGGCAAAAGGGCTATACCGCCACAAGGTTTAACGACGGGAACCGTGCAGAGAACGAAGCAATTAAAGATAAGTTCAATGAGAAGCTGGGTGTCAGCAAGGCACAGGAGCAGGCGATGCTTGCCGGTTCTATGATCCGTTGGGACTCCATTGCCGCCAAACCCAAGAGCTATGATGAGAACGGCAAAGCCATCAAGCCAAAAGACTATGAACGATAAGGAGGTGTCCGCCGATGGCACGAAAATACGACTTCATTTCGGAGCTGTATAACCGAACCTGTAAAACGGTCGTTGCAAACCCCGCAAGCTGGGAAGCGTTTCTGCGCTCTGCCTGCTACAACTACCGTCTGCGCTTTGATGAACAGCTTTTGGTTCACGCACAGCGACCGGACGCCACCGCCGTTCTTCAGATCGACGACTGGAACCAAAAGTTTGGGCGATGGGTCAATCGTGGAGCACACGGCATTGCCGTTTTTGAGGATGCCGACCAACGCCGCCAGCGGCTTGTCCACTACTTCGATATTTCCGACACGCATCCCAGCCGCTTTTCCCGCAGAGTTCCCATTTGGCAAATGCGGGACGAATACACGGCAGAAGTGATCGACACGCTGGAAAGCACCTTCGGAGAGTTGAACGACAAGGAAACCCTTGCCGTTGCCATCGAGTCGGCGTCAAGAAATGCCGTAGAGGACAACATCCCCGACTATCTTACCGACCTTCTTTACAGCGTGAAGGACAGCTTCTTAGACGGCGTATCCGAAGAAGAAATCACCCACATTTTCAAAACGGCGGTGCGAAACAGCGTCGCCTATATGACGATGACCCGCCTGGGCATTGAAGCCGGAGAATACTTTGAACCCGATGATCTTCGGGATGTGGTGAATTTTACGACGCCTGCCACGCTGAACGCCCTCGGCTATGCTACCAGTGATATTGCGGAGATGGGACTTGCGGAGATTTCTCGCACCATTCTTTCCCTCGACCGTCAAAATCGCATAATTGCAGAGAAAACCAAAGCCGATTACAATGTAGGCAAAGAAAAAACCGAAAGGAGTCCTGACGATGAACGAGATCACTTACACGAGGCAGGGGGATTATCTGCTCCCCGATCTGACAATGCCGGAGCAGCCGGAGCTGTCGATGGGCAGGTACGCCCGGATGCGGAAGAAGTTCCTGAAGGAGCATCACAAGGTACGCTACTACAACCTGCTGACGAGCTGCGCCCTGAACGAGCATCTGAACGACACGGAGCGCAGAGCGAACGAGATGGAACAGATGCTGACGGAGCAGATGGCAGCGTCGGAGGGCGTGACGGAGAATCTGAAAGCGACGGATATGATGAGCTGGGTTCGGAAGATGAACAGTATCCGGA
>OBKV01002367.1_pt1 | contig 10450 bp, 6 predicted proteins | sample 1517301 | NCBI WGS metagenome assembly OBKV01 (sample SAMN04571685, study PRJEB22368) | human gut metagenome | biome: human gut; material: stool | host: Homo sapiens | place: Luxembourg | collected 2012-06-29 | reverse complement strand
GAAAAATGCTGCCGATTTTTGGAGAAGTTACAGAATCTTAAGAAATAAATCAAGGCGGTTAAGGCGGCACTTTTACCGGAAATCCTGCCAAAACGGGGGGCGTCTTCTATATCCTGCAACCACATGATACTGTCCACGAATTGGGGTTTTCCCCTCTGAGGGATGTCCACTTTTCGGGGATACCCCTCACCCTCCGTGTCCATTTTTATGGGTACAGTTTACTGCGCTCAGCCACCTCTCCCAGAGGGAGAGGCAAGGGGGCGTCCGCACAGTAAAAATTGGCTCCCGAATGTTCGGGAGCCAATCAAATGGGTATTGACGATCAGGCCTTGCCGGCGCAGCCCAGAACGTCCACCAGCTTGTGGCGAACCAGTTCCTTGATGTTGGCACGGGCGGGCTTCAGGTACTCGCGGGGGTCAAACTTGTCGGGATGCTCGTTGAAGAACTGACGGATGGTGCCGGTCATGGCAAGACGCAGGTCGGAGTCGATGTTGATCTTGCAGACGGACAGCTCGGCAGCGTGGCGCAGCTGCTCTTCGGGGATACCCACAGCATCGGGCATCTTGCCGCCGTTCTCGTTGATCATCTTCACGTAGTTCTGAGGAACGGAAGAAGAACCGTGCAGAACGATGGGGAAGCCGGGCAGACGGCGGGAGACTTCCTCCAGAACGTCGAAGCGCAGGGGAGGCGGAACCAGAATGCCCTGCTCGTTGCGGGTGCACTGTGCGGCGGTGAACTTGTAAGCGCCGTGGCTGGTGCCGATGGCGATGGCCAGAGAATCGCAGCCGGTCTTGGTCACGAACTCTTCCACTTCCTCGGGACGGGTGTAGGAGGCGGCGTGAGCAGCGACCTTGACTTCGTCCTCGATGCCGGCCAGAGTGCCCAGCTCAGCCTCAACGACGACACCGTGGTCATGAGCATACTCAACGACCTTGCGGGTGATCTCGATGTTCTCGGCGAAGGGCTTGGAGGAGGCGTCGATCATAACGGTGAAGCCGCCGTCGATGCAGGCCTTGCAGGTCTCGAAGTCGGGGCCGTGATCCAGATGCAGAGCGATGGGGATCTCGGGGCACTCGATGACAGCAGCCTCCACCAGCTTTACCAGGTAGGTGTGGTTGGCATAGGCGCGGGCGCCCTTGGAGACCTGCAGGATAACGGGAGCCTTCTCCTCGCGGCAGGCCTCGGTGATGCCCTGAACGATTTCCATGTTGTTGACGTTGAAAGCGCCGATGGCGTAGCCGCCGTCGTAAGCCTTCTTGAACATCTCAGTTGTGGTTACAAGAGCCATTTGGAATCATCCTTTCTTAAACTGCGGGTCATGACCCGCTTTTATTCCGCTGACATTATAGCATATTTTTCGGGTTTTTCAATATAAATATTTTGATACTTCCGTCCCGGCAAAATGTTCATTTTCACCAGAAAAACGCCCCCCGGCGGTGCCGTCAGTGCCAATTTGAAAGGAAAACCGGAATCCTGAAAGTTCTCCCGGGAAAAAATCAGAATTTTGCTATTTACGTTTGGCGAAAAATAGAGTATAATCTCCTTTGAACAAAATTCAGTAAGGAGTGTATACATCCATGAAACTGTCCCCTCTCCAGGTAGCAAGATACCAGTACAGTCCCAAGCTTCCGGGTATGCTCAGAAACGGGATTTCTGATATTTGTGTGTGCAGCGGCGGCGCCACCGAGAGCGTCGCGGATCAGGAAAAGATCAAGGCGCTGTTCCCCAATACCTACGGCAAAAACGAGATCACCTTCCAGAAGGGTAAGAACACCTCCGCGCCTAAGAAGCAGATCGTGGGCGTGATCCTTTCCGGCGGTCAGGCGCCCGGCGGCCACAACGTCATCTGCGGTCTGTACGACGCGCTGAAGGCCTGCGACAAGGAAAACGTCCTCTACGGCTTCAAGGGCGGCCCCAGCGGTCTGCTGGAGGATAACTACCTGATCTTCGACGACGAATACATCAACCAGTACCGCAACACCGGCGGATTTGACATCATCGGCTCCGGCAGAACCAAGCTGGAAACCGAGGAGCAGTTCGCCGTTGCCGAGGGCGTCTGCAAGAAGCACGGCATCACCGCCATCGTCATCATCGGCGGCGACGACTCCAACACCAACGCCGCGGTTCTCGCCGAGTACTTTGCCGCCCACAACAGCGGCATTCAGGTCATCGGTTGCCCCAAGACCATCGACGGCGACCTGAAGAACGAGGACATCGAGTGCTCCTTCGGCTTCGACACCGCCACCAAGACCTACAGCGAGATCATCGGCAACATCGAGCGTGACGCCAACTCCGCCAAGAAGTATTGGCACTTTGTCAAGGTCATGGGTCGTTCCGCTTCCCACGTGGCGCTGGAATGCGCCCTGGAAACCCAGCCCAACATCTGCCTGATCGGCGAGGAAGTGGCCGAGAAGAAGATGTCCCTTGCCCAGATCGCGGACTACATTGCCGACTCCGTGGCCACCCGGGCGGCGAAGGGCTGGAACTTCGGCGTTGCCATCATCCCTGAGGGCATTGTGGAGTTCGTTCCCGAATTCTCCGTGCTGATCGCGGAGATCAACGAACTGCTGGCCGGCGAGAAGACCGCCCAGTTCAACGCCCTGCCCACTTGGGAAGAGAAGTACGCCTTCATCAAGAATGGCCTCACCAAGCAGTCCATGGACGTGTTCGCCATCCTGCCCCAGAGCATCCAGCAGCAGCTGTTCCTGGAGCGCGACCCCCACGGCAACGTGCAGGTCTCCCTCATCGAGTCCGAGAAGCTGTTCTCCGCTCTGGTCAGAGACAATCTGGCTGCCCGGAAGGCCGCCGGTACCTACAACGGCAAGTTCTCCACCCAGCATCACTTCCTGGGCTACGAAGGCCGCTGCGCATTCCCCTCCAACTTTGACGCCGATTACTGCTACTCTCTGGGCTACAACGCCTTCATGCTGATTCAGTACGGCTACACCGGCTATCTGTCCAAGGTCTCCAACCTGTCCAAGCCCGCCGAGGAGTGGGTGGCAGGCGGTATGCCCATCACCAAGATGATGAACATGGAGAGAAGAAACGGCAAGGACAAGCCCGTTATCCGCAAGGCGCTGGTGGAGCTGGACGGCAAGCCCTTCCGGTTCTTCGCCGAGCACAGAGCCGAGTGGGCGGCAGAGACCTGCTATGTCTACCCCGGCGCCATTCAGTACTTTGGACCCCGTGAGGTCTGCGACCTGACCACCAGAACCCTGGCTCTGGAAAAGGCGTAATCAAACAAAAATGTCTCCGGCCGCGTGCCGGAGACATTTTTTCGGTAGACTCAGTCCCTCCGGCGTGGCCGGAGGGACTGGTTTTGCTTTATTCGGCCAGAGAGTAGCTGCTGACCTTCCATGCGTCGTTTTCTCTGACAACGACGATGGTCAGATAGGCGATTTCGCTGTCAACGTTCTCGCGGTAGGGGTAGGCAAATTCATAGGTGCCGTTGGCATCTGCCTCTTTCCACATGTCCACCGTGACCTCATGCCAGCACACAATCACGTCGTTTGTATTGCCGGAATAGGCTTCCACTCCGCCTGTGTAGTCCTTGGAGAGCAACCGGGGCAGCGTATCCATATCTCCGTAAAAATAGGCATACGCAAACTCCGTAACGAAGGCGTTGAGTGCCTCTGTGCCCTGCTGTTCCTCCGACTGGAGGATCCGACTGAAGAACATACTGGCGGGAATCAGGGTTTCACCGTTCACCGTCACGTCCTTGCAGTCGTGGAAGCTCATGTCGCTGCCGCCCAGATCCCGCAGGGTGTTGTTTTCCATTACAATGCCCTCGGAGCTCCAGAACTGGACGCCGCCCTGGCTGCACTCGTAGATGTCGCAGTTGGCGACCCGTATATCGGTGCAGTATTCCGCGTCTACGCCCAGAATGCCGCAGCCGTAGAGACCGCATTTGTCCACGGTGATGTGGTCGCTGTCCTGGAACCGCAGAACGCCGCCGCTGCAGTAACCGGGCTCTCTTGTGTGACCGGCGGTGAAGCCGGAGAGGGTGATGTAGCTGCACGACTGGAAGGTCAGGACGTTGGCGTAGCGGGGGATGGCGGCGATGGTGTGTCCCGTTACGCTGCCGTCATTGCTGCGGATGGTCAGATTGTCCACCCCGTCGATGACCAGCTGGGGGCCGTCAAATTCGTCCAGCCAGTAGTAATAGTCTCCCTTGGAGGTGCCGTAGCCGGTGGCGGTGCTGAGGTCGTAAAGCTCTGCGTCCAGCACGATGTCCACATTGGGGCCGATGGCGGCGATCAGCTCATCCACCGTGGAAACGTGGATCTCCAGCTGCGCCTGAGTCGGTTCCGTCGCGCCTGTGGAGTACAGCTTGTTCATCTGCTCATCGGTAAGAGGATTGCCTGCGCCGTCCGTGACGGTACCGTCGGCTCCAAACCAGCGGCGGACGCTGCAATTTTCAAACCGGTTGCCGTCCAGAACCATACTCGATTCGTCTGCCGGCGTCTGGGTATCTTCGTGGTACTCATACTGGAAGTTGAATGCTTCCAGCTGAGTACGGTTGTTGGAGAACAGATTGCCCTTCATCTGAACGGTGCTTCCGGAAACGATTGCCAGATACATAAGGCTGCTGTCGCTGATTTCGCAGTTTTCCACCGTCACATTCCGGCTGGAACCAATATCAAAATAGGTGTATCCGCCGTATTCCTCGGAGCCGATGCGGTAAATGCGGGTTCCGGAGATGGTGACGTCCTCACAGCTGATGATCTCGGCGGCGCTGCTGGAGCAGTCGTACACGTCGCTGTCCGCGAGAGAAATGTCCTTGGAATCCGCCGCCTGCAATCCGATCATGCCGCAGCCGTAGATGCCCAGACGGTTCATGCCCACGCCGGTGCAGTTTTGCAGGTAAATAACGCCGCTGCTGCACTGACCCAGTTCCAGGGTGTGACCGGCGGTGAAATCCTCCAGCGTGACATTTTCGCAATTCTTCAGATTGATGACGCTGGCAGACCGGGGGTCGCATTCCAGAGTCGTGTTCACCTTGCCGCTGCCGCGGATGGTCAGGTTCTTTACGTTTTGCAGCATCAGCTCAAAGCCGTCGTACTTTTCCGTCCATGCGTAGTAGGGGCTTTCCGAGGGCAGGCCGTAGCCTTTGGCGCCGGACAGGTTGTAGGTTCCCGGCTCCAGCTGGATGACGGTGTCCGGCGCGATGGCGGCCAGCAGCTCGTCCACATTATGTACGGAAACGGCGTCGGAGACGGAGGTGGGTTCGGTATCCCCGGCGGCTGCCGCATCTTTTCTCGCGGGGCTGGTCACCAGGCACACCGCCACGAAGACGATGGCGATCACGCCCACCAGACTGATCCAGAAGCCGGGCTTCTTATAGGAAAGCACCGACTTGATGCGCTCCTTGACGCTCACCTCGCCGAAGGCCACGGGACAGGCCGCGAAATGCGCCCGATTGGTGGAGCAGTTCAGCAGGGCGGCGGAGTAGGCTTTCCGCTCCTCCAGCTCCATGAACTGCACCACCCGCTCGTCGCAGGCAATCTCGATGTCCTTGCACAGCAGGATGTAGGCTGCCCACACCAGCGGATTGAACCAGTGCAACGCCAGCGCCAGAAAGCCCACCATCTTGAACCAGTGGTCGCCCTTGTCCAGATGGGTGCGTTCGTGGGCGAGAATGTAACGCTGTTCCTCGGGGGTCATGCCCATGGGGATGTAGATATTCGGGCGGATGAAGCCCAGAATAAAAGCGGTTTCGATGCGGTCGCATTCCCAGCCGCCGGGGATCTTGACTGCCTCCCGAACCTTCAGCTTCAGGGTCAGGTAGGTGTACAGACTGTAAATGCCGAAGCAGCAGGCAATGCCAAGCCAGAACCATGGCAGAACCGACAGGAAATCAAAGCCCGTATCCGGTTCCGGCGCGGTTTCCGGGGCGGGGGAGGGGGTGCTGCTGATAACGGTGGTAACGGGGGCCTGAATGTCCGGAAGCGCCTCGGGCATCTGCACCGGCGCCGGGACGTCCAGATCGGCCGGGGAAAAATCTTCCGGCGCGGCGGGTGTCTGGGAGCGGCTGATCTGCTGCTGCACCTGTGCCACCGGGTCGGCGCTGGGCTGCAGGCTCAGGTCGCTTTGAATCTGGAAGGGCATCAGCAGCCGCAGTCCCGCCAGCAGCCAGAGCAGACAGATATACTTTCGGGGCGTTTTTTTCAGCACCAGCCGCAGCAGCATAACGGCCAGAATGACGATGCTGCCGTGGAAGCTGGCCGTCAGGATGTTCTGGAACAATGTGTTCATGTTCGATCCTCCTCGTAATTGTCAATGAGTGCTTTCAGCTGTGCCACCTCGTCCCGGGTGAGCTTCTTGCTCCGGGAGAAGGCGGCGATGAAGGCGGGCATGGAGCCTTGAAAGGTTTCCTCCACCATTTCGTCCAGCCGGGACGCCTGCGCCTGTTCCTTGGAGACAAGGGCGGTGACCACGGCGTTCTCGTTCTTTACCACGCCCCGCTCCGACAGACGGCGGATGACGGTGTAGGTGGTGGCCTTCGACCAGCCCAGCTGCTCCTTGCACAGCTCGACGAGATGGGTGGAATTGATCGGCTCATGCTCCCACAGAATCAGGCAGAAGCGGTATTCGCTTTCAAAGATTTTGGGCACTTCCAATCAGAATACCTCCTTTGGGTGTATCTGGAAATACAAAAGTTTAATGAATTAAACCTTCCAGAAAATAGTCTAACATAGTAAACCCCCATTGTCAAGGGAAAAATTACAAAATTATGACAAAACTGAGAAAAACTGGAAAAGTTTCGCAACAGAAAGCCATGGGAATTTTCCAAAACAGCGGAGAAAGCCGCGCTTTCTCCGCTGTTTGCAGAACAATATCTATACGTTTGCGGCATTTCCCTCCCGCTGCTGGCAGGTGAACAGAATGACCTGACGGCTTTTCGCCATGTCTTCCAGAATGGCCAGCGCCGCCTGCATCCGCGTATCGTCGAAGCGCACCAGCGCGTCGTCCAGAATCAGCGGGGACTCCGGGGTCAGCTCCTCCGCCACGGCCAGACGGAGGGCGAGGTACAGCTGGTCGATGGTGCCGTCGCTGCGCCACAGGGCGTCGTGGAGGGTTTCCTCGTCACCGGTTCCGGCTTGGAGGGAGAAGTCCTCGCCCATGGAAAGGCGCTGGTAGCGCCCGCCGGTCATGGCGGAAAGATAGGTCTGCGCCCGCTGGGAAATCCGGGGGGCGAACCGCCGCTGCAACTCCGACCGCGCCTGCGCCAGCGTCTCCTGGGCGATGGTCAGGGCGGTGTAGGTCTTTTCCAGCTCCGCAAGACGGGCGTTGACTGCGGCCAGCTGCTTTTCCAGCTGCGCCCGGTCGCCCAACGCTTCCATCCGGCCTTTGTACTGGCTGATGCGGCTTTGCAGCCGCTGCTGCTCCTCGGTGCAGTCCGACAGCAGCCGCGCCGTGTCCGCCGGGGAATGGGTCAGGGTATCCACGCCAACGGGAGGCCGGACAGGCTTTGCCATGGCGCTGAGGGTATCCACCAGATTCTGCGCCCGCTGGGCTTCCCGCCGGGCGGTGTGGTAGGCTTCCCATTTGTTCGTGATCTGCTGCCAGAATTCCATGACAGCATCCGGCTCCTGTGCGCCGCACAGGGAATCCCGGCGCTTGCGCATAACCATCAGACGCACTTCCACGTCTCCCTGCGCGTCCTGATATTCCTTCTGGGCGGCGTTGTACGCCCGGAGGGCAGTCTCATATTCCCGCAGGGAGTCCGTCCAATGGGCGGGGTCGGCGGTTCCGTATTTCTTTTCCAGTGCCTCGGTCTGCTTTTTAAGCCTTTGCATTCCGAAGAGGCTGAGCGCCTGAAGAAGCACGGAGACCATGCCGAGGATTCCCGCCGGGAGGTAATTTCCCATTACCAGCAGCGCGATTGCCCCGGCCATGATGATAGCGCCCAGAATCAGCAGCAAAATCGGCATTTTGCTGCCCCGCAGACCGGTCATGGTCTGACGGTCCGCGTTGACCATTTCCATGGCTGCCGTCACGTCCATGTCCGCGAAGGGGTCCTTCTTCGCCGGGGGCAGGGGGGCGCGGGGAAGCATCTGCAGCTCCATTTGCAGGGCGTTCCACTCGTCGCGGAAGGCGCGCAGCTCCTTGAGCTTCTTTTCCGCGTCCTCCTGAGACGGCAGCTTTTCGCAGGCGGCTTCCCGGATGGCGAGCATATCCTGCGCCTGTTCCAGTGCTTCCCGCGCCTGCGCGACCCGCCCGGCGTCCGCCTCCGCGGCGGCATAGTCCAGGGCGGCCTGATGGGTGTTCAGCTGCTGCAGCCATGTCTTGACGTCGTCCAGACGCATTTTCAGCTTCTTCACCTGTGCGTCCAGCGCGTCCAGTTCCTCGACCTTATCCTGTAAGGCGTCCCGCTGGCTTTCCAGCTGGGGGAGAAGACCGCTTTTGTTGAAGCGGCAGCGGTTTTTCAGGTCCCGCAGATTTTTTGCCAGCTTGTCGCTGGTACCGCTTTCGTCGCCGGTGGTCACGAGGTCGTTGAGCCTGCGTCGAAGGGCTTCATCCTGCGTTACGGGCAAGTCCGACTGACGGATAAACCCAGCCCTGCGGAACACTGTCTGCTCCACGCCCAGCAGCTGCTGGCCGCAGTTCGCTGCCGTCAGCTCCGGGACAGGCAGCCCGGAATCGGTTTCGTACGCCTTGAATTCACCCAGAGGGACTCTGCCCTTGGTGCGGCGCTCAATGGTAATGTCCCGGCCGTTCCAATTCAGGTCAATGCGACCCGCCATGGGATTGCCCGACCATGGGGCGTAGCGCTCCTTGTCGGCGAGGGTGGTTTTCGTGGTTTTGGCGCGGGTGTCCAGACCGTAGAGCATGGCGACAAGAAAGGCGCACCATGTGCTTTTGCCCCACTCGTTGGGGGCGGTGAGGATGTTCAGACCCGGCTGGAGGGTCAGCTCCGCGTGCTCCAGCTTGCCGAAGGTGGCAGTCATTTTGTAGATTTTCACAGCGTGACCTCCCGTCCTTCCAGCAGCTTCCGGGAAATTTCCGCCGCAAGCTGAATTTCCTCCCGGCTATCAGGGTCGGCCTCCATGGCCTCCCGGAGCAGCCGGAAATACACGCCCTCCAGCGTGTCCGCGCCGGTGTCCCCCCAGATGTCCAGCGGCGGAAGCGTCTCGTCCCGCAGCGTCAGATTGGGAACGGCGGAAAAACGCCGCGTGAGCTTGGCAATATCCGCTTCGCCGCTTCCCGTAAGGGTGACCCGGAAAAAGTCCCGGCTTCCCGCGGGAGGCAGGATTTTTTCCAGCGCCGCTTCCGCGTCGGAGGAAATGTCCGCTTTCAGCTCGTGGAAGCGGATGGTGTCCAGCGCCACCGCCCGAAGGGAGGCGCTGTCCTCCACGGTCACGATGCACACGCCCTTTTCGCCGGTTTCGTCCCAGCCCCGCCCCATGGGGCAGCCCGGCCATGCGCACAGCGTCCCACCGGCGTGAAACGCGCCCGCTTTATGGATATGTCCCAGCGCCAGATATTGCAGCCCCGAGTCCCGCACCTGCTGGGCGGTGATGGGGCAGTAGGGGGAGTCTTTCCGGGTGGGATCGCCGTGGAGCACGGCGATGCAGTATTTTTCGCTGCCCTCCGCTCGGAAATTTTCCAGCAGGGGGGCGCTGTCCATGCTCTGGTAGCCCGCACCGTAGACCCGGCAGTTTAAGTCGGGAATCGTGACGGCTTCCAGTCCGCCGGTGAACACGTACACGTTTTCCGGCCAGCTTTCTTCCAGCCAGAGGGAACCGGGGGCGCAGAAATCGTGATTGCCCGGCGTGATGAAGACCCTTGCGCCGCACTCGGACAGGGCTTTTTTGAGGGCTTCCACCGTCTCCCGGGTGGGTTCGCCGTCAAAAATATCTCCTGCAAGGAGCATGAGATCGCACTTTTCCCGGCGGCAAAGCTGGGAGATTTTGCCGGGGATGCTCTGCTGCTCCTGCTTTAGAAGCGCCCGCTGGCTGTCGTCGAAGCCCGCGAAGGGGGAGTCTAAGTGCCAGTCGGCGCTGTGTAAAATTTTCAGTCCCATTTGTCGACCCTTTCTGCCTTGCGGCATTTTCCGGTTTCCGAATCGATGGTGAACAGCACGGCCTCGATCTTGGACGCGCCCTCCGCCCAGCGGTAGCGCTCCGGCAGATCACCCCGGAATTTGGCGATGGACAGCTCCGGCCGGATGCCCAGCACGGAGTCCCGGGGGCCGGTCATGCCAAGGTCGGTGACGTAGCCCGTCCCCTTGGGCAGCACACGGGCGTCCGCCGTAGGGACATGGGTGTGAGTCCCCCACACGGCGCTGACCCGCCCGTCCAGCATGTAGCCCATGGCCAGCTTCTCCGAGGTGGCTTCGGCGTGAATTTCCACCAGAATGATCTTCGCGGTGAGCTGCTTGAGAATTTTGTCCACCATCAGGAAGGGATTTTCCGGGCCGTAGTCCATATTGCACCGGCCGATGAGG
>OBKV01002365.1_pt1 | contig 10454 bp, 11 predicted proteins | sample 1517301 | NCBI WGS metagenome assembly OBKV01 (sample SAMN04571685, study PRJEB22368) | human gut metagenome | biome: human gut; material: stool | host: Homo sapiens | place: Luxembourg | collected 2012-06-29 | reverse complement strand
TCCCGCCGGTGACGGAATGACTGCCGCAAGCATGACAGAAAGCGATGTGACCGCCATCGTCTGCGGGAGCGTAATCTCCCCCTGCCCCAGAAAGATCAGATACGGGATGGAATACCAGAATGCGAACTTGATGAGGTTCAATCCCACTGCGCCCGCAACCAGCCGCTTCTCTCCCATCAGCTGTCTGGATGCATCCTCCAACATCTGGCACTGGTCATGAAGCATTGCTGCCTGCGGATCAAACCGCCCTTTCGTCTTTCCATTGAAGAAATCCACCACCCAAAGCAACATGCGGTGAAACTGCCTGGAACAGCTGAACAGAATTAAAACCACGGTGATGATCAGCGTTACAAGATATCCCGCCAGCAGCAGCCACATATACTCCCCAAAATGTACCCGCATATAATTCCAGTTCAGTGCGAACAGAATCATTGAGAAAAACGCGATACTGATCTTATGAAACGCGTACTGCAGCATATACATTCCGAAGCTCTTGGAATACTCTATACCGTGCTCTCCCAGATAGACAATCGCGGCAACCCCTGCTCCGCTGCCAAGTGTCGCCACGCGGTAAAAAGAGCACAAAAAGGCATTGGTAATACCCATGCCTAATGTGAATGCACGATTATATTGTTTTGCAAGCAGCGTGGTAATCACGCCCTCGACACAGTGATACACGACAGTCATTGCACAAATGCCTGCAATGACCGCCGGTGTCGTTTTTTCTAATTGTTCTAAGATCGGTCCTGCTGAATCCCGGAATGTATAAACAATGATTCCGATGATGACAAGTACCAATGCCCATTTTAAGATCTGTTTTTTCGCCTTGCTGATAACGATCGCCCCTTATTTTTTCTTAAAGTTGGTGTAGCCCTTCTGCTGGTACGGATGCTCTGCCCACAGCTTATCCGCTGTCTCTTTCCACTGGCATGCATACTCCATACATTTTCCGCAAAGATGCTCTACCGGCTCCGCCTCCTCAACATCGGTCGAGTGTGCACCGCTCTCGTGTACCATCTTCTGGAGCAGCTCCGGATTCTCTAACATTGGACATGGACGAAGCATGTTCTCATTGAACGGCTGGCCGTCTCTGTATGCCATGAACAGCGGCTGCTGTAAACACTCTAACAGAGACTTCTCACGGATATTTGCTCCTGAATAGTGAATAAATACACACGGCTCAACATCACCCTTCGGGTTGATGTGGCAGTAGTTTCTTCCTCCGGCGATACATCCGCCAACATACTCTCCATCGTTCTGGAAATCCATAACGAAGATCTCTTTACCGCCTGTAAATCCACGTACCTCACGGATTCTGTGGTAAATATATTCTCTCTGTTCTCTGGTCGGCATCAGTTCCGGTGAAGCCTTCATACCTACCGGCATCAGATGGAAGTACCATGCGAAACGGCTTCCGTGCTCGATCAGAAGATCAAAGAACTCATCCGATGTAACGGCATCCATGTTCTTGCTGGTGTAGCATACGCTGTTACCGAAGATCAGCCCGTTCTCATGAAGCAGATCCATTGCATGAAGAACCTTGTCAAATACACCTTCGCCGCGGCGGAAATCATTGGCCTCCTCAAATCCCTCAAGGCTGATGGATAAGGACAGGTTGCCGACACGCTTCATCTCGTCACAGAATGCCTGGTCTACGAGAGTTCCGTTTGTGTAGCAGTGAAATGCACACTCGTTGTGCTTCTCACAGAGCTTAATGATATCGTCTTTTCTGACTAACGGCTCACCACCGGTCATCATATAAAAGTAAATACCAAGCTCCTTACCCTGTGTCACGATATTGTCAAGCTCATCAAACGTAAGATTGAGCTTGTGTCCGTACTCAGCAGCCCAGCAGCCGGTGCAGCGCAGGTTACATGCACTGGTCGGATCCATTAAGATCAGCCACGGGATGTTACAGTTATGTACTTCCCTCATCTTACGAATCGCCTTCGTTCCCACAAATGCTGCCTGATATCCCAGATTTAATGCTGTCATCTTTGCTACATGGGGATCGGTCTCATCCAGAAGACGATTTACATAATGCATCCATTTATTGTCCGGATCCTGAATCATCTTTCTGGCTCCGTCATACGCTTCCTTACGGAAGTTATCGCCCATGAACTTTTCTGCAAGATCAACAATCTGAAGCAGGCCTTTTTCACGATCCTTATTCAGATGCTTCAATGCTGCATCAATCGCCACGCTGAATGCCTTTCTCTCTACTGACTGTGCTAAATTTGCCATCACTTAATCCTCCGTTTTCTTCCATACACACTAATTCTTTTCTAAGATGAAAGTATAAGGAATACTGCTCTTTTTTTACATATGCAATGCATTTTAAGTGTTGCCACCCGATATACATTTTCCTTGTTTTGTCTATCATCTTATGACAATCTGACTGCTTTGATTATCACCGGACTATATTATATAGTTTCCATTACTACGTGATAGTATAACACTCTTTTTTTGATTGTCAATCTATTTGTTTTATTACATTTTTCTTAAATCTTCCATTCCTCACTTAACACCTTCCTATAAAATGGTTATACTCATGATGAACGAAAGGAGGAATTCCCATGCCAGGTTTTGTTACACATTATCTGTTTGGCGAAGAAATCTATCACCAGTTAAAATGTAATTCCCAGAAAAAAATCTGTTTTATAACCGCAGCGCTTATGCGTTCGGACTGCAGGGACCGGATCTGTTTTTCTATTATCTTCCGTCCTATGCCCTGCACCGCCACAATCTCGGTGCCCTCGCACACACCACGGAGCCGCGTGCCTTTTTCCGCGGACTGCTGGAAAGTTACGGGCGTCTCTCGTCCGCTGCAGACCGGGGCATTGCCGAAGCCTACATCTCCGGTTTCCTGGGGCACTATCTGCTCGACACCACATGCCATCCCTATATCTATGCCATGACGCATTACCATGACAAGAAGGAGAAAAGCTATTTTTCCAGACATGCCTATCTCGAGACAGAGATCGACACCGAACTGCTTGCCAGAAAGCGCCACAAGACACCCTGTGAATTCCACGCCGCCGATACGATCCAGCTGACTTTTGCCCAGAAACGCGTGATTGCCGGGCTCCTGTACGATGCCTATCATTACGCATTCCCCGAACTTTCCATTCATCGCAGCACCATGTGGATGGGAATCATCTCGCTTCCGCTCGGCATGCGGATTCTTCACGATGAAACCGGACAAAAAAAGGTTCTTTTCCGGTTCATGGAGAAGCATTTTCTGGGATACCCGTTATTTTCCCCGTTGATACCGAGCGACACACTGTTTTTCCGCACGGATCCTTTTAACTTGAGGCATGCCTCCTGGAAGAATCCCTGGGATGCCACACGCGTCTCCACGGAAAGCTTTTTTGATCTGTACGAAAAAAGCAGTGCGCGCTGCCTTACCATGATACGAAAGCTTCACACATTACTGCATACAGAACCAAAAAGTGAGCTGCAGAAACAGCTCACTCTGGAATTTCTAAAAGAATACGGCAATCTGTCCTTCCACAGCGGTCTGGATGCGCGGATTCCAAGCTGATGCGCCCCCAAATGGGCGCATTCTTTTACAGATGGAAAAATTCCCGGATCTGCCCCTCAATGATCTTCATCAGACGCGTGCGCGCCTCGATGCTCGCCCATGCGATATGCGGCGTAATCATCAGCTTATCACTGTCCTTGATCTCACGCAGCGGATTGTCTGCCCGCATCGGCTCCGCCGAGAGCACATCCAGTCCTGCTGCCGCGATCGTACCGCTCTTTAACGCCTCCGCGAGATCTTTCTCCACCACAATCGGTCCTCTTCCAAGGTTCAGGAAAATCGCAGATTTTTTCATTTTTGCAAACGCCCCGGCGTTCATAAGCCCTTCCGTGTTGGCATCGAGCGGCGCATGCACCGACACGATGTCCGACTCCGCGAGCAGCGTGTCAAAATCCACTCTCTCGTATCCCGGCTGATCGTGCTTTCCGGAGGTGGAATAGTAGAGCACCCGGCACCCGAACATGCCCGCAATGTCCGCCACTCTTCTGCCGATCGCGCCCAGGCCGATGACGCCCCATGTCTTTCCGCTCAGCTCATGAAACACATTGTCAAAATGTGTAAAGGAAACATCTCCCACATATTTTTCTGATTTTACATACTCATCATAATAATGTAACTTTTCAAGCAAATAGAACAATAACGCAAACGTATGCTGTGCCACTGTCTCCGTGGAATAGCCCGCCACGTTGCGCCATGCAATCCCGCGCTGATCCAGATATTCCTTGTCGAGATTGTTGGTTCCCGTCGCCGTCACACATACCAGCTTTAAGTGCTCCGCTTCACCGATGGACTGCTCGTTGATCACAACCTTGTTGAGAACAATCACATCCGCGTCTTTGGTGCGTTCTCTTGCCTCCTCGGGTGTGGAAAATCCGTATTTTACAACCTCGCCCAGCGCGTCATAACCGGACAGATCGATGTCATCACCGATCGTCTTTGCATCCAGAAATACGATCTTCATCGTTTGTTTCCTCTCTTTCTTATCCCAGATATGCACGCAGTTCCTGCATGCGCTTTTCTGTCAGTTCATAACCCTCGTCGTAAAGCCTCCGGAGCTTGATGACGTCCGTGGTCGTCCGTCCCACCCCATAGGTGGATTCCGGAGCGATGACGAAGATTTTTCCCTCCTGCTCGAGTTCCTGCAGTCTGGTCATACATTCATTGTAGCGCTCCGCCCGGGAATCCATGCTCTCCACAATCTTCGGATATTTTTTGTACAGCTTGTCCGTAAGGCGGACTGCTTTCTCCGTCTTCTTCACATATCCGCGTTCTCTTGTAAGCACCACGATGAGTCTGTCGCATCCCTCCGCCAATGCGTGTTCATACGGGATGGAATCGGCAATCCCGCCGTCCAGATAATAATGTCTGCCAAGCTTCACCGGCTGGAAAAGGATCGGCAGCGAACAGCTCGCCACCAGCGTATCGCGCATATCCCGTCCCCTCGGCACTTCGACATATTCGGCTTTTCCGGTATGAATGTTGGTCACTGCCGCTTCGACTTTTCCCGGATACGCCGCAAACGCGTCATAGTCAAACGGAATCAGTTCATTCGGCACTTCCTCAAACACGAACTTCGTATTAAAATACGCTTTTTCGTTCCGGTTAAAAAGATGCCGCATGCCCATATACCGCTTGTCCGCAATATAATTTTCCACTACCTCTATATTTCTGCCCTTCTGTCCCGACAGGTAGGATACACCGTACGCAATCCCGGCGGAGACGCCGATCAGATAATCCGGCATCAACCCCTCCTTAAGAAACGCATCCATCACTCCACATGAGAACACCGTACGGTTGGCGCCTCCCTCAAATACCATTCCAAGCTTCATATTATTCTGCCTCTTGCTCTGTCTGCGGCGGTGTCGGAACCTGCGGCATCAGTCCGCTTTCCGTGACATACATGGTCACACCGCGGATCTCCTTTACCTTCACGATCGTTCCCGCCTCATATCTTTTTCCATCCTCGCTGGCTCTCGCCGTCCACTCCTGTCCCTTGTAGACCGCAGTGCCGGTTCCTCTCTGATTATCCACCGTCTCCGTCAGACACACGTTTTCACCGATCGCCTGCTCGTAGTTGGTCCGGATCAGGTGCGGCTTTAAATACTTCATCGCCCACGGCCGGGTAAATGCCACCAGAACCAGGGAGACCACGAAAAATACGCCGATCTGCCAGCCCAGTCCCACGCCGCACAGGCACAGAATCAGGGAAATCAGCGCGCCCCCTGCGAACCAGATGGACGTCAGTCCTACCGTCGCAATCTCAACCAACACAAAAAGAATTATCAGACCTATCCAGATCATTGCTTCCATATGATATCCTCCTCTCACACATCCCATTTACCAGAATTCGTATTTCCTGCTTTCAGGCGAATTCTTTGGAATTTAGTATAGCATATCCGTTTTTTGTTTTCTATGGTTAATTCTATGCCGCATTCTGCCGAAACATATTAGAGAATCTTTTTAAGGAGGAATCACTATGTCAAATACAGCGTATATCGGATCCGGCACCACCTTAAGTTCCAAATATTACCTGCGCAGTTTCTACCGTTCCGACCGGGAAGCCGGCACTTCCTCCAAACGCCGTGAATTCAGCGGCAGCCAGCTCGCTCTCGCCGACGGCAGGGCGCTCCGCCAGGCAGTGCGCCGGCTGACATCCTCTGATTTTTCGGACGACCATGGCACCAATACGCGCAACAGCGTGCTCGCCTATATCCAGACCTACAACAACATGCTTTCCTCTGCCGGCAGTTCCTCGGACCGTACCTTAGAGCGCAGTGCAAAGCAGTTGAAAAATATTACAAGCGAATATTCTTCCGAACTTGACAAGATCGGCATCACCGTCAATGATGACGGCACGCTCACAAGCCGTACCACCCTGTTTGAAAGCGCAGATCTCTCCAAGTTCAAAGAACTGTTTTCCGCTGACGCGACTTACATGCAGCGCACTTCAACGTATGCCAAACGGTTTGCAAACCGCGGCGAGGCGCTCGTTACCTCTGATAACAACCTGCTGATGCAGAAAAAAAATGCCGCTGCCACAGGTTCTTCCGCAGCAGACGGCACCACTTCATCCGGCACCACAGAGAATCCGGATGATGGCACTGTCACCACCGCGGCACAGATCGTATCCCAGAGTCTGGATCTGGATACCCTCTTAAACACCGGCATCGGCAAAAATATTAACATTATTCTATAAATATTCCATCTTCACGGAGATGTCATTTCCGTTCACCTGCACCGTTGCATAGCTTCCGCACACCAGCGGCATCATCGGTGCAAGGTGTCCGATATCCACATCCATAACGACCGGCGCCCCGTAATCTTTCAGCAGATCCCACACCGCATGGTACTGGTCCAGCCCCATCAGTTCCTGTCCATAGACAGCAGGTCTTCCGATCAGAAAAGCTTTTACATGGGAAAACCAGCCGGCATGCTTCATCTGCCAGACCGCCCGCCGGATTGCCATCACATTGAGATCGCAGGATTCCAGGAACCAGATCAGACCGTCATCCTTATACTTTTCCACAAACTCCTCTGTTTTATCATAAGTTGTCCCCAGAAGATTCACCAGACAGTCCATACATCCGCCGATCAGGCGTCCCTGCGCCGAAAATGCTTCCTCTGTTCCCGGAAAAACGTGTAAAATCCGCTGTTCTGTGACATGGTATGGCACAAGCGGATGTTCGGCGTCTTTTAAGCTTTCCTTTTCCCAGAGATCATATCCGTTTACCGTATGCTTCTGTCCGCGCAGAAGTGCATATGCATCCGAAAGACTCTGATGCCACGGCTCCATGCCGAACGCCGCCGCACACGGGCCGTAGACCGATGCGGTATCGCAGAGCGTCGCCAGAAGATATGTCATGTTCGTATTGTCGGAATATCCCATGTACCACTTCGGTACCGCTGCCCGGATCTGTTCAAAATCCACCGCGTCCAGTGTCTCACACATCAGTTCCCCGCCACCGCAGGAGATCAGCACCTCATTCTTATCGCTGCAATAATACTCTGTCAGTTCTCTGCCGCACGCCTCCGGCGTGTTGCTGATCCCGATTCCGCAGTCGGCATAACAATTCGGTCCGAGATCCAGGGGATGTCCCATTTCCCGGAATTTTTTCTGTGCGTTCAAAAATGCGGTGTGATACGGCTCAGTCGCACACCCGAAGGATGGCGCCACAAAACCAATCGTTCCATGTTCGGATAAATTTTTCGGATATCTCATCTGTGTCTGTCTCCATTTTCTTTTATTTTCCACCGGCAGATCTATGGGTTCTGCCGTCTCCACTCTGCTTCCCTTTTCTGTTCTTCCAGGGACGCCCGGTACCCCTGCATATTTTTCCGGATATGCGCCAGGCTGATGGTTCCCGTTATCTGCTCCGCCGGATGATCCATCCACGGCTTCTGTTTCTCAGGCGGATAGATCGATGCGATCGTATTGCTTCCGATCCGCAGTCTCTGCCCCTCGAGCAATATCTCATTCGTCTCCACAGCAAGCGCAGCCTCCCACGCATCCCACGTGAGCATTCCCTGCGCAAGTACCGTTGTACCGCGAAGCAGGAAATACGAGACGCCCGTTTCCTTCGGTGTCACCTGCAGCATCTTTGGTTCCTCCGGTCTGTGCATGATTTTATCCAACAGCCAGTCGAGCGGCTTTAAAATAAGAACCGTCAAAACAAGCGCCACACCGTAGGAGACATCACCGACCAGACCGCCCCAGCACGAAATCCAGACGGAAAATGCCGGCGTCTGCCGCTGTTTCACAAACAGATAAACGACCGTGGCACAGAGCACAAACGCGTCAATCAGGATCGTGGCAACGGCGAACGGCAGCAACAGTTTTTCTTTTTTTATGCCCCACGCGGCGTAACTGCTGCGCTCGTCCTCTGTATAGAGAATCGGCAGATGATAAGTCTCTGCGCCTGCAGCTTTGTATGAAATGTCTGTGTTGTCATAGCTTCCCATGTATATTTCTCCTTTTTTGCCTCATTCCTATCGCATTTTGTCTGCTACCGCTTCGGCTGATAGCGGATATCCGACACCGTATATACCGTAATAAATGCATGCGGGTCCTCACGGCTGATATAATTCATGAGTTTCTGATACTCCACCTTGTCTACGATAGCAATGATTTCGTTCCGCTTCTGCATATTATACGCACCAATCGACTCATAGATCGTTGCTCCGCTGTGCAGGTCTTCTATAATAAACCTGCGCAGTTCTTCTTCCTTTTCGGTGATGATGCAGACACGGCGCTTCATGTCATGGTCAAAAATAAAATGATCCAGCACAATGCCGTTAAAATAGGTTCCAAGGATACTGAGCACAACCGTCTTCTTGTCATAGACGAGTGCCGCCGAAAGCGCCACACACATGCCGGACAGCGACATGGCTTTTCCCAGTTCCATATGCAGATATTTGTTCATGATCTTTGCCACAATGTCCAGTCCGCCGGAAGACGCATTCCGGTTAAACAGAATGCTGAGTCCCACACTGACCACCAGAATATAGCACAGCACATCCAGTTCCTGGCTGCCGGTGAGCGATTCGTAATCCGGGAAGATTCTCTCAAAAATTCCCAGAAACACCGGCAGCGCCACACTGGTGTAAACCGTCTTCACGCCAAATTCCCTTCCGCAGGTAAAAAATCCGATAATTAAAAGCACAACATTTAAGATCATCGTGATCGCGGACAACGGCAGCGGTATAAAATTGGACAGCACGATTCCAAGACCGGAAATGCTGCTGACGGATGCGTGGCTCGGCACCAGAAAAAAGTATACGGCTGTGGCGATAATCGCCACGGCAGCCGTCAGGATTGCCGTCTCTTTCGCTAGTTCTGTGTATGTCATCTCTTTTTTCATCTGGTTTCCAACTGTCTCCTTTCAGCATCTGTAACAACGCTTCGACATTCTTCGTCTCCGCCGCAGTATATCCTTTCTCCGATCCGGATCGCTTTCGCGTCATTTCCGTGACCGATTTCCTGTGTCTTTGCGATCGGAATCTGCGTCCCTGCCGCCTCCCTCACCAATGCAGTGATATCCGGGCTGCACGCATGCGCCTCCATCGCCGTAAATGTTCCGAGCAAAATTCCTCCGACCTTCTCAAACGCCCCCAGCTGCTTTAGCTGCGCCAGATACGTCGCCATCTGCGGCACTTCGCCGCCGTATGCTTCCAGCAGCAGAATCTTGTCGCAAAGATCCCGCCAGCTTCAAAAAGCAGCGGATATTCCCGCCGACGACAACGCCTTCCATCTTCTCCCCCTGCACAAAGCGAACCTGCGGGTCAAACAGCGCCGTACGGTTCTCAAATCTCCGTCGCTGCACCTCTTTTATCTCTCCCCAGACCATGTTCTTGACCTGATAGAGCACGCTGCTTTTCCCGGTCTGTGCATAGATGGCGTTGATGACCGTCGTCAGATCGCTGTAGCCCCAGAAAACTGCCCTGCTTTTTCCGATGGCGGCATAATCCAGCCCGTCCAGCACCTGATTGGCGAGATCTCCTCCGGAAATGTCATAGATCTCCTCCACCTCCGGATCATTGAAGAAACGCATCAGTTCCGCGGCGCGCTCTGCTCCCGTACCTGAAAATGCGGCATTTTTTTCATAGATATCATTGCTCCATAAAACCTTGTGTCCTGTTTTCTCCAGATACCGTGCCAGTTCCTCGTTCTGGCTTCGATATTCTTCTTTCTGCCCGTTGGAACACGCCACGATTGCAACTGTTTTCATTGTTTTCTCCTCTGGTAGTAGCGCAGTGCCCGGCATGCAAATCAGCTACGCTCCGGCAAATGTCCGGGCGCGGCACAATAACTTTCCCTTTTCCTGTAGCGCAGTGCTCGTCCGGGAAATCAAAGATTTCCCGGACTGACGGGCATTCGCCCTATCATCTTTTTGCGCTGCTTTCTGCGCATCCG
>OBKV01002352.1_pt1 | contig 10496 bp, 7 predicted proteins | sample 1517301 | NCBI WGS metagenome assembly OBKV01 (sample SAMN04571685, study PRJEB22368) | human gut metagenome | biome: human gut; material: stool | host: Homo sapiens | place: Luxembourg | collected 2012-06-29 | reverse complement strand
TCACAGATTCCCCTTCACCAAACTTCAAACGGGATTTTTTCTTTCCAGGAGATTCTCCTTCATTTGCCTGATAGACCTGTGCTTTCTTGGAATGCTGCTTTGCTTCCTTTCTCTTTCTTGCTTCTTCATAAGAAAACTTTTTGGCTTTTTCTTTCTGTTTCTGATGGCGGAAATTGACTCCATCCGTATCCATCTGGTTCAATTTCTCCATATCTTTGTCATTTTTCACAGAAGCACCAGTTTCCTCATAAGCAAACTTCAAACGTTGTTTTTGTTTAGGCTTTTTGCTGCCACCGGTCTGATTTCTCCGGCTGTCTCCCCTGTTTTCTGATAGATCAGCACGTTTATCTTTCAGTCTCCCTAACTGTCCGACTTCGGATTTTTCTGCAAGTCTGGATTCTTTTCCGACTTCAGCACGGATTCTTTTTCTATTTTGCTGCTTACTACTCTGTCCAAAATCCCCACTTTGCTTCTCTGTCCGTATCAGTTCCGGTGCATCTCTGGATTTTTGCACAGAGGGACGAATATTTTTCCCACTCCGTTCAGACTGGCGGGGAGACTTATCCACAAGGTTTTCTTCTTTTTCCCCCTGTTTTCTTCCCATCTGCACATCACTGGCACGGTTACTGACACGAACAGAAGATTTATCCGTCAGGTTTTCTTCCACCAGACCATCCTTAGTCATCTTCTGGACTTTCTTATCCCTGACTTTCATTCTCTGTTCTGCCACTACTTACTCCTCCTTCTTCGGATACCCTTTCCCTGCCTGTAATAAACAGAGAAAAGCGATGCCAAAAACAGCACCGCCACTAAAAGTTAATACATATGAAATTGCTCGTAACATTGTTTTCTCCTTTGATTTACCCTGCTTCAGAAGCTTCCTCCAAGCGGGTTGTCATGATTTTATAGAGGGAATTCTTCGGGAATCTGTCTACGAATGGGATAATGACATTTCCATAGAACAGAAGTCCTTCCCCCTCATTACTGTTGGTTACATAGGACAGCTGGGTTGGTGAAATATTCAGCTGTTTTGCCAGAATCTGCCTGTCTCCGGATGCCTGATTGAGCATATAAATAAAATCTGAATTTTCAAAAATATTTTCGATTTCCCTGGAAGACAGCAAATCCTTAATATTCTGGGTGATGCCCGTTGGAATACCACCCCATTTACGGAATCGCTTCCATATCTCCACGCTGTAGGCTGCAGTCTGTTCTTCTTTTAAAAGAAGATGGAACTCATCCACATAGTATCTAGTGGACTTATGGGCAGAACGGTTCATCGTTACCCTGTTCCAGACCTGATCCTGAATTACAAGCATTCCAATCTTTTTCAACTGTTTTCCCAATTCTTTGATGTCAAAGCAGACAATGCGGTTATTGATATCCACGTTTGTCTGATGGTTGAACACATTCAAAGAACCTGTAACATAGATTTCCAACGATGTGGCCAGTCGCTGTGCTTCCGGCTCTTCCTGTTTTCTCAGAAGATTATACAAATCCTCAAGGATTGGCATCTTCTCCGGCGCTGGATCAGCAAGGTATTCCTGATATACTAACCGCACACAACGATCAATGATGGTCTTTTCTACCGGCTCCAATCCATTCTTTCCTCCAACAATCAGCTCACACAAAGACAAAATGAAATCTGCTTTCAGTGACAGTGGATTATCTTCCTCGGAATAATTCAAGTTCAGATCCATTGGATTGATATACTGGTCAGATACCGGAGAAACCCGTACCACCTGCCCATGCAGTGCCTGCACAAGTGCCGAATATTCGGCTTCTGGATCACAGACAATGATATCGTCCTCCGTAATCAAAAAGCAGTTTGTAATCTCTCTCTTTGCTGAGAAGGACTTACCGGAACCTGGTGTACCAAGAATCAGTCCATTCGGGTTCTTCAGACGTTTCCGATCAACCATGATCATGTTGTTGGATAATGCATTCAGTCCATAATAAAGAGCTTCCCCTTCCTGAAACAGTTCCTGTGTCGTAAATGGCACGAAGATCGCTGTTGAAGATGTGGTAAGCCCTCTCTGAATTTCAATCCGATTGACTCCCAGTGGAATACAGGACATGAGTGCTGCTTCCTGCTGATAATCCAGTTGTTTTAAAGAACAGTTATATTTCTGTGCGATCCCCTGCACCTGGAAAATATTATTATCCAGCTTCTGACGCTTCTTTGCGGTATTCATTACCAGAACTGTTACAAGGAACATTCGCTCATTTCTGGACTGCAGATCTTCCAGCAGGTTCTTCGCCTCTTCTCCATAAGTCACAAGGTCCGATGGAAGCACGTCCATATCATAACCGGAACGTACTGCCCGCTTCTGCTCTTCAATCTTCATCTTATCCAAATCTGAAATCTTGCTCTTGATCATCTTGATCGCTGAACTCTGGTCAATAGACTGGATATGGATGTTGACATTAATACTGTCATCTACATCCAGAAAATCTGCAAGCATCCGATCTGTCAGCTCTGGTGCAAGAATCTGCAGATAACTTACACTTCCCATCGTTCTTCCCATCAAAAATGTCTGATTCTTGGAAAAGTTAAAGGAAGTCGGTGCAATAAAATCTTTGGTCTTTAATCCTGTTTCCGGAAGCATCTTATACTGGAACTTAAATGGTTCAATCCGATCCTGGTTGAACACATGATATAGAATCTCCAGCCGCTCCAGACCATTCAGGGAATGTGCCTGTGCACCCAGAACCTTAAAGTTGTTTAAGATATCTGTTTCAATTCTTTCAAGCCTCGGTCTTGCCACCTTCAGGCTTTCTGCTTCGATTCCAAAAGTGATATACTTTGTCTTTACCAGACCATTATTTCCTTTGGAAAGCTGATTTTTCAACATAGTTCGGTACTCTTCACGAATGGCATTGAAGTCATCGTTCTGATCTGGAATATCAATGCTTTTCTCAAATTCTGCCACATCCACCTGCTGATTGATAAAGGACAGCTGCACACTGATGGAAGAATCAAAGTAATTTAAGAAATCACAGTAATTCTCAAATATCGTGGTCTTATCCTCATTTAAAGCAAGCTGATAATTGATGTCATAAAACTGAATCGTCTTGGAGAAAAAGGTCTTTGTCACCTGGCAGATACCATCCTGCAGCATTCGAATATACGGAATACTCTGCTGTGCAGTTGTAGGAATGTTTTTCTGTTTCCTACGATCCCGTTCCTGCTTCTTTCTACGCTTTTCCTGTTCTCTTTCTTTTCTGCTTTTTTTGTTTCTTCTTTCCTGACGGTTTCTTTTTTCCGCCAGGGACAGACGCTCCTGCTGAGCCTCCTGCTTTGTCTTTTTTGCCATCCGGCACACCCTCCTTTTTCACAAGGGTGGAAATCTCCTGATAAAAATTTTCTGTCTTATATGGTCTTACTGCCGGACAGATAAACTTCTGTCGAATGATATTTGCCACCACTTTTTCAAAGGGAAGACCGTCTTTTTCATACATTGCCATGAAGAAAAACGGAAGCATGATCGTTACCATCAGGATGGCTGCGATACTGGAACCGATTGGTTTTCTCATGACCAGATAAAACGGAATTCCCACAACTGCGGCAAGTGAAAAGAAAATCAACTGCCGCTTTGTCAGATTTAACGCTACTTTTGTTTTGACCTTGGTAAGGTCTTTTGGTACTGGTACATACGCCATGGTATGCGCTCCTTTCCTGCCCGTTAATGGGCATTGAATATTGATTTGCTAAGGCTTCCGGTCTTGAATAATGAAAATGCAAGAATCACGGTATAAGCCGCTACTGAAAACATTGCTGCATGAAGGTCACTGGATATGGTCATTGCATTTACTAAAACTGCATAAATTCCCACACAGACCATCATGAAGAATCCCTGAAATGCCAGTGCGAACAAGCCTTTTAAATAGTTGTTTCCGATATTTCCCCATTCCTTATTGGTCATGGTGGCAAACGGAATTGGTGCTATGGAAGTATAAAGGTAAATTTCTATCATTCTTCCGTACAAGATTACCGTAATGATAATTGACAGAATGTGCATGGTAACACTGATCAACATCGTTTCCATGGATAGCAGGAACAAATCCCCTAACTCCATATCCTCTAGGGCATCCACAATCCGTGAAATTGCTTCTGTTGCATCCACCGCAGTGTTTCCTGATATCACCCCGGCGGCATTGTTGACCACATGCTGGCCAACATCAAAGACCGCCATCGTGATATTGAACGTATTTGTCACCAGATAAATGGCTACATACGCTTTGAAGATCCAGAGGAAAATGTTATAAGTCTCAAATTCATGGAAATTGTTTTTCTGTGTTACCATCGTGATCAATTCATAGCACAGGACAAAGGTGATGATCAGTCCCGCAATGGGGACAATCACCGTTTGGGATATATTCTGAATCAGATTAAAAATCCCTGCATTCCATCCCTGCGGTGTCTGTCCCACCTGCCCGGCTATGGTTCCCACCTGCTCATTGACAGACGTGAACATGTTATCCAAACTTGACTTGATAAGCCCGATCAGGATATCCTTTATCGCTTCCGTAATTCTCTCAATGATGGTGTTCATCTACCACTCCTCTTAAGAGAACAATGTTGCCAGCTGTGGAATCAGGGTGGTTCCCAGCAGCATGATTCCGGCACCAGCCATCAGCTGTTTGATGCCCTGGCTCTTAGCGCCGGGATTGTCATTTCCATATCCTTCCAGAAGGTTTACGACACCCCACACGCCAAGACCTGCGCCGATTGCGACTACAAGAGTTTTTAAAGTTGTAATTGCACTGCTAAAAAATGCCATATACATTCACCAAAACTGACTTCTTTCAGGTGTTTACGGGAATGAAAAAACACCGACTAAAAAGCCGGCGCACCTAATGTCAGTTATTCCTTTCCTCATTATTTTTCGTTCATTCCCAAGGTTACTCCGACAGCTCCACCTGAATTACCTCCACCTCTTCTTCGGGTTTCGGTGTGTACTGCGGATTTAACTCTTTTTCTACTTTGTATCGGTTTTTCTCATTTTCATCTGCAAGAAACCGATAATTTTTGTGTTTCGTGATATCATATTTGTCTGAGAAAAATGGTCTGGCACCACGAATCTGCAGGATACATTTTCCTCCATCCATGACTGCAATCTCATCTTCTGTCATCAGCTGTTTGCCTGTTTTCTGGTAATTCAATCCAAAGGACTTCTGATTGCTCCTCGTTTCCGAAGTGTTATACAGATCAATGGTTTCCTTACCCAGAAGTTCACTCATTTCCTTTAAGGTAGTTTTCTCTTTTCCACCAAGAAATAGTGTAGTATCACAGTTACCCAGAATGGTATCTGCACTATCCTTGTACATTGCCTTTAGCTGACTCTGTGACTGCAAAATAATAGAAGCAGAGATTTCCCTGCTTCGGATAGTTGCAATCAGCTTGTCAAACTGAGGAATTTGCCCGATGTTGGCAAACTCATCAGCGATGACACGCACATGCACCGGAAGTCTTCCACCATATACATCGTCTGCCTTATCACAAAGCAGATTGAAAAGCTGTGACTGCAGCATCGCAATCACAAAGTTGAAGGTTGTATCTGTATCGGACATAATCAGAAACAAGGCTGTTTTCCTATCCCCGATCTTATCCAATTCCATTTCATCATAAGACATGATCTCTCGAAGCTCTGCGATGTCAAATGGGGCAAGTCTGGCCCCACACGATATCAAAATACTTTTCGCTGTCTTTCCAGCCGCCATTTTGTATTTTTTATACTGTCTGACCGCAAAGTGCTGCGGATCTCTTTCTTCCAGTTCCTGGAACATCATATCCACTGGATTCTGGTAAGTTTCATCCTCTTCACGGGTTTCGCTTTCATTCAAAAGATCCAGAAGAGTATTCAAATTCTTTTCCTCTTCATCCCCTTCATACCAGATAAAAGCAATCAGTGCGGTGTACAGCAATCTCTCTGCTTATAGTGATAGGTAAGGTTTTGATATTATCTCCACCTTTTCCCCCACTTCACACCGGACATGCGACTTTCACCGCATCCGGCGCTCCATCGATTGTCTTCACGAGACATTTAATCAGTCACCAAATTTAAGTTTTATATTATTGCTGACAGGTTCGCCTGCTCTCGCAGACTATTGATTTTCACGAGCATCTTTTTTGTGATATTGAGTGTTTTTATCAGGTCTTTTATTACTGCTTGGGGCAGTTCTTGTAACAGAATCAGATATTTTTTGTGAATCAGAACCATGTTTTTATATCTTTCAAATCCACCAAGTGCTCTTGGTACTTTGAGCCATACAGCTACATGTTCCGCATCTGCGAATTCTTCTCCACTGATTGCACATTTTCCCTTTTGAGCAGAAAATAAAGATATTTTACTGTCATGGTATTCTGTGCTATGACCAACGGATATTTTTTCTCTCAGTCCTTTCAGAACATACTGATTAAGGTTAAGTTCTGTATGAATCGGAGCACGACCTTCTTTTGTATAACTACAAACGATTGATCGCTTCGCCATCGGTATTTTATTTTTGATGAATGCAATCGGATAGATCATCTGGTCAATTCCTGAAACATATCGAATCATTTTTGACTGTCCGAATCTTTCCTTTTCTGCTTGGGTGATAGTTCCACCCTCATGTTTTAGCATACTTCCTGTTTCTGTATTTAACCTGTTCGTCAAAACTGTCATTACTCGCCTATGGAGTTCTCTGCAATCAATACTGATACAGGTGGCAAGCTGATAGTAATTCTGTATGCCTAACACCATAGAGTTATATAGCTGAATTTCTGATAAACAACTTTTTTTCTCTCTGGGTTTTGCGATGTTTTTCGCTTGTTCCACTAGCTTTGCTCTTTCAATTTCAACCTTTTTGTCACAGATTGCCGACTGCACCACATATTTATGATGCTTCAGCCTTACCCTTATTTTGAATCCAAGAAACTCTGACCACCGTTTTCTGGTGTTCACAATCCTTGTTTTCTCAGGGGACACCTCTAATTTCAACCTCTCTTCAATCCACGCCGTAACCGCTTCTTTTGTCCTGACTGCGTCCTCTTTCGTTCTACAGAAAATCCTAAAATCATCCGCATACCGAATGATATGCATTTCTTTCATTTCTGTGTTTTTCATAATCCTATAACCATGGCTTTTATCAAAAACTTTAGTTTTTCCGATTATTCTTTCTCGCCCTCTGCTTATAGCAATCGGATTTTCCTCCCATTGACTAGCTATCCACCAATCCAATTCATTTAGAACGATGTTTGCCAGTAGTGGTGAGATAATTCCTCCCTGTGGTGTACCCTTGTTGGGCAGTACCGTTGTATTATCGGGCATTTTAATTGGAGCTGTTAGTATTCGCTTGATAATAAAAATCAGCGTTTTATCATGGATACCCAGCGACCATATCTGTCTGATTAACTTGCTATGATTTACGTTATCGAAAAATCCTTTAATATCAAACTCAATAACATAATGAAGATTCATCATTTGAAGCATGGTGTAGGTTCTGTTAATGGCATGTTCAACGGATCTATTCGGACGAAATCCATAACTATTATTGCAGAACTTTGCTTCGCAGATTGGTTCCATGATCTGCTTGATACATTGCTGTATCAACCTATCCCATATGCATGGGATTCCCAGCGGACGTGTTTTTCCGTTTGGTTTCGGGATATCTTTCCGTCTTACAGGCTTTGGTCTGTAGCCGTGTTCGCTTCCCGTAACAATAAATCTCACTCTTTTTACCACATCATCAGGAGTTTGACTCCCAATATCTGTGATGTTCTTTTTGTCTGTTCCTGCCGTGTAGCTGCCTTTGTTCGCTTTGATGTTTCGGTACGCAAGTAAAATGTTATCCCTGCTCAGTATCAAATCCATAAGATTCTCAAATACTTCACCGTTCTGACTTTTTTGATATAGTTCATCAAAAGTACCTTGCATTCCGTAGTACTCCGCATGACGCAGGTCATCTACACATAATGTTTTACTTTTCTTTGGCATAAGGCATCACCTCCTCTCGAAAGTGACCCTTTTGGTCTTACTCGTAATCCTTATCATTAGACTGAATAATGCCTGTTTATTTCAACCGACTTGTGACCATTCCTCCGAGTTCCTCTTTTTCGCAGAACTCATCATAAGTTCGATCACGGCTTTTCAGCACCAGTTCACCTGCTTATTTTCTTCGTCAGGCTATCCTCTAATGGAATCTGGTGCCTTTCCACGTTCCGATAATCCTATCTGTACATATATCCTTAGATCTCTGCTATAGTCCTGTCAGCTTGGATGTGCCTGTAACACAACATGGTCGTTCGTAGGGCGAATTTCTACTGAACCACACTGACTGCGCTTTAACGCACCCATACATTTCTATATGGTCTTCTTTTAGAACCGTACATTCGCAGTTTTCGTCAGTTTACTCGCCAAAGTAAACATTCTAATCATAGATATTTTATAGATCCTAGACCTATAGGTAGCGCATCCCACCTCTGGGGCGTTTTCGAGAATCTTTTGGCAGATTCCTACGACTACTCTCGGTCGTTGTCACGGAGCTTCTCACCCCAACCATTACAGCTGACGCAAGTCCGTCAAGGATAGACGTTTCAGGGCGTTACCCCATCATTCCACCTATCGGATTACCAGTTCACAGACTGGTTATGATTTAATAAACCAACACTGTGCGCAGACTTTTTACCGCCTGCGAACGTGTCGCACTCACCCAAAAATCTTCGGAAGCTTTTTCCCCTTCGCCTTTGGTATTAACAATGATTGTTGTAACCAGCTTCAGGATATCTTTTTCAGACCGTATATAAGCAAATGGATTGTAATGAAGGGACTTGGAAAAATTGATGGTATTCAGAACCTTAATCACATATGGCTCATGTACCACTTTTCCAGATTTATCTTTCATGATATTTCCATTCTTATCTTTCTTAGGTGGTCCCTTTGCTAACATCTTCCCGCACTCTTCAATCAAAGTACCTTTCGGATCTGTAATGACCATGGAACAGTTCATCTGCATGACCGATGGTTTTACGAAAAAACGTGTCTTACCGGAACCACTGCCGCCGATGACCACTATATTTTTATTTCTTGCATACTTCGGCTGCTTCGGTCTGCTCTCCATGGTCAGTGCTTCTGTTGCTGTCAATGGAATGTTCATCCATGGATCTTCCGACATATAAGGCTTGATATCCTCTGCGGTTCCCCATCTGGCTGAACCATACTCGATGCCTTTCCGTAATTTCTTTGCGTCTGCCTGTTTCTGCCAGACCAACACTTTCAGAACGACTGCAACAACAATACCTGCTAGCAGATCTTTCCAGTTATTGCTTAACACAAAACCAGCAAAAATCCGGTCTGCGTGTTCCATTGCATATAAAAGTTTGTTCCCCATATCTTCTCCCGGACTGTTCCGGTAAAGAAAAAATGCCCGGTCTGCATAGAAAGCAGCCAGAGCATAAGGGATATTTGTAAGAACCAGTTTCTTTTTATCCAGGGCGGACAGCTTACCCCCGATTTTATTCTTCCACTTCTGCATCAGAGTTTTGCCGCTTTTCTTTTTCATCGACTCTGCTCCTGATGCCGATTCTTTACTTTGTCCTTCGTCTTCTTTGGCATCATTGCCCGGTAAGCTGTAAGACGCTTATGAATAGAAGGCTTATTCGCTTTTTGAATCTGTTTCTGGGAAAACTCACGGAAAGCAGCATTGAGGGCATCCTGATCACGTCCCTTGAAAAATACCAGATAAACCGGAGGATCTTTGCTCTTGTCTTTTTTCAGAGCATAATTGATCCCGTATTTTCTGGCATACCGTTCAAAGGACTTGATATTTTTGTCCGTGATCTCGATATTGACCATCCCGGCATTCTGTTTTGCCAGCTCTTTTACCGTGACCTTTCCCTGTTTCGGCTGATTTTTCTGTGCTTTCTTCTCTACTGATTTCTGCTTTTGATGACGCAGATACGCAGCAAGAACCTTTTTCAACAGGTCTGCCGTAATCTTAGTAGCCCGAATACAGAACGTGACCGTTTTCTGAGTTACCTCTTCCTGCATGACTTTTCCCTCCTTTCAGCGATTCAACTGCTGTCCAGATCTGTAATCATGGCAATCACCCCCTTCAATGAAAAAGGACAGATTAACCGGTAATCAGGTGCTGCACCTGTACGAGTTTTTCTGTCCCTTCTTCTTTTCTCTTGTCTTCCCCACCACAATAGATGGGAACACACATTTCAAGTATTCTGCTGTAAATGCGCTGATGGGCAGTATCTAAATCTGCAGATTTCATTTCATTCAGTCCCAGATTCGTTGTTACGATCAGCGGAAGCATTTTACAATAACGGCTGTCTATCACATTATAGACCTGCTCCAAAGCGAACTCGGAATTTCGTTCTATGCCTAAATCATCAATAATCAGCAGCGGATAATCCACAAGATTTTGTATAATCTGGTTCTTATCTGCCTGATAGCTGGTCATTTCATTTAGGATCCTGGAAAAATTTGTCATCATGACACGTTCTC
>OBKV01002338.1_pt1 | contig 10538 bp, 11 predicted proteins | sample 1517301 | NCBI WGS metagenome assembly OBKV01 (sample SAMN04571685, study PRJEB22368) | human gut metagenome | biome: human gut; material: stool | host: Homo sapiens | place: Luxembourg | collected 2012-06-29 | reverse complement strand
TATATTGATAAATATTCTGGATCACAATGTTTTCTTATAAATTCTCTACAAGATTCTACTTGCGACTCATCTGCTGTTATTAATGCTGTCATATATGCAAATCTTTCACTTATATCTCTTGGTAAATCTGCTTGTGTATATCCTTTTCCCATTCCTTTTGCTACTTCTTCTGGAGTTAGTGTTGGTAGATTATAAAAATCAAAAAATTCTGCTGCCCATTCTTCTCTTAATTTTGTACCTATTGACCTTTGTATTATATCTTCTACATCTTTTCCTTCATATTTTCCTGCTGCTAGATTTCTTTCAAAATTATATAATGTATGAGATATTGAAGTCCATCCACGAGGATCGTTCGTTCTTCCTTTACATCCATTTGCGTCTAAATGTTCTTCTCCTACTTCTGGTTCTTCGTAAAAATATCCAATATCATCTATATTTTCACTTTTACCAGAATTGTTGTATTTTGATAACATATATCCTATTACTGCTGGATGTATTTTTTGTGGTATTGCATATCCTGTTATCCACTCACCTACTTTTGGCTCCATATCTAATATGTGGTCAAATCTTTTTTCTAGTGGTTCTGCTAAATCTTCGGCTACACTTGAATATTTCTTTTGGTTTCCAGTTGCAACAACTACTACATTATCTGGTAGTTTTAGTCCTTTTCCTATCTCTACCATTCTATTTAATACTAATGTATATACTAAACTTTGAACTGCTGGTTTTACATTTAATAACTCATCTAGCATTATTACAACTTTTTTATCACTTGTTTTTGACCTTTCATAAACTGTATCTGCTATGTCATATATGTTTTGTATATTTTCTTCCACTAATCTTCTTTCTTCTTCTGTTGCTTCTTGCATAATAGCTGTTTTTGCAAAATCTGGTGGAATACTTTGTCCTGTTTGTAAATTAACTGAACCCACTACTTTTTCTGGGAACATATTATTTGTTAATTTCATATATATTAAATCTGGATATAATGTTTTTATTCTTTCTGTTTTTCCTATTCCAGATGGTCCTCTTAATAATACTGATTCTCCTGCTTCAATCCAATTTTGTATTATTTCAGTATCTGTCATTCTTGTTCTTTCTGCAATCCCTGTTTTATCTGGATTTAATTTTTGCAATCTAGACTTTCTTGGTGCAACAGAATCTGTTCCTTCTTCTCTCTTTTCTGGGCTTTCTATTCCTCTTACTTGAACTAAATCTCTCGCCAAATATCTATCCATAAAAGTTTTTATATCTGTTTTATCAAAATCTCTTGTATGATAATTTCTTTCTTTATTGAACTGCACCCCTGCAAAAATTAATTTTTCTGTTATCATCATCTTAGCTCTTTCATCAACAAGCCATTTTACTGGTGCTACTTCAACCCAAACACTATTACCATCACAATAATCCTCACCATTTGAAAGAGTAAAATCCTTTTCATCATAATATGAATTTGCTTGAACTCTTACATATCTTTTGCCATTATATTCATATTCCTCATGTCTTTGTGCTAAAAAAGAATCATCATAAGCATCATAAGCATCATAAGGTCTTGAATCTGTTGTATATCCATTTCCTGTCTTTCTAATTCTACCTGAACTGTATTCTCTTTCTAATCTAGTTTGCATATCTTTTGAAACTGCATTTTGTGGATAATACCCATATTCTACTTCTAGGATACCATCTTTTGCTCTGCGCCCACTCACTCCGTTCGTGGGGATTCTATCGATTGATGAGAACGGTAAAGCTGGGCGAGCCCCACCATTGCGTCTGATAACATTGTTGTAATCGCTACCACCAGTATTGTTAACCACGCACGCGTCGTTATCACCGTCATCTGATTTAGTCCAATAATATCCTGTTCTTCCCTCTAAAGAACTATCTCCCTCTATGTGTTCATAATTATCAACATATCCTCCTAAAAGGATAGAAAAATCACTTATAGCAGCTTTTGTTCCTCTTTTTTTTAATATATTTAATTTATCACTTCCAAAGCATTGTTCTTCGGTTAAAAAAGTAAATTCACTCATATACTACTCCCTTATATTTTTTAACAATATATGTGATTTAAAATGCAACTACACATAAATTATAAAGTTCTCTAGATATACTTTTTAATCCTTCTTTATCTTTAACAGTTAAAACAATAACCATATCTTCTGGTAATTCAACTCCAAAAAATTCTCTATCTTTAACTATTTGATAATATTTATTTTGCATATCAGCATTTAATTTGTCAATTTCAGTTATGATAAAGTAATCTAATTCGTTTTGATTAGATATATTTTCTTTGAAAATTGCAAGTAATTCATTATCACTAGAATTACTATCTACAACTATTTTTTTATCTAATTCATTGCAATCCTCATTTAGAATTACAGCACAAGTTGCTTTACATCCTTTTTGCAATTCAACCAATTCTTTATTAACCATTTTTAACTTTATCTCCTTCCTATTTGACTTTAAAAAATTTCAATATTTTATTAATAAATTTTTTAAATATATTTTCTTTTTTATATTCTGTTATACTTTTTTCTTGACTAATTTCCTCTGGTTTATTAATAACTTGTTCTATTTCCTTTTTGTTTTTAAAAAGGTCATTTGCATCATATTGTTCTCTTATTTCTTCTTTCTTTATATTGCCTTCGTGTATTAAATTCTTATATTTATCACGATCTTCTTTATTACACCACCAAGTTATATATATAAATCCTAAAAGTTCTCTAGTTTGTTTTCTTAAGTTCATTCCATTAACTGGCTGTTCGTGATTAAATTGAACTTTATAGTTTTTGCTAGAAATATCAGTTAAAAATTTTATAAAACTTTGTGGTATTAGTTCAACGTCCTCTCTAGCTGTATGATTTAATATATCTAATACTTCTACTGCTGCTTCACTATATTCAACTTCTCTCATATCCATCACTTCTAACTCCTTTATCTCTTGTTAAGTATGTACTATACATTTGTCCTATATCTGTATATGCAGAAACCCCATCTTTTGCATAACCTTCTGTTTCTTTTCCTGTATGTAATGCTAAAGATATTTCTTGCAATTCACTTATCTTTTCCATTTTTCTTTCATCATTGCCTGCCCAATATATATCATATATTGATAAATATTCTGGATCACAATGTTTTCTTATAAATTCTCTACAAGATTCTACTTGCGACTCATCTGCTGTTATTAATGCTGTCATATATGCAAATCTTTCACTTATATCTCTTGGTAAATCTGCTTGTGTATATCCTTTTCCCATTCCTTTTGCTACTTCTTCTGGAGTTAGTGTTGGTAGATTATAAAAATCAAAAAATTCTGCTGCCCATTCTTCTCTTAATTTTGTACCTATTGACCTTTGTATTATATCTTCTACATCTTTTCCTTCATATTTTCCTGCTGCTAGATTTCTTTCAAAATTATATAATGTATGAGATATTGAAGTCCATCCACGAGGATCGTTCGTTCTTCCTTTACATCCATTTGCGTCTAAATGTTCTTCTCCTACTTCTGGTTCTTCGTAAAAATATCCAATATCATCTATATTTTCACTTTTACCAGAATTGTTGTATTTTGATAACATATATCCTATTACTGCTGGATGTATTTTTTGTGGTATTGCATATCCTGTTATCCACTCACCTACTTTTGGCTCCATATCTAATATGTGGTCAAATCTTTTTTCTAGTGGTTCTGCTAAATCTTCGGCTACACTTGAATATTTCTTTTGGTTTCCAGTTGCAACAACTACTACATTATCTGGTAGTTTTAGTCCTTTTCCTATCTCTACCATTCTATTTAATACTAATGTATATACTAAACTTTGAACTGCTGGTTTTACATTTAATAACTCATCTAGCATTATTACAACTTTTTTATCACTTGTTTTTGACCTTTCATAAACTGTATCTGCTATGTCATATATGTTTTGTATATTTTCTTCCACTAATCTTCTTTCTTCTTCTGTTGCTTCTTGCATAATAGCTGTTTTTGCAAAATCTGGTGGAATACTTTGTCCTGTTTGTAAATTAACTGAACCCACTACTTTTTCTGGGAACATATTATTTGTTAATTTCATATATATTAAATCTGGATATAATGTTTTTATTCTTTCTGTTTTTCCTATTCCAGATGGTCCTCTTAATAATACTGATTCTCCTGCTTCAATCCAATTTTGTATTATTTCAGTATCTGTCATTCTTGTTCTTTCTGCATGCCCTGTTTTATCTGGATTTAATTTTTGCAATCTAGACTTTCTTGGTGCAAACCCTTCTGAATCTTCTCTATTTCTATCTACACTTTCTAATCCTCTTGCTTGAACTAAATCTCTTGCTAAATATCTATCCATAAAAGCCTTTATATCTGTTTTATCGAAATCTCTTGTATGATAATTTTTTTCTCTATTGAACTGTACTCCAGAAAAAATTAATTTTTCTGTTATCATAGTACGAGCCTTTTCATCAACAAGCCATTTTACTGGTGCAACTTCAACCCATACACTATCTCCATCACGATAGTTTTCTCCATTTGAAAGAGTATATTGACTTTTACCAGAATTCACTTCTACTCTTACATATCTTTTACCATTATATTCATATTCTTCGTGTGTTTTAGCATTAAATGGTGTACTATATTCATCATATTTAACAGAATCAGTTGTATATGTATTTCTTGTTTTAGAAAGAGTTCTTCTCGTATATGCCTGTTCTAATCTGCTTTGCATATCTTTTGAAACTGCTTTTTGTGGATAATACCCATATTCTACTTCTAGAATACCATCTGATGCTCTACGCCCACTCACTCCGTTCGTGGGGATTCTATCGATTGATGAGAACGGCAAAGCTGGGCGAGCCCCACCATTGCGATCATAGACATCGCGATAATATCTATAACCAAATTCGCTAACCACGCGCGCGTCGTTATCCCCGTCATCTGATCTAGTCCAATAATATCCTGTTCTTCCCTCTAAAGAACTATCTCCATCTACATGGTAATTTGAAACATAAGCACCTAACAGAATAGAAAAGTCTGTTACTGCTGCCATTGTTCCTCTTTTTTTAAATATATCTAACTTATCATCCTCAAAAAATTGTTCTTGAGTTAAAAAAGTGAATTCACTCATACATATTTCTCCTCATTTTATTCATTCTTTATCATTTTATCATAAGATGTTTTTTTTTACAATTTTTTTGAAGAATTTCTTTTATTTTTTTGGGATAGTTTTATTTTTTAATTGTTTACTTTCTTTTGTGTCTTTTATATGGTTATAAAAAGCATTTTTTCTTATATAAACATATTCATCATCAACTAAATTTTTAGTTCTTAATTTTTGTAATGTTTTTAAATGTCTTTTTAATCTTTTCTTTGAAGTTGCTCGCAATTTTCTTGTTATACTTCCATTTTCATTTAAAATATGTCTGTATCCAAGAAAATCTATTCCATTTTTTACTTTACCAATTTGTGTTTTATGGTTTAAAGATAATTTTAATTTTTCTTTACATATTTTTTCTATTTCTCTATGGCAGTATCTCAAATATTCTTTATCTTTATGTATTAATATCATATCATCCATATAACGAACATAGCTTTTTTATTTAATTTAAATTTAGTGTATCTTTTATAACTTCAGAAGCAATAATTAAACCAGCAACAGAAGGAACAAAAGAAATACTACCTAAAACATTACTATTTGAATTATTTTTTATAGGTTTCTCTACTGAAAAAATAACTTTTTGCTTATTTATTCCAAGCTCTTTTAATTTTTTTCTTATTATCCTTGCAAGAGGACATGTATTAGTTTTATATATATCAGAAACTCGTATATCAAGAGGATTTATTTTATTCCCCATTCCCATACATGATATACATTTTATATTTTTATTATTACATTTAGATATTATTGCAATTTTAGCCTCAATGTTATCAACACAATCAACAACATAATCTATATTATCATCAATACTTATAATTTCATCTATATTATCACTAGTTATATTGATACAAATTGTTTTTACTTTAGCTTTGGGATTAATGTCTAAAATACGTTCTTTTGCAACATCAACCTTATACTTGCCAATAGTACTTTGTAATGCAATTATTTGTCTATTTATATTTGTGGCATCAACAACATCTTTATCAATAATTGTAAGATTACCTACTCCAATTCTAGCTAAAGCTTCAAGAACAAAAGAACCCACACCGCCAATTCCACAAATAACTATATGCATATCTTTAATTTTTTCTATATTTTCTTTACCTATTATAATCTGAGTTCTTTGATAAAAGTCATCATTCATTTACTTCACCACTATATATTGTATCTATTATTATATCTATATTGATACTCATATCTATAATTATTAGGTCTGTTTGTTATATTTTCTTTTAAAAAGAATATATTAAGACAAATGCCTAATAAAATTCCTGCTACTATAGAAAGGACATAACCAATTATTGCACATATCCCAATCGCATTTGCTCTTCTTGGTGTTTCTTTTCTATATACCAAAAACAAAATTAAACCAACTATAGGTACAAAAAATGATAATATATTAAAACCAATACTTATTTTGTCCTTTTTTAATTCATTAGTTGTTTGATTTGGAGTACTAGCATTAGTTACATCTTGAGCCTTATTACCTTCATTTACCTCTTGACTTTTATTACTTTCATCTACATCAACTTTTTTATCCATCTTTATTGGTTCTATCTTTGCTCCACAACCAGTACAATATTTATTACCATCTTCAACTTTTTTCCCACATTCTCTACAAAACATATATACTACCTCCTTTATTTTTTTCTTCTTATTATTATCCCTTTATATAGATTATCATATGGGATATATATTTTAACTAATTGCCCTTTAATTCCTGGATTTATTGTATCAATTGGTTCATCATTTTTTTCATCATATAATTTTTCTATAGTAAATTCATTTAAATTAATATTATCAGGATATAATACCTGTAATTTATCCCCAATACTTAATTTATTCTTTATCTCTACTATATATATATTATTTCCAAGCTTTTCATATTTTTGAACAACTTTAGCTCCATATTCATATTCTAAATTATCATTCTTACCATCTAAATCATGAATATCTTGATTCTTGTCATTAGAAAAATAAAATTCAGATAAACCTCTAGTTTTTACTTTTAATAACTCATCATAGTATTTTTTTGCACTAAATTCATTTTCTTTTCCTTTTTCTTTTAAAGTTATATATTCATCTATTGCTTGTCTATATACTCTTACTACAGTTGCAAGATAATAATCTGTTTTTAATCTTCCTTCTATTTTTAAACTATCAACGCCCATATCTATAATTGCAGGTATTTGATTAATAAGGCACATATCTTTAGATGAAAATAAGTATGTTCCTTTTTCGTCAAAATCAACATTTATAACACTATCTGGATTATTTACTTCGCTTGCAGTTATATTATATTGCCATCTACAGCTTTGAGCACAATCTCCTAAATTAGCACATCTATTTGCTAAATACTTACTTAAATAACATCTTCCAGAATATGCAAAACATATTGCCCCATGTATGAACATTTCAATTTCCAAATCCTTAGGTTTATTTTTCATTATATATTCTATTTTTTCCTTACTTAATTCTCTTGCAAGTATTATTCTTTTAGCACCATATTTATACCAGAAGTTAGCAGAATGTAAACTAACGGTATTAGCTTGTGTACTAATATGTATTTGCATATCTGGTGCAATTTCTTTTATCTTTTCTATTACACCAACATCACTTGCAATTATAGCATCAGCCCCGATATCTTTTAATCTTTTTACTTCAGATTCAATATCTTCATAATTTTCATCATGAGCATATATATTTAAAGCTACATATACTTTCTTTCCAATACTATGTGCATATTCAATAGTTTCTGATAAAGTATCAATATTAAGTTCTGCTCTAGATCTAAGTGATAATTTTGCTGTTCCAGCATAAACGGCATCTGCTCCATACATAAATGCAATTTTAGCTTTTTCAATACTTCCTGCAGGTGCTAATAATTCAGGTTTTTTCATTTATTTTCTCTCCTTATTCATATTGTGAAAATATACTTCCAATTTTCACTATTCTTTCTTCATTTAATTTGTTATAATTAAATATTTTATACCCTAATCCAATATATTCTTTTGTACCGCCATCTTCATACACTGCTTTTGTTACACAAAATAATGGTTCCATATTATCAACTACTCTATTAAAATCTATTAACATCATTAATAATATAAGTATAATAATTATTGGTAATATAATTAGTAAACGTATTGTTGTTTGTTTACTCATATTTTTCCTCCTATATACCTTACTATTTTCTATATTTCTATAGTTTCGCCTATATCTAAAAATTTATATTCCATGTCCTCTGCTTCAATCCTATTTTTTAATTTTTCTAAATCAACTTGCATTTCTGGACTTGGATGTTCAAGATGTATTGGTATAACAAGTTTTGCATTAGTAGCTTTTGCAAATAAGCTGCCATCATATATTCCCATTGTAAGTCCATTTCCATTAAATGGCATACATATCACATCACAAGTATAACCATTTTTAAAACATATAGTATCACTTGTTATATAAACACTTTTCCCTTCAGCATTTATAATATATCCCACATTTTCTCTTACTTCCAATTTATTTTTCATAAATGGTAAATAACCATGTTCAGCTCTAACAACTCCAATAGTAATTTTTCCAATATCTATTATTTGTCCTTGTTTTATTATTTCTGCACCATATAAAGGCTGATTTTCTAAAGTCTCAAAAGTAACATATAATTTAGCATTATCACGCATAACAATTTTATTTATAACATCAGCCAAGCAATGGTCATCATGCTTATGTGTTATTAAAATACAGTCTATATTTGTCCAATACTTTTCATACATATCATCACTATATGATATATTCCCTGGATCAACTAAAATTCTTTTTCCTTTACTTTCTATTAAAAGACAAGATTGATGATATTTTGTTATTTTCAAACCAATCACTCCTTAATTTATACTTTATTAAATTTTTCTAATATATAATAAACTGCATCTGACATCTTCATTCCAAGCCAACTACAAAAATATATATATATATTTATTATACAATCTGCTGGAACAAACATTATAATAATAGCTGCTATAACAATAAAAGGGCCAAATGGTATATAGCCGTCATTTTCTTTCCTCTTAACTAATAATACTATTCCTCCTACTATAGCACCAAAGAAAAATGAGACTAAAGTTATTACTAATATATTTTTTATTCCAAAAAGTAATCCAAGAGCTGCCATTAGTTTAACATCTCCAAAGCCCATTCCCTCTTTTTTAAATATTAATAAAGAAAGCATTCCAAGACCCCAAAAAATGAATCCACCTATTACAGCACCTAATAAAAAGTTCCACCAATTATTTATATTTATTATTAAATTTATAATTGCTACTAGTACTATCAAAACATGTACTTCATCGGGGATAAGTTGTATCTTTACATCTATAGAAAACGCAAGAGCAAGAGCAGGACAAATAAACATATACAAGTATGAAGTTACATTATTCCCTAAAAAATAAATAAATAAATTAAATAATATAAGAAAAATTAAAGTAAAAATTATATCTACTTTAAAACCAGTTTTTAATGTTTTAAAGAATTCTTTGTAAGTTATTTCTTCTGCAACTACAGGGGGCATTTTTTTGTTTAAATGACCAACAATCTGACCAAATAATATAGCTAAAATACTTGCTATAACATATGAAACATATTCCATTGCTATTTAGCTCCTTTTTTATTCATTCTTTTTAGTATGACTTTTTCTATAGGTCTTTTAAACTTTGTATGCATTCTTTCACTTGCATTAATTGGTCTTACTAAAATAGTTTTTACTCCAAATCTATTTCCTCCCCAAATGTCAGTAAATACTTGATCACCAATCATTAAAATATTTTCTTTTTGTATATTCTCATTTTTTTGTATAGTTAAAAAACCTTTTAAAAATGGTTTTCCAGCATTATAATAATACTTCATACCAAGTTCGCTAGCTATCCTTCTTACTTGCTTACCAAAAATTGAATTACTAAGAATGTATAATTTAATACCATTTCTATTCATTCTTTCAGCCCACTCTTTTATTTCTTTGCTATATTCACGTTTATTAAAATCTATTATTGTATTATCCATATCAATCATTATAAGTTTTATATTATCTTTTTCAATTAATGAGTATGGTATATTTTCTACTTTATCATATCTATAAGTAGGATAAAAGTTCTTAAAAAGCTTTCTAAAAAAGCCAATTTTTTTATCTTTATTTTCCTTTGCCAATGACTATCATCCACCTCTCTACATATGTAGATATTATAACATAAATTTGTTAAAAAATAAATATATTTTGGTATTTTTTGATATATACTTTAAATAGTGTAAAAAATATGATATACTATATATAATTTTTAGTATTACAAGGAGGATAGTTTGAAAGAAATAAATATAAAAATAAAGCCAAAATAATAGAAAAAGTGCATA
>OBKV01002327.1_pt1 | contig 10583 bp, 9 predicted proteins | sample 1517301 | NCBI WGS metagenome assembly OBKV01 (sample SAMN04571685, study PRJEB22368) | human gut metagenome | biome: human gut; material: stool | host: Homo sapiens | place: Luxembourg | collected 2012-06-29 | reverse complement strand
TGACGTCGCTGCTCGAGCAGTGGAGTACCGGCGTGAGCGGCTTTACGACGATCCACCTGGATGATGTCAGAAAGCTTCCGGATCGCATTCAGAATATGATGAGCGATGCGCGTGACGCAGAGCGTATGGAGAACCGGATCTACCGCTATGTGAATGTGGGGATTCTGATCCGCTGCGTCAGACAGCCGGACGGAAAGATCCGAAGATATATGGATCAGCTGTGTTTTTACAGCAGGGAGCAGTATGAGAATCGTATTTATATGATACTGGAGGATGGGGAACTGCTCTCGGAAGAGCTTCCGCCTGCGATTGTGAGACGCCTTGGACAGGCGGGAATAGAGGATCCGTTTTGCTGCGCACACTGGCAGAGATACAGGAGAGAGGGAAAATAGATGAAAAGAGAAGGACTGTGGGAGAAACTGCGGCTGTTGAATCCGAAAAATCTGCAGCGCGAAGTGCATGTGTACGGTTATCGTTTTTCGTGGAGGACGCATCTTATGGCGGTGATAGCCGCTCTGGTTGGAATCGGTGGGATTGGAATGGTGTTTCAGCTAAAACCGCTGTTTTTGGCAGGGGTGCTTTTGACAGTGCTTTTCGTATTCCCGGTACTGGTACTTGATATGTATAAGAAAATGTATGAGCAGAAGCGTTTTGGAGATGCATGTGCCTACATGGAACAGCTGCTCTATGCGTTTCAGAAGACCGGAAAGATCGTGAGTGCATTGAAGGAGGTGCGCGGAATTTTTGGGGAAGGACAGATCCGACTCTGTGTGGAGGAAGCGATTGCGCATATGGAGTACGGGCATCCGGTCGGAGAGCAGGGCGTTCTGCGTGAGGGTTTACAGAAAATCGAACGGTATTATGCCTGTGATAAGCTGGCGACGGTACATGAACTTCTACTGAATACGGAGGAATATGGCGGGGATGTGGAGGCATCGGTCACGCTTGTTCTGGAGGATATTGAGCGGTTCAAAAAGCGTGGATACCAGCTTCAGGCGGAGAAGCGGAAGAGTCATACAGATAATGTGATTTCCATTGTGGTGGCAGTGCTCTTGTGCGCGGCTGCATTGTATCTTTTAAATGAGATGCAGGAGATGTTTACATCAGAGGTTGACGTATCGGTGTTTACCGTTCCTGTGATCCAGATATCTTCGATGGTGTTTCTTTTGTTGCTGCTTGCATTTTATGTGAAGAGTGTCAGAAGCCTGACGGCTGACTGGCTGGAGGAAAAGCCGCTGTATGACACGGCATATATCAGACACAGCTATGAACTGGTAATGGGGTATGAAAAGAAAGCACAGCAGTATCGGCGCCTGATTCCTGCAGGAATTGTGACTATGACTGCGTTTGTGTTTTGGACTGTGGGATGGCGCATTGCGGGAATACTCCTGCTGGTGACTGGTTTACTGGTTGCAATGCAGCCGAGAATCAGTTACCGCATTGCCGAGCGGGACGTGACGGCGGAATTGTATCAGGTGCTGCCGCGCTGGCTTTTTGAGATGGTATTACTTTTACAGAACAATAACGTTCAGATGGCGATTACAAAATCTGCACAACATGCCCCGGCGGTGCTCGGGAGCGAACTTGCGGAGCTTTGCGCGAGAATGGACGAGCGTCCGGATCAATTACAGACATACACGGACTTTTGCAAAAAGTTTGATCTCCCCGAGATGTTAAGCTGTATGAAAATGCTGCATGCTTTTTCTGAAAACGGAACAGGAGATATTGATGTGCAGATGAATCATCTGATTGAGCGTGTGGTTCTGATGCAGGAGCGCGCCGATGTTTTGCGCAGTGAAGAGCGTGCATTCCGGATGAAGTTGATTTTTGCATATCCGGTGCTGGCAGCCACTGGAAAACTGCTGGCAGATCTTACGGTCGGAATGGCGTTGATGATGCAGGTTCTTGGAGGCATGGGAGGTGCGTGAGTGAAATATATCATAGAAGTGTTCAGTGTGATGCTGGTGCTGGTTTTTAATCTGCTGCTGTGCATCAGTATGCTCGGGGTGAGTGCCGATGTGGCAGCGGCGAAGGAATTTAAAGCTGCAATGATTGCAGAAATTGAGAACAGTGACTTTAATCCGTACGTGATTGATGGCTGCAAGGCGCAGGCAAGAACAGAAGGGTACGAACTGGAAGTGCAGTCCTACACCTACGGTGGACAAAGCGACCGCAGGATTGCGGGGATCAATCTCTATTATAGATACCGGATACCACTGTTAGGGGTCTCGCAGCAGCGGGTGACGAGAGGAATCGCACGGTAAAAGGAGGAGCAGGATGCAATGGAGTCTGGAAGAACTTGGAATGACAATGCTGGTATTGCTGGTGGGCTGGTTTGGATGCACGGCAATTCAGGAGATATGGATGCAGGTGGCTGGCATGCTATAGGGGGATTTCGTGCCCGGACGTGTCAGAGAAAAGGAGCGTACAGATGAAAGAGATCGCAGAGGTTTATGGCAATGGATTTTTGCAGATTGCAGGCGGAATAGGGGCATTGCTCTTATTCTTCCATGCCGTGGATGGGCAGGGGATGATCGGTATGGTCCTGCGGTATTATATGACGGGAATCTGTGGGAGTTAAGTGTCCAACAGGAAAAGAACAGAGGTGATCAGATGGAGCAGGTACTTCAATGCTATGGAAAGGGAATTGCGGCAGGAATTGTGCTGATAGCAGTCATGGTACTGCTGTTTGCAGGAATTCGTGACGAGCAGGGCAACCGGGGAATTATTAACATCGTAAAGACATGGATACCGGAGGAAGAGACAATCACAGAAAACGCTGCCATTGACGCTTTTGCGGAGGCGGGGGAGGTGGCGTATCCCACGATCCGGTATGCGTACAATGGTATGCTGCACAGGGGAGCATATCTGCCGGGAGACTTATTTTCTGCGGTAGACGGAATGGGAGAAGAACGGAGTGTTTTGTGGTGTGAGATGACAGATCCGCATGGAAACAGCTGCACAATAGAATCACAGCAAGGTGAGGTTGTGTTTGATGTGGAGGGGATCTATACGGTGCGGGTCTGCGCGACAGACGAAGCAAACCGCAGAAGCGTCTGTGAGTTTCAGATACCTGTGAACCGATGAGAAGACAGAAAGCCGGGAAAGGAGATATATGTGAAAAATGCAGCGATGATCATTGTCAGTGCAATCATGGGATTTCTGATACTCGGGATTGTGCTGACGATTGGCGGAAGCATGAACCGCAGATGTGAGGTGGAGACGATTCTTCCTTCCACAATGGAAAAGACGGTCGAGGGGATGCCGTTTGCGGAGGCGGGGTGTTCTTCCGGAGAATTGGTGATTGCGGAGTGTGTGGAACTTCTGGCGGCGGAAATCGATACAGACTCCGATGTGGTTTTGAAGGTCTATCAGAATGATGTGCAAAAGGGGGTATTGTCAATGAAATTACAGGAAAAGTTTCAACATCCCAATGGAATGGAAGGTACGGCAGAAGCGGTCAGAACAATTATCCGGGAAGAGAGGGAGAATGTATCAAAAGAGCAGTACCGGGTGCGGTTTTACCAGAACCGGGAGGGAATGCTCGGTGAGGGAAGCTGTTATAAAGTATATACCGTGGAGGAGGGACAATGTCTGCAGCCACCGGCAGAACCGGGAGGCAATGGTGTGGTATTTGCCGGCTGGCATGACTGGAATGATTACGCGGCGGACTTTTCACAGCCGATAGAAGAAAATCGTGATTATTATGCCGCCTGGGAATAGATATGGGAATTGCAGGGAATACGGCAAATGTGTATGGTGCAGATCGTGGCACCGGATCATGACAGGCAGTTGTAGACTATATTATCAATGCGATGATACGATCTACAGAGAGAATCGGTAAAAAGAGGGTTAACTGGAAGTGATAGAGGGAAGCATTAAAAGCGTAGCTGAGATTATAAAAATATAGAAAAAACGTACTGTGTAGTGTATACTAATGTAGTAGTAGATATGCCTCTTTAAAAGCGAACGAAAGTGTTGATTTGTATGGCAAGTGTTCAAAGAATTGGATTCAAGTGAAAGGAGCTATGAGAAACTGGTGGAAGCATTTATGAATGAAGTTTTTTAAAGGGAAGCGGCAAAGACAGAAAAGGAAATTATAAGAATCAGGGAGATTAGTTTATGAAAAAGAAAAGCGTAGTAGTATTATTAACAGTAACAATGGTGACAGAAATGACAGCAGCAGGTTGCGGAGATAAGCAGCTTGCGCTTGCAACAGATAGGGTAAGTGTCGAACTGGGGTATGAGCTTAATACGGATGTAGCGGCTTATGTGGCGGATGCGGATATCGCAGTGGAGACAACAATTGATTTTGGGGCGGTTGATGTAAGTAAGCTTGGAACTTATACGGCAGTGGTTACTTATAAGGATCAGACAGCGTCCCTTGAAGTGGACGTAGTAGATACCACAGCGCCGGAGGCGGAGGAATCAGGTTACAGTCGGTGTGGACGAGCCATTGTACGTGGAGGATGTTTTAACGAGTGTAACCGAGCTGACCGGGAATGTAATGGCAACATTTGACGATCTGGCAGATGAGTCTACCGATGCCACCGAGAAAGTAGAGACCACTGAGGGTGTAGAGGCCACCGAGGGTGTAGAGGCTGCCAAGGATGTGGAGACCACTGAGGACATGGAGGTCACCGAGGAAGTAGAGGCCACCGGAGCGTCAGAAGATATGGAAACATTTGTGTTAGACGATGTAACGGTAACAAATGACGCGATAGTCTTTCATACAGTGGGGGAGTACAGTGTAAGCTTAACACTCGCAGATGAGAGTGGAAATAGCAAGCAGGTAGAAGTGCCGGTACTGGTTGGTACAGAACCGACATTTTTGGGAATTGAGGATCTTACCGTAACAACCGGAGCAGAGAATGTGGACTATCTTTCGGGTGTAACGGCAACGGACAGCAATGGGAATGATCTGACAGATAAGATCGAATGTGATGACAGCAAAGTAGACCTGTCTTTGGCAGGAGAGTACGAGATTACTTACACGGTAACAGATGAGAACGGGTTTACTGCAAAGCAGACTGCTAAGGTGACAGTTGCAGATGGAAAGACCTCTAAGAAGGATACCAAATCTGCTACAACAAAGTCGGAGACAACAAAGGCTGAAACCGGATCAACCAACAGCAGTGCTACAAATACTGGAAGCAGTAATACTGGAAATAGCAACAGTGGAACATCTGAAAGCAGCAATTCCGGAAATAGCAACAGTGGAACATCTGGAAGCAGCAATTCCGGAAACAGTAACAGCGGAACATCTGGAAGTAGCAATTCCGGAAATAGCAACAGTGGAACGTCTGGAGGCAGCAACAGCGGAAGCAATAATACCGGAAGCAGCGAGAATGGAAGCACAACGCCGAGTGGTGACAGCGGAAGTACCGACACTGGAAGCTCCACACCAAGTGCAGACACTGGAAGCAACAACGGTGGAAATTCAAGTTCAGATGGAACGATGTCAGTTCCAGATGATTTTATCCCACTAGATCCGTCACTTGGAGATAACTCCGGGACTGGCGGAAATGGCGGGGGAAATTCCACGATCACATTTAATTAGATATAACGGAGGATAATTATATGTATAGTGAGCGCAAGCTCAGATACGACAGAAGTACAATATATAAGATTATTTTATGCGTATTGTTTGTGATAAGTGCGTTATTATTTTCTGATAAAGTTATGGCGGGAACATTGGCAGAAGGCGCGGCAAGTGAGATACAAAAAAATGTATTTAATGTTTTGCCAGTAGGACAAAATGATGAGAATACTACGGTAGGCAGATATGCTTTGAATTACACGGGCAATATAAATGTCTATTCCTCACCGTCACCGAGATATGATGATGAATCTTATTGTAGTCAGACGTTACTGGGATGGTCTAATAGTTCGATGGCGACGCTACATGGTGATAATAACACGACTCATATTGTAAAAGCATATTTGATATGGGAAACTCGGAAGAGATATAACAAAGATGATAGTAATGCAAATCATGTAACATTCATCATGCACGACGGAAGATCAGGAGCAAACATTTATCCTGATTGGGTCTATGTAGACGATCGCAGTTCGCGGTATGTTTCTGGATGGGAGCAGTCCCGCCCCCGAATTTACTGCAACGTTGCGGATGTAACAACTATCGTTAAAACATACGGGTATGGTGATTACTATGTAGCCAATATACCGGTATGCCGTGCATCCGATCTCTGGGAGCAGGATACGGGAGGCGGTGGAACGCCGACCGGCTGGCAGCTGATTGTCGTGGAGGAAAATGCTTCTTATCCGGTACGTGCGGTGACTTTAAGTGTGGGATCGAGATTCCGGTTCGGAGATGTTGATTGGGAGGGCGATGATTATGGTTTCGATCCTGTCTCCAGAGCAACTGTTACGATGCAGGCAGAGTTGTTTGATGGTTTAAAAACCAAGGAATACGGAGACGTGACAGGACAGATACTTTTTGGATGTATCGATGCGGCAAGGGTTACGGAAAATCCCAAACTGATATCCATGTTTACACAACAAGCTCGGGATAGTGAAAAAAATGTAAGGAACGGCGGGACTGTAATAGAGGGGCTTTACCGTGATGGATCACTATTTTGCCAACAAACGGATATGTGCTCCGTTTTGTATAACGTTTCGGGATTATCATATGGTGCGACAGTGTTTGGGGTGGATGTTGCCAATGTCCGTTGGGATACCCAGCTTTACATCGGAGCGGCGGTAGACATTGCTTTTCCGGAGTTTGAGTCGCAGCAGACAACAAGTATATCGGATGGAAAGGTTATCGTAAAAGGGAAGATTGAAAATACATCTGCACAGGATGATACTGGTCTTTTTGACGGCGAACTGACGGTGACACTGGATCCGAATCTGACTCCGGATCTGACGAATTACAACATTGCGGTAAATAGCAATATTGTGTCCAGTGCTACTGTGAGGCAGGGTACGGTGACGGGTGCGGACGGGACAGTACATAATACGGTTATCTTTTCTGGTGGTGGCATATCAAGTTGGTTTAAGGGAGATAAGATTGAGTATACGATCTATTGCCGGATCAGCGGATCCGGTATGAGTCGGTTTGATAACAGGGATCAACTTGATGGGTATTTAAAATCTGCAGGAGTTGACACGGGACACTGGATCGACAAAGCATGCATTGCATCCAGCTGGTGCAATGCTTTATTCCGGGTTGATCTGATTGCAGGAAATGGAATTCAGAGTGTCAGTGGTGTACGCAATTATATGTCTGGGGCAGCGGTTACAATTGATGCGGTGGTAAAAAATGGTTACCATTGGACGGGATGGACTGGCACGTATGAGACGGATAGAAAGCAGTATGCGTTTGCCATGCCTGCACAAAATGTGCGAATGACTGCAAATGCGCAGATTAACCACTCAACTTTAAAAGTTGATCCCAATGGGGGAACATGGCAGGGAAGTACCGCTGTGCAGAGTTTTACGGAGCACTATGGAACGGCTAAATCCATTCTGCATCCGGTAAGAACCGGATATACTTTTTCGGGCTGGGTGAAATCGGATCCATTTAACGGTAGTCTGAACAATGCGGTGTATACGTTTGGCGCAGAAGATGATGCGACAGATGTTCTGACGGCGTCTTGGACAGCAAACAGTTATACGCTGCATTTTGATCCGAACGATGGCAAAGAACAAGCGCCGATTGATGATATAACGATCATGTACGATCAGAATGTGACGTTGCCGGATGCTACGGGACGTTATATCCGCTATACGTTGGACGGAGAGGATATCACGCAGCAGGTATTAGACGGCACGATTGTTTTGGATGATTCTGGCGTAGTGGTTATGGTGATGGATGCGGATACGGGTCTGATGATGACACCGGCAGGTGGCATTATAAATGAGGATGGAAGTATTACGCAGCTGGATGGAAGCATCACGAATTCAGATGGAAGCGTAGCAGATCCGGAAGTAGTAGAAGCGGATGCTTCCAGTGAATCGACAGAAGCACCGGAGGAAGATGCAACAGAAGCAGAAGCGGATGTGGAAGAACTGGAAGTTCTGGAAGAATCGGAAACTCCGGCTGCTGATCCGGTGTCGGATAAAAAGGCATATGCGGCTGTTTTTATGGGGTGGTCGCTCGAGGATGGGCGCGATAGCTTTATACCGCAATGGACAGCAGGAATGCAGGTCAGTGTGGCGGATCTGATAGAAGCATCCGGCGTGGCAGATCAGAACGGTGCGATGATCACGCTGTATGCGTCGTGGGATGACTGTCCGTGGATTGTTGCCACAAATCTCTACTATACACTGGAGCAGGCACAGCAGGGGGTTATCACAGACAGTGAGATTTTAAGCCATGCGACTGCATCGGATCGTGAAGATGGAAGCCCGATCGAGGCAGGATTTCATGAAAATGGAACATCTTTTTCGATTCCGGATTATCAGGCATCGGATTTTACTCAGTTTTTGCGTGGAGGAAGCTGTACGGAAAATCTCACGGTAGTTGACAGCGCTGGGAGTATCTATTGTAAGCAGATAACGGTTTATGTGGTGGATACAACGCCTGCAGATGCACGAACGGAGAGAACAACACGCTTTATTGATGAAAAATATTACGGAAGTTCTTATGAACGGGGAGGGCTTTTGGATGATTCGATCTGGAAGACGGATACTGCGTACGTGTCTGCACTTCGGACGGCGTTTGGAAATCTGGAAAATGATGCACCGGTTGAAACCTATATGATTAACGGTGAGACGCGCCGGAAGATCCGCGAATATGTGGATGCGCACGGATTCGGAGACAACAGAGAAGCCGGAGCATTACAGGAAATGTATGATCGGTATCTTGTGCCAAATTGTGTAAGATGAAAATAAAAAACAGCCGGCAGGCGTTTCCTGCCTGCCGGCTGCAACTCTTTCATTCTTCTGTGAGGAAGAGCGGAGAGGATATTCCCTAATATATTCTTGTTGATTACGGACAGCCCTTATGTGTGTTCTTCTGCATCTGAGACCGGAGCTTCCGGCTTCTTGATATAGATCTTTTCAATCCGGTTTTTATCCATCTGTTCCACACGAAGCAACACATCATCATCGGTAATAATCACTTCGTTCTTTTCCGGAAGGTGATCCAGCAGACCGATGAGGTAGCCGCCAATCGTATCATAATCCTCGGATGTAAAATTCAAGCCGATCTCATCACAGAGATCTTCCAGGTTGGTGGAGCCGAGAACCATGTATTCACGGTCGCTAAGCTGGACAATCGGATCTTCTTCGTCAGTATCGTACTCATCACGGATTTCACCAACAATCTCTTCCAGAAGATCTTCCAGCGTGATCAGACCCGCAGTAGCACCATACTCATCCAGAACAATAGCAAGTGAGATAGAGGACTTACGCATTTCCATAAACAATTCTGCAGTGTTCTTGTGCTCGTATGTAAAATACGGTTCACGCATAATATCACGAACAGAAAAATGATCCTTGTCGTGACAGAGAAGCAGATCTTTCATATTGAGGATACCAATCACGTTGTCGGTCGTATCTTCATAGACTGGCAACCGGGTAAACTTATCCTCCTGAAAAATCTGAATCAGCTCATCGTAGGAACTGTCTACCTGCGCAAAGGTCATATCGATTCTCGGAATCATGACTTCTTTGGCCTGTGCATCGCCAAAATCAAACACATTGTTAATCATGGTGTGTTCTTCAGACTCGATGACGCCGGATTCCTTGCTGACATCCACGATTGTGCGCAGTTCTTCCTCGGTCATCTTCTGGGTATCGGCATTCGGATCAACGCCGAATAATTTGCAGATGCGGTTGGCAAGCTTATTGATGATAAAAATGACCGGAGTCAGAATTTTCATCAGTACCTCAATCACATTTGCATAGGTGAGAGCCAGTTTTTCGGAATTGACCGTCGCCAGTGTCTTCGGCGAGATTTCGCCAAAAATCAAAATGAGTACGGTAAGGATGCCGGTTGCAATACCTGCACCTACACTGCCCCAGATCTTGATTGCCAGAGAAGTCGCGAGCGAGGATGCCGACAGATTCACGATGTTATTACCGATTAAGATTGCAGAAAGCATTTTTCCGGAATTATCTGTGATGCGAAGAACTGTGGCAGCGCGTTTGTTCCCGTCTTCTGCCAGGGTACGCATCCGGATGCGATTGACGGTAATTAAAGCCGTCTCTGCGGATGAAAAGAATGCAGAGAGCATAAGTAAGAGCACTAAGAAAATTATTTGAAATATGTCACTTGAATCCAAGTATGTTCACCTCATTAAATAGCAGGATGCGCACAGATGTATGTGCCATGCCTTTGGTTAATAGTATTCCGGCACACAGGGCGCCGGAATACAAAAGTGTAATATAAATGACATTATATAAAGAAAATGTCTATTCGTCAATACTGTAGTTTGGAGCTTCCTTTGTGATGTGGATGTCATGCGGATGACTCTCACGAAGAGCAGCAGCGGAGATTTTTACGAACTTGCTCTTTTCCTTGAGATCCTCGATCGTCGGGCAGCCACAGTAACCCATACCGGAACGGATACCGCCGACCAGCTGGAAAACAGTGTCCTCCACATTGCCCTTGT
>OBKV01002324.1_pt1 | contig 10588 bp, 9 predicted proteins | sample 1517301 | NCBI WGS metagenome assembly OBKV01 (sample SAMN04571685, study PRJEB22368) | human gut metagenome | biome: human gut; material: stool | host: Homo sapiens | place: Luxembourg | collected 2012-06-29 | reverse complement strand
CAGGCTGCGGAATTTTTTTTGACCAAAAGTTACATTTTCAGCTACCAAAAGTTACATTTGTAACATAAATGCATATAAATGTGCTAGATTAAATTTATTAATTGAGTATCTATATGAAAATATTTTTGTAAGGAGAATAAATTATGTTTGGTACAGAAAAACAAAAGACAGGTTATCCGTCTATAGATAAACCATGGCTTAAATTCTATGATAAAGCTCTTAATGAATCTGATATACCGGAATGTAGCGCATATCATCTGTTATATCAAAATAACAAGGATTATATGGATGATGTTGCACTCATCTACTTTAACAAAAAAATTAAATTCAAAGAATTGTTTGAGAATATCAGAAAAACGGCTATGTCTTTGACTGCATTGGGAATAGGCAAAGGAGATATCGTAACACTTCAGGTATTAAATATGCCTCAGACTGTGTATCTTTTTTATGCTTTAAGTTATATAGGCGCAGTAGCAAATATGATATACTTCTCCGCTTCAGTAAAAGAAACAAATGAAATACTGATTAATACAAAATCCAAAATGTATATTGCCATTGACTCCTTGTGGGAAACTCATAAGGAGTCAGTAAAAGGGACTGATGTACAGCATGTATTATTGCTTAAAATAGCAGAATCCGCGGATGTTGTTACCAGAACAATTGTTAATATTAAGTTGAAAGCAGTCAAAGCTGCTAATTGTATGAATTGGAAGCAGTTTCTTAAATATGGAAACTGTATTTCAGTAATTGATGAAGTCAATGAATCCCAGATTCCTGTTGTAATGGTATACACAGGTGGTACTACCGGAAAATCAAAAGCAGTTGTTCTTTCAAGTAAAAGTATGAATGGTCTTGTATATCAATATACTTACGCTTTACCTGAATTAAAACGTGGAGGAAAGCTTATGAATTCAATACCTCCATTTGTTGCATATGGAATTGTATGTGACCTACATATGCCTTTATGCCGTGGTATAAAAAATATATTAATTTTAGATCCTTCTCCTGAAAATGCAGCTTCTAATTTTTATAAATATTGCCCCGATTATTACATATGTGGGTGTCCACAGAATGAAAGTATTATGAATCACCCCGGAATCCAAAAGATGAATCTGGATTTTATTAAAGTTTTCGCTGTAGGCGGCGATACAGTTACTCCCGCATTTGAAGAGAGAGCAAATAAATTTTTAAAAAACCACAATGCCGATACGACCATATCGGTTGGATATGGAATGACCGAAGCAGCAGCTACAGTTGCTACCTCATTGCCTAAAGTAAGCAGGGTAGGAACAGTTGGTATTCCATTACCCGGAACAATAATTAAGGTTGTAGAACCTGATACTATAAATGAGTTGCCATACAACCATGATGGAGAGATATGTTTTAGTACACCGACAATGATGCTTGGGTATTACAAAAACGAAGAAGAAACAAACAATATTATCAAAGTGCATAATGACGGAAAAAAATATATCCACTCCGGAGATATCGGTCATATAGACGAGGATGGATTTGTCACAATATCAGGCAGAATTAAACGTATCATTGCAACATGGGAAAATAATGCGTATCACAAGGTATTTCCAAAATTAATAGAAGATATGTTTGTGGAAATTGAAGGGATTCATGAAGTTTCCATTGTCGGAAGGAAAATAACGAACGTCTTTTGTGAACTTATTGCTTTTGTCGTTTTAGATAAAGGTAATAACAAAGAAAATACCGAGCGGTTATTAAGAAATATATCTGATGAAAAACTTGATACTTGGGAACGTCCGGTTGAATATCGTTTTATTGATGCACTTCCAAGAACGACCATAGGTAAAGTAAATTACAGAGAACTTGAAAAAGAGATAAATGATTATGAGAGGTACGAGAAATAAAAATATTTTATGTATAAAAAATGAATCCATCTAATAACTTACCTGGATTATTTCATTACAAAGCAGCTACATATGGTGACGCAATAGGACTGACGATATTAATCGGTTCGTTGGTTGCTTTTGAAAAGAAAAAATTGTCTTGAGATGACAGTAGAATATACGTAAAGGAAGAAAAAAGTTGGCAGAAAATAACGAAGGACAGGTTGTAGTAAAAAATGAACGAAAATATTATCTGGATAATATCCGTGTATTAATAATATTAGGACTGTTTGTTGCGCATTCTTGTGAAATGTATCACCTGCAGGATGGATTCTATATTGAAGGTGCTAAATCTTTAATCCCTACAATAATATACAATTCACTAAGAAGCTGGTATATGGCGACTCTATTTTTAATAGCAGGATTAACCACTATGTATAGTCTAAAAAAAGAACTATCAAGGAATATTATACTGAAAGATGTAAAAGACTGCTTATTCCATTTTTAGCAGGAATACTTTTATTGGTATCGGTCAGAAATATATAAACTATACAAACAGGTTCTTTAAGAAAATATCGAACAGTTCATTTGCAATTTATTTCATTCATATGACTGTATTGCTCCCTGTTGGGTATTTTGTAATTAAATACCTTAGCTGTAACGTGTTTATTCAGATACTGATAACTATGAATATCTCCTTTATTGTTACGGTTTTACTGGTTGAAATATGTAAAAAAATACCCGGTGTCAGGTTTGTTCTGGGTTTGAAGTGATAAAGGAGCTTACATAAAAATTGAAAGAAATAGACATCAGACAACAAAAAAGATTTACAGACTACCAGTCAAAAAAGGCTGATATGCTAAAAGCTGATATTCCCATAAAAAACAAGCTAATTATCAGAAAAATTTTAAGACCACTTTTAAGATGCATGCTGCGGATACAAAGAAAATTTAATCATTTTCATGTAGAATTGTTAAATGAAATAAAATATACCAACAAAGCTGTAATTTATGCAGTAACTCATATAGGAAAGTGGGATTTTGAAATTATTAATGAGCAGATAACAAAACCGTTTTACATTTTGGCGGCAGATTTTATAAACATAAATAAAGGTTTTAACGGCTTGTTTATGAAATTAAACGGTGTTGTTTACGTTAATGAAAAAAGTAATATAGACAGGCATAATACTAAAGAAATAATGATACGACTGCTAAAAGCCGGAAATTCTATGATGATTTTTCCGGAAGGGACATGGAACCTTTCAGAAAACGAACTCATATATGATATTCCTTATGGTACAGCTTCAATTTCGATTGAAACCAATACTCCGATTATCCCGATAGCTATTGAACAGTATGAAAACAGATTTGTAATCAATACCGGAGAAAAAATTATGCCTGATAATTCTATTCCTGATCTTACACAAAAGATACGGGATACTCTGGCAAGCCTTAAATGGGAAATCTGGTATAAACAAGGAATATGCAAACGTAATAAATTAGATGATGATTATTGGAATGGATTTGTTCAATAACGTGTTATGGAATGGGCAGGTTATTCAATGGATGAACAGATAATCAACACTTTTGTTCCAAAAGAAAAAAGAACACATTTAGAATTGTATGAAAAATTTGGGTTCGATAAAATACCACTAAGATACAGAAATATTCAATTCAATAAATTATTTAAGGAGAAATACAATGATGAACGCAGATGAAATGACCGGGTATCCATCAATAGATAAGCCTTGGTTAAAATATTACTCTAAAGAATTTATCAACAAACCGTTAAAAAAATGTACAGTATACCAAAATGTATATACTAGCAATTCTGAACATATGTCAGATATTGCTCTGATTTATTTTAATAACAAAATATCCTACAGAACTTTATTCAGAGAAGTGGACAGGTGTGCATACACATTAAAGTGTATGGGAATCCAAAGCGGAGATATTATTTCTCTTTGCACAGCAGGAACACCGGAATCCATATACCTTCTTTTAGCAGCTAATAAGTTAGGGGCTGTATGTAATTTTGTAAATCCATTTTTTACAGAAGAACAATTATTATCGAGAATTAACGAGACACATAGTAAAGCTCTGTTTGTATTGGACAGTTTTTATAAACAGATTCAACCTGTTATTAATAAGCTTAATATTGGAAAAATAATTATAATTCCCGCTCTTAATTCAGCTTCAATATTAATCAGAAGTCTTAATAAGCTAAAAAACAATACTCATATTAAGTATTCAGATAAGTTGGTAAGCTGGCAATCGTTTGTTGATAAAAAAGTAAAAGTTGAACCTACAACTGCAGCAGATTATGTCCCAAACCATGATGCAATTATGGTGTATTCATCCGGAAGCACCGGTGCATCTAAAGGTATTGTGCTTACAAACGATGGGATAAATGCAACAATTCAACATTATGACTATGGTTATGACTATTTAAGAGGTGACATATTCTTACAAATGGTTCCTGTATGGTTTTCTACAGGAATTGTGTTTAGTACAATTATGCCGTTACAAAAAGGAATGACTGTTATATTAGAACCAAGATATAATGTTGAAGCATTTATAAGTATTTTGAGAAAATATCATGTTGCATTAACATTAGTCCCGACAAGCATATGGGTTAGTTTTATAACTTATCATTTATCTCATAACTTAGATTTATCAGCTATGAAATATCCTATTACCGGAGGCGAACAGATTCTTTCAGATACAGAAGATGAAATCAACGCATTTCTAAAGGCTAGAGGATGTCAATACCCGTTATTAAAAGGATATGGCATGTGTGAGTTAGGTTCAACCCTTACGACGACTTCAAGATTACACTCAAAAAAGAATAGTGTCGGTTATCCTATGCTTGGAAAAGCAATAGTATCTGCTTTTGACATAGAAACCAATTCAGAATTGAAATATGGAGAGAGAGGAGAAATTCGTGCAATTACCCCTGCACATATGAAAGGTTATTTTAATAACGAGGAAGCAACATCCGAGTTTTTCAAGGAAGACTCCAAAGGTCAGATATGGGCATGCACAGGTGATATAGGATATGTTGATGAAGAAGGATATCTGTTTATTCTGGGTCGTTCCACAGATAGTTATAAATCGGATAACGGAAGAGTAATTTATCTGTTTGATGCCGAACAGGTAATTTTAAAGGATAAAAACATCAGCTTATGCAAAGTCATCGATACTACATATAAATCAAAAAAAGTATCTGCAGCACATATCATTCTGAAAAGTGACGAAAACGTTAATGAGGTTATTAAAAGACTATATTTAAACTGCACTGAATCATTGCCGGCAGATGAAGTCCCACAGTTGTGGAAAATCCGAAAAACTATGCCTGTACATAAAAGTGGAAAAAGAGATGTAGAGGCTTTGAAAAACGAATGTTCAGGGTATTATGATTCAGAAGGAAATATTATTGAAAACATCAGGTAAAAATTATGGATACAAAAGAACCCCATTTATTCGTTCCATTTAAGGAAGTGGAAACGTGGTCTCTGATAGCTAAAAAAAATTACTATGAGAATCTCAGAAATATATGTATAAAAAGAAAAAAACATTCTACCGGTTCAAGTAAGTTTGTTGCTTTTATAGCACCATTATTTCGTAATTTTCCAATAGAAATAAGAGGAGTCGAGAACCTGATAGATACAAATGTTTTGTTTTCAGGTAATCATTCAAATTCTCACGATGTTTTCATTATCAAAGAAGTTTTTCGGAAATTAAAGAGAAATATTTCTCCTTTGGTAGCTTATGACGGATTAAATTCATTATCACGGACATTCTTTTTTATGAGTGACGGTACGTTTATCGACAGAGCGGACAAAAAGTCTATCGAAAACGGATTAATTGATTTTTGCAGCAAAATACTAAAAGGCAGCGATGGTTTCATGTTTGGAGAATCGACGTGGAACCTGCATCCTCTGTTGCCAATGCAAAAACTAAAAGCCGGCATTACTTTAGTCAGCTTAATTACAGAAAAACCAATTATCCCTGTAATATTTGAATATGTGGAGTCAGCACAAATTTGTAAAAAAGAAAGTAGTCTATATGATAAGTGTATTATACAATTCGGTACACCGTATTATGTGACTACTGATAAAAATATATTTGGGCAGACATATAAGCAGCAAATAATAATGGAAAATATGCGAAGAAAATTATGGGATGAACTGGGAATACGTAAAGATTCCTTTGAAAATATTAATAAAGAACTGTATTTGAATCATTTATATTTAAAAAAGTTCAAGGCAACAGGTTTTAAATATAACAGTGAACTTGAAACCCAATTTTTACTTAACAAGTAGAACGAATATGTCATTAATCAAAACGGAGAATTCGTTCCTGGAATTTTGCAAAGATGATTTTATTTGAAATAAAGGTAGCACATGTATGAAACATAATTTATTTATAAGCAAATTAAATGAAAAAGATGTAAATCATTTTACAACGGATGTTGGTCTGTTTTTGCGGAGAAAATCGCATAAACTCTTTAGAAAATTATGTAATTTCTTTACACATACTAAAGTGATTTATACCGAAAAATGTAACTATGACACGGATGAAGAATATTACGGAACTTTAAATGACGGCTATATTTCCGTTTCGGATTATCCCATATCACATAATAAAAATAATGTTATTGTAGAAAGATATCCACAACTAAAAAAGAATGAAAGTTATATTTTTGTCGGTAATCATACATGTCCTGAAGATATAGAAATAATGCTTAATGTAATTGACAGAAATTCCTATCTGATACTAGGGTCAGTTGAATCACTTAAATATAATCCAGAGGTATATCTGTCATGGCTAAACGGAATGATTGTATTTGATATTCTTGATAAAACAGAAAGAAGTGAACTGCTCCAAAAAATGAAAAGGGTATTAAAAACACAAAGTATTTTAATTTATCCTGAGGGTTCCCACAATTACAATCCTAATAAACTTATTAATAATTTGTATGACGGATCTGTTAATCTGGCATTAGAGACAGGAAAAGGTATCGTTCCAATAATACTGATAAAAGATGATACCGAAAATATAGCTTATGTTGATGTCGGCAACCCAATTTACATAACGAAACCACCTGCTATCAGCAAAAAATTCATTAAGGATATGAGCCTGTTTCTTAGAGATAAAATGGCAACATCCGTTTGGTATTTAATATCAAGACATATCAAAACAATTAACCGTAAAGAACATCTGGATATCGGTGCAATGTTTATAGAACGTTACCTTGCAGATACATTTAAAAAATTAGATTGGAAGCATGATGTTTTTGATGCGGAATATCTGACCAAAAAGACAAAAGAAGAAAGAGAATATGAGGATGTAAATAAAAGCCTCAGCAGATTAATACTAAATGAACATAACAACCAGATTTATCGTGAAAATATCCTTAAGAGTATGGACATTGGCAAATATGACGTTGTTTGGAATATGAGAAGAAAATTTGTAGAAAAAATAAAAGGCTTTGATTGGCAATGAAAAAAATAGAATATCAGTTGTTGAATACCTGCAAGTTGACCAAATATATATTGGATGTCAGCAACAGAAAACAATTGCAGAGAATAACGATAGTCGTATGTCAATACTTGCACTTGTATGGTTATGGAAAAGAAAGTATTTTGGAACATTGTTATGCGGCTTGGTTACTGTAATTGCAAACTTATATTGGACTATGTATATAGATATCGATACGAACGGTGATTTTACTACATATGCAGGATTTGGTATCACGGCATTATTGATAACAAGAATTGTTATTCCAGTTCTACTTGCAGTACTGTTGATAGTATATATGAAAGTAAACAATTTGTCATTAAGGTATTACATTTATAAGATAAGATATAAAATTTGAAATACGTGATTATTGTCGCAAGTGTAATTCACATAAAGGAAAAATTGATTAATTATTTTAATCATACTGTATATACAGAAGATAGAAGTAAATGTTTGCCACTTGCTGATGGTGCGGGATAAAAAGGGCACGGATTTGTTCCGCGCCCTTTACTTTTAGTTTTATTTTATAAATTCCATTCCCAGTTTCTTACAATTTCAAGGTCTTCTCCGTATTCAGAGATATGAGCCTTGTGCTCAACGAGGATGTCATTCATCTTCTGAGTGAGGAATGAACCTCTGTTGCCAAGCTGTGGAAGATATTTAAGTGCTGACTTAACAAGGTCGAAACGGTCAATCTTGTTCTGTACACGCATATCAAACGGAGTAGTAATAGTACCTTCTTCATGGTATCCGTATACATGGATGTTATGGTTAGCTCTTCCGTAAGTAAGCTCATGTACAAGTGTAGGATAACCGTGGAATGCGAAGATAACCGGCTTATCCTTGGTAAACAGAGCGTTGAAATCAGCATCTGTAAGTCCGTGAGGATGTCTCTCATGTGACTCAAGTTTCATAAGGTCAACTACGTTGACAAATCTGATCTTAAGCTCCGGAATGTTCTCACGAAGGATTGTTGTAGCAGCAAGTGCCTCAAGTGTAGGAGTATCGCCGCAGCAAGCCATTACGATATCCGGCTCTTCGCCCTGGTCGTTGCTTGCCCATTCCCAGATACTTACACCCTGTGTACAATGCTTAACGGCCTGCTCCATTGTAAGCCACTGGTGGCTAGGATGCTTTGATGCAACGATTACGTTGACATAGTTTTTGCTCTTGATGCAATGGTCAAAGCATGAGAGGAGGCAGTTTGCATCAGGTGGGAGATACATACGGACAACATCTGCTTTTTTGTTAGCGATGTGGTCAAGGAATCCCGGATCCTGATGTGTAAATCCGTTGTGATCCTGCTGCCATACATTGGATGCAAGGATAAGGTTGAGGGATGCAATTTTCTGTCTCCAAGGAAGTGAATTACATACCTTAAGCCATTTAGCATGCTGTGCTGCCATTGAATCAACAACTCTGATGAATGCTTCGTAGCTTGCGAAGAAACCGTGACGTCCGGTAAGAAGGTAACCTTCAAGCCATCCCTCGCACATATGCTCGCTGAGGTATGAATCCATGATTCGTCCGTCTTTTGCAAGGCAGTCATCAGTAGGTATAATCTCTGCATTGAAGTCTCTGTTGGTTGCTTCAAATGCTTTGTAAAGTCTGTTTGACATAGACTCATCCGGTCCGAAGATACGGAAGTTCTTGGACTCTTCATTAAGTCTGAATACGTCTCTTACATATCCGCCGAGTTCAAGCATATCCTGCGCGATAGTCTCACCAGGTTTCTTAACTTCAACAGCGTACTTGGTGAAGTCAGGAAGTCTTAAGTCGCGTAAAAGCTTACCGCCGTTAGCATGCGGGTTGGAGCTGATACGTGCATCTCCTTCAGGACAGAGTGCGCGGAGTTCAGGGATAAGTCTGTAATTTTCATCAAAAAGTTCTTCCGGCTTGTAGCTGAGTAACCAGTTCTTGAGAAGTTCAAGGTGCTCAGGCTTGTCCATCATGATAGGTACCTGATGTGCACGGAAGCTGCCTTCGATCTGGAGTCCGTCAACAACCTTAGGACCTGTCCATCCCTTAGGTGTACGAAGTACGATCATAGGCCAGAATGGACGCTCTTCACATCCTTCTTCTCTTGCCTTACGCTGAATTTCCTTAATCTCTTCGATAACGGTGTTAAGTGTCTCAGCCATAAGTCTGTGCATTGTCATAGGATCATCGCCCTCAACAAAATACGGCTTCCATCCGCATCCGTGGAAGAAACTCTCAACTTCGTCATGTGAGATACGTGCAAAAACAGTAGGGTTGTTAATCTTATATCCGTTAAGATGAAGGATTGGAAGCACCGCACCGTCAGTAACCGGATTAAGGAACTTATTTGAATGCCATGCTGTGGCAAGAGGACCTGTTTCAGCCTCGCCGTCTCCGACGATACATGCTGTGATAAGATCCGGATTATCGAAAACGGAACCAAAAGCATGTGCAATTGAATATCCAAGTTCACCGCCCTCGTTAATTGAACCCGGTGTTTCCGGTGCAACGTGGCTTGAGATACCGCCAGGGAATGAGAACTGCTTGCAAAGTTTCTTCATTCCTTCATAATCCTGACTCACATTCGGATAAACTTCACTGTAGCTTCCTTCAAGATATGAGTTTGCCACGAAAAAGTTTCCGCCATGTCCCGGACCTGAGATAAGAATCATATCGAGGTCATATCTTTTAATAACACGGTTAAGGTGTGTATATACGAAGTTCTGACCCGGAACTGTTCCCCAGTGTCCTACGATTTTTTTCTTAACCTGCTCTCTTGTAAGAGGCTCTCTTAAAAGAGGATTGTCAAGCATGTAGAGCTGTGCTGCCGACAAATAGTTCGCTGCACGCCAGTATGCGTTCATTTTCTCAAGATATTCATCTGTGAGCTCATGTTTTTCAATGCAATCTTTTGATGCCATAAAAACTCCTTTCCTATATAACACTGCCCTTGTCAACGGGCAGTAAAAAATGTAAATTCAAGCATCCGGACAATTTGCCGGAAACTATACCGCCAAATATTATATCAAATCTGCCATGAATAGACAAACAACATGTTCCAAAAAAAATACACATCTTATACATATATTTTTAGAGGTATAGGGAAAGATTCCGCGCGGATATACCCGTGAACATGAGAAGATTAGCGTCGCGTGAATTATATTAACCCCTCAAACCGCCCTTACAGCGCCACCCGGCCAACGAATACATAAACACCCCGACATAAGC
>OBKV01002320.1_pt1 | contig 10606 bp, 9 predicted proteins | sample 1517301 | NCBI WGS metagenome assembly OBKV01 (sample SAMN04571685, study PRJEB22368) | human gut metagenome | biome: human gut; material: stool | host: Homo sapiens | place: Luxembourg | collected 2012-06-29 | reverse complement strand
TGGGGAATGACAAGGAGTGATTGAAATGAGTGCTGCATATGAGATAAAAAATGGCAGACTGATACGTTGCAATATTTCTTCGGAAACTGTTGAAATTCCTGAAAATGTTAAAGCAATAGGCAAATTTGTTTTTGCTTTGAACGAAACCGTTAAAAATGTGATTTTACCTTCCAAATGTACTCACATCGACAAGGCTGCATTCTTCGGCTGCAAAAACCTTGAAAATGTGTCAGCTGAATACGTAGTATCTATTGGAGAATCAGCATTTGAGGAATGCAGCAAGTTGGAAAACATTTCCGTAGGCAGATGTCTTAAAAATATCGGCAAGTATGCTTTTGAAAAATGTTTTTTAATGAATATGATAGGTGCAAATGACAGCTATGCCGCAGAGTATGCCTATAAAAATGATATATTTTTTTATATATCAGGCAATGATGTAAGAGAAAATGAAGTAATGTCAATTGCCGATGTGGCAAAGATGAAAAAAGCAACTGAAAAGATAAAGCCGATGCTTAGTCTAAATACGCTTATTTTAGGCGGAACAGGAACAGGAAAGTCACGATTTTTCGTAAAGCCGAATCTGTTGCAATGCAATACTTCATATGTTGTTACTGATCCTTCCGCTGAACTGGTCGAATCCTGCGGTAAAATGCTAAAAAAAATGGGCTATGAAGTCAAAGTGTTTAATATAGACCATATGGAAAACAGCTGTAATTATAACCCTTTTCATTATATCAGGGACTATAACGGCAATATTGATGACAATGCTGTTATCAAAATGATAAAGACTTTTATGATGAATACCAAGGGCGATGGGGGCGGCGAGCAATTTTGGGAAGATTGTACGCAGATGCTTCTTTCTGCTATATGTTTTCTTCTCGTAGAAACAGCCACGGAAGAACAGCAGAATTTTTCCAATGTTCTTGATCTCATTCATAAGGCAAAGGTAATTGAAGGTAAGGAAGAGGAAAAGTCGGAGCTTGATCTGATGTTTGACAAGCGAAAAGAAGATGCACCAAATGCCTTATCTGTTCAGTATTATGATGAGTTTAAGCAGGCAGCAGGAAAAACAATGCAGTCTATCCTTATTTCAACTACAACAAGGCTTCAGTGCTCCGTAACCTGACGTGCATGGACAACATAGAGCTTGATACGGTCGGTGACAGAAAAACTGCGCTGTTTATTATTATACCTTCAACAGATAATACATATACGTTTCTTGCGGCGATGATGTATAGACAGCTTTTTGATAGTCTTTACAGGCGTGCAATATCAAAATATCACGGACGTTTGCCGTATCACGTCAGGTTCCTTCTTGATGAATTCGCAAACTGCGGTAAAATACCCGATTTTGAAATGATTATTGCGACCTGTCGAAAGTTTGAGATATCTGTACAGCTCATTTTGCAGAATCTCTCGCAGCTGAAAAGACTTTACGAGAAGTCCTGGGAAGAAATACCGGGTAACTGCGATACAACCATATTTCTTGGCGGTAAAGATCAGGCTAATAACGAATACATTATGAAAGAGCTTGGCAAGGAAACAATAGATACAATGAATATAAACAAAACTAAGTCCAAACAGGGATCTACATCGTATAACGATGGCATTATGGGTAGAGACCTAATGACACTTGATGAGTTAGCCACTATGCCCAATAACGAATGCCTTGTCCTTATCCGAGGATTCAGACCATTCAGGACAAACAAATATGATATCGTAAATCATCCTCGATATTATATGCTTAAAGATGCTAACCCTGAAAGAAATTCCTTTTATCTCGAACAGGAAATCCATACAGCTGAAGAACCTGAAATAATCGACCTGTCAGAATATATTGACGATAACTCTACTATTGAGAATGAAAGTTATAATGTCGCAATAAATCTTATTTCATCAGATAGTGATATAATCGTACCTATATCTGAGATCAACAAGAATGTAAGTCCTGAAATCAATTCTTTGTTTAAAGATGTTTCGGGAATATATTCGAAGATTACAGCCTAATTCCCCAAAGGGGAATTGGATTGGTCAGAAAGGAAACTCTATCATGAAGCTTGAACTTGATGACAAGGAAAAACTAAAGATATGCGATGATATCTTTGATATCTTAAATCACGGCGGAGAAGTAATTATCAGAAAGCGCAGCAAAAACGGCGAGAAATATCTCGAAATCGCAGAGCAAAAAACCACATTAAAAAGCAAGATGATAACAGCTAATAAAATTTAATAGGCATATCCGAATGGGGATATGGAACAGCTGATGGAGCTAAACGGTATAGTGATATATCGTTTAGCTCCATTTTTTATTTAGCATATCATCGGGAAACCGAATGATATAAAAATTTTAGGAGGGTGTTCAAAATGAACAGAATTGAAATGCTTGAAGATGCTGCAACAACAGCAGGAGCAAAGGCAATGGTAAAGGCCACTAACTGTGTGGGAAAGCTTATGACCAAGAGGGCTGGCAAAATTCTTGTAACTTTGCCTCTTGCGTTATCTCTCATGGCTGTAACCGTATTTGCAGACGGTGGAACTAACGGAGGAGCAGAAGGAACCATCAATACGATTATCGGCTTACTCAAAACATGGATTCCCCGTCTTGGTGCGCTATTAGTTGTTGTCGGCGGCATTCAGCTTGGAATCGGCTTTAAGGACGATGATCAAACCGGTAAAACACGTGGTATGCAGTGCATGATCGGCGGTGCTATCGTAGCAGCTATTGGCGCATCGGTATCGTTCTGATGAATCCCTACTCTCGGCGCAGGCAAAATATCTTGCCTGCGCTATAAGTTGGTTGCGAGGTGAATTTATGGAAATATTTAAAGATAATGCCTTAGCATATGCTGATTTGATAATTTCTATCATTAACAGCTTCAAGGCAATTATTCTCAACATACTTGGTATCAATATCTATGATGCCAATATTGTTACAACCGGAATAGAATCTGCTGCTCTTTCTCTTGCAGGTCTTTTTCTTGCAATGGAAATGATCTCAATGATATCTGAATTCAGATTTGAACGCATTGAAGATGCTATACGATTATGGATAAAATTGCTATTCGCCAAAATTATAATAGAAAACTCTTCAAATATTATAGGCAGCATTTATGACCTTTTTAAGGGTCTTGGTGTGGTAAGTATTGATGATGGTTTTTCAAAAATAAGCGGAAGCATAGGTAACATCACAGAAGCAGCTATTGCACCAAACAAAGGATTATTAGGTGAAGGATATATCTTTTCGTGTATCGTCTTATTGATAGTGACTCTTGTAGTCTCCGCTCTGCTTATAATGCTTACCGTAGAAATAATGGGAATAGTATTTGAAATTGGAATACATCAGGCAATAGGCCCTATTGCAATATCTACTTTATGCAACTCAACGGCCCGATCCACAGGAATTGCGTTTATAAAATCCTATGCAGCTGTCTGCTTACAGACAACTGTCATTGGAGCGATCTTTACCGTATATGTTAAATTTGCAGACAAATTTATTGTAAGTGATTTATCAGAAAAAATAGCAGGCGTAGGCGCATTTGGAATTATGTTTAGGTTCTTATCACCTGTCCTAAGCCTTGCCGTACTATGTATAACTGTAAAAAAATCCGGCGATTTGACCAAACGAATGTTTGGAGCTTAATGGAGGGACACATATGGGTGTAATGAAACGAAAAATTCCTGCGGAAATAACCTCATTTAAAGAAAAATTTTTCTTCGGATTAACAGTACGGCAGCTTATATGCGGTGCAGGAATATTGGCTCTGGCCATACCCACAGGAATATTCGGAAGTAAATTTTTCACGCAGGATACTGTTGGATGGATCATTTTAATTGAAGTTGTTCCTCTTGCCGCCATCGGTTGGTTTAATTACAACGATATGCCCATCGAAGTTATCGGCAAAAAGGCTATAAGATACTATGTAGAATCTCAAAAGAGAAAACTAAAATTTAAGCCTTCTGAAGTCAAACTGCATGAAACTCTCATAGATATTGAATATTCTGAGTTATCCAATGAACGTTCGGAAGAGCTGAAAAGAATAAAAGGAAAGAGGTCAAAATAATGGATAGTCCTGAAATTATTGCAACTACCCCTACTTCCGAATTTATAACTTCATTTTCTGATGTGTCAAGCAGCGTATCTGCATTATCAGAAGAAAATAATGAAGTTACTGTTAGCACACAAGAATTTACAAGCGAAACCTCAGCAGAAACCCTTGCTGCTGAAACGTTAATTTCCGAAGTAATATCCGAATCTGAAACGGTCAGCACAGTCATCGAAACACTTCCGGCTGAAACAACAGTAATCGGCACAACTTCCGTGACCGCTTCCGAAAGATATTCCACATCCGTTTCCAATGACAAGTTCAGCGCTGGATTTTTTGATAATACGAACATTATAACTGCTTTTGCACTTGCGATAGCAGGTACAGCTGCAATAGCATTATTACATAAATCAAATAGAAAAAGGCATTCTCCGGAATACGAACCCCAAAACGCCAAAGAACGAGACAAGGCTCGTATCAATGAACGCAATGCTATAAAAAAGGCTAAAGCAAAAAAAGAAAAAGAGCAGTCAGGCGGTAAGAAAAAACTTAAAATTTCTCGTACCGTGTCAGAGACCATACCTTACAAGAAAATACTTGATAATGATATATGGCTTCTCTCCGAGCACATATATTCAAAGGTGTACACAATCGATGACATAAACTACAATATGGGCGATGAGGTGCAGCAGAATGATATGCTTGAAAACTACTGCACTTTTCTCAACACCTTAGATGATACGGTTGATTGTCAGATTTCAGTATGGAACAGCACCATCAACATTAAGGATTATGAAAGTAAGATACTTGTTAAGAGAGCCAATGATGGATATGATGATGTCCGCCAGGAATACAACGATAAGGTCTTGCATGAAAATCTTTCCAAAGGTCAAAATGCCATCAGAAAACAAATATTCATTACTATGACAATAAAAGCTCCGGACAATGAGGTGGCACAGCGCAAATTCAACACTATTGATCTTGAAACGAAAAACAGCTTTGAACGTATTGGAAATACCAATCTTCGTTCTCTTTCAAACCAGGAACGTATTGAACGTCTTAAAGATGTTTTCGTTGGAGCAGATGTAGCTATTCCAAAGCTTACTAAGGAGGACATCGACAGGGGACTTGATAAGGTATATTGTGCGCCTGACTATTTTGAATTCAAATCCGATTATTTTATGTTCGGAGAATTTTATGCCAAATGCGTATTTATAAAGGAGTATCCTTCAACTGCAAATGATAATATTCTCAACGATTTGATTGCATCAAATATTCAGATGCTTGTTACTACAAATGTTTTTGCACATGACACGGCGGAAGCACGTAAACTTGTACAGCGACAGATAACGGCGATTGAAACCAATATGGCACAGCGAGAAAGTGCAGCAGCTAAGGCAGGCAATTTCTCGGCACAAATGCCGGTTAAATTCCGTAATCAGATAGAGAGCTATAAAGGCCTGTATGATATGCTTACCGTCAATGATCAGAAGCTCTTTAGCGTTGCGACTATTATTATGGTTATGGCTAAGGATTATGACAAGCTGAAAACAAATATGGAAGTTGTTGATTCAGCACTGAAAAGAAACGGCTGTATGTATGGCGAAATGAAATGGCAGCAGGAGGACGGAATGTGTGATGTTCTGCCCATCGGAACACAGCGTAAGTTTGAATGGAGCAGATCGCTGCCTACAGAAAGCATCGGAATCTTTGTTCCTTTCAATGTCAAGGAAGTACAGCAGGAAGGCGGCATTTATTACGGATTAAATAAGCTTTCCAATAACCTTATTTCTTTCAAGCGTATAGAATCCTTAATAAACCCTGCCGGATTTATTTTAGGTTGTCCCGGATCAGGAAAATCCTTTGCTGCCAAGCGTGAAATGCTTGCCGTGTTTCTAACAGACCCAAGAGCCAATATCATAATAATTGACCCTGAGCGAGAATACCCCTCAATAGTAAATATGTTTGGCGGCACTTCAATAAAAATATCTACTGGCTCAACCAATTATGTAAATCCATTTGATTTTGATATAGCCCTGCTTGAAGATGATGACATAGATGTTATTTGTGATAAATGTCAGCTCATAACCTCGTTTATATCCATTATGAACCCCAACCGAAGCCTTACGCCGCAGGAAGTGTCCTTCATTGACCGCTGTGTCCGACTTGCTTATGTTAAGTCGGGATACTTAAAAACATTGGACAAAGCGGATATGCCTACATTAGGAACATTTCGTGATGTAATGCGGAATGAGACGGAAGACGTTGATGAAAAGATGAAGCAGGACCTCCTTATCACGCTTGAGATGTATGTTGATGGTTCAGCCAAATATTTCAATAATCAGACAAATATCGAAGCGGACAACCGTCTTATTTCGTATGACATCAAGGATCTTTCCGGTGTACTGAAAACACAGGCTATGCTTTTGGTGCTGGATAATGTATGGAATCGGCTTTCAGCCAACAGGGATAAGGGCGTACCAACGTGGATATACATTGATGAAATTCACGTTCTTTTCAGAGATCCGTACTGCTTGCAGTTTATCAGAGACTTGTACAAACGTGCAAGAAAATACGGCGGCGTGCTTACCGGTATTACTCAGAACGTTGAAGATCTGCTGAGAGATGATGACTGCCGCACCATGCTGTCAAATTCTGAATACCTTATGCTTCTCAAGCAGTCTCCTGCTGACAGTATAAAATTGCAGGAGACTTTACACTTCACAGACAGTGAACTGTTTTATGTAAATAATATCGGCGCCGGCGAGGGTCTTATGGTTCTTGGCTCAAAAGATAAGATTCCTTTTTGGGATAAATTCCCTAAAGATACTAAGCTTTATAAATCAATGTCCACATCGTTCTCGGAGACGCAGGCTCTTATGGATCAAAAGGAATTATAAAGGAAGGAACTTGTATATATGGATAAAAATGTCCACCTTACTGATAAAAATGAACGTACAAGGAAAATATACAGGGTAAAAATGATGCCTGGAAAGCAGCGGCATTTGAAGGCTAAAAAAGAACAATCCTCTTTTTCTGCTTCTCAGCCTTTACCATCTAAATTGCCCGAAGACAAGAAACATAATACGCAAATGCAGTTCAGTACATATCAGAAAAAGGCCGCTGAAATCAACGAAAAAATCAAAACCGATATACAAGTTAATATCGAAACCTCTAAACGGCAGGCTGCTGTATCTAATCAAAGCAAAAATACAGCAGCACAGACCAATAGTATGGCGAAAGAAGCAGCATCAAGGCTTGAAAACAAGCTAAAAGCCGATGTTGCCATAAACAGAAAAGCCCCGGGTGATAATCCAAATTCCCCAGTGGGGAATAAAAATAAAGGCGTATCCAAATCACAAAAATCAAGATTTTATCTGAACGCTCATCAGAAAGAAAGAGCTTATCGCATTAAGCCTGATAATGAAGCAAGAAAGCGCTTCCAAAAGGCTGCTCAGAATACTGACAAAGAATATATAAGGCTCAACACAGCCATTGGTAAGCAATATTATAAAATTTACAAATACCGGGAAGCTCAAAAAAGACTTGACAATAACTCATCTGTTTTGCCTTCTGACATTATCAATGTAGCAGAAAATATTGTCGATGTTTCTTCCAAGGTAACTAATGCCGTAAATAAAAACAGTACCGGAGAAGCTGTCGCTTCTCTTGCAGCTGTACCCACAGAAATTGCTGCAAAGAAGATAATTGAAAAGGCTGCGCAAAAGCATAAATCTATTGAAAAATTAGAACATATTGCCGGTGCCGCAGCCAGTGTTGCATCCAGCGTTGATTCTCAGGACAGTGTTGGGGCTGCCACATCTGCCGCAATTACTTCTGTCCCCAAATATTACGTGTCCCAAAAGGTTACTAAAACTATAAAAAAGGGACTTGATGATCATTACAAAAACAGCCAGGAGATTAAACGTGATAAGCTTAGAGCCAAACAAAGACAGGCTGCTCAAAGAGCAGAACAGCTGAAAAGAGAACAGGCTCAGCGTCAAATAAAAATAAATATATACAAGACAGAACATGGTATCACATCAAGCGGAAACAGCGCCGCTCAAAATATACGGGCAATTATAAATTCGGGAAAAAATTCAGCCAAAAAGGCGGCAATCGCCAAATCATCATCAGTTATTGTCGCAGCGGCAGGCAGCTTATTGGTCCCGATAATTTGCGTTATTGTTGTAGTGGTAATACTTGTTGCCCTATTTGCATGGATGTCACCGCATACAACAGAATTGTACAACGATACCACTGGCGAGTATGAATTGGTGGAACTGAAAGAACAGAAAGAAATACTTCAGGGATATATAAAGTACATACAGCAATATTTTGATAAAAAGCAGCTGGAGATACTGGAGATTGTTGATTTTCAATTCGGCGGGTTTGAACCTGACGAATATGATTATGACAACCCCAAAATAACAATGTCTCATCTGTATCAGGATAAAATTTATGTAATATCCTCTAAAAAGGTGATAGTGGGTATTGGAGGAGCCTCCGATCCGGTAGAGGTTACTACTCCCCTATATACAGAAAGCTATTACAAAAAATATCCTGATGGTGTATATAAAACCACGCCGGAAAATGCTGAAATGACATATACCATTATGGACACTACATTTCCGCTTGAAGAAATGCTGAATAAATGGTCATTGGGATATGATGGCAAAGCAACAGAGCGCACGCCATACTTTCAATCGCACTATACGCTTGATACTCCTACATTATATAGTGGAATGGATATAACTAACCTGGTTATACATCAATATGATGGTGCACGATTAGTACGGCAAGCACCTGCCACAGAGTGGGTAGCGGAATACGCCGAACTGTATGCCAGAGCATTCAAGGAAATGAATAATGGAGATGGAGCAAATCCCAACACAACCACCGAATTCAGAGACTTTGTTGTCATTTCCAAGGGGTGTACTCCAAACCCACCTGCTGAGGATCCTACTACACTCAGCCGTATGGATAATCATATATGGGCACTTAATCAGGTGACTGAAAAATATATAAAGCTGTCCGACTACTGCGATATGGAATCCATTATCGCAATGGCAGCAGTAAAAAAATGGGGAGACATTACAGCAGCAGATTTTGACTCTTCAACCTATGATTTTAACATAAATACGTCTGATCTTGATACTGTCCTACAGCAGATATATACGTTTGATTACAGTTATCAATATGGCAAATGCCCTGAACGGGACTGTCATCGTGAAACTACTCCGGGTGGATTTACATACAGCTGTAACAAAACGCACCAGATCCTAAGAGGACAGGTCAACAACTGGGAATATATCTATGATAACGATCATGGCGATATATCATTTGTAAAAAATAAGCTTGGAATTTCAGGCGATAAAGCGGACATTTATAATGCCTACAAGGAATTTATCTCGAATGTCTTAGGAGATACAAGCACAAAGCTTGATGATTACGAGACCTCTTTAGTTGCACAACGCAGGCTGGAAGCATTGTACGAAGCTGAACACGGCCCCAGACCTGCGATGCCGAAAAACATACATCACACTATCTACAAGGACTATTACGTTAATAATGATGGCTCTACTGACCCTAATCAGCACTATTTCATACGATTGGCATGGGATAAAGTCAAGGAAGCAAATTCGTACATAGTTTATGAATATGATGTACGAAACGATAAGTATATACGCTGTGCAGGCACTACGACAGATATGGGATTATCTATTGATGTCGGAACGCTGATGACATATACCACGTATTTTGAAAATGGCGTGCAAAAGTCAAAGTACGAATATAGAGCTGCCACTAAGAATTACCTGATACTTGCTGTCAACGATAATGGATACAGCAAGTACGATGCCGCAGATGTTTATACTGTCACAATCGTCCCGGATGGTATGACACCATAAACCATAAGAAAGCGAGGTAGAAAACAAAATGGATAAATTTACGGATTGGCTGAAAGTGCAAATAAAGAACCCGAAGTTTTATATAAAGCTTTTTGCTGTTATCTTAACATTTGGGATACTGCTAATGCCTAAAAATACGGCATTTCAGAGTGCTGAAAGTGATCCTTCGGAAACCACCGCTGAAACCGAACAGCAATCAGATACACCTGAAGATCCTGAAGATAAGGAAAATGCCGAAAAAAAGCATGAATTTCATATAGGAACAACTAATATCATAGGTCTTGCAGGCGGAATTATTGCTCTTGCTGCGGTTAAGTATAAGGAACATAATTTCATTAACAAACGTAAATAATAGGAGGAGAAAAATGGCTGTACATAAACTGATTATTGCAGAAAAACCCAGCGTTGCAGAGGCAATAGCACATACGGTGGGAGCCAGAGATAAAGTATATGCAAAGGAAAGCAAAAATTTTTGCTATGAAGGAAACGGATACTACGTTGCCAATGCGGCAGGTCATCTTTATTGTGTCGGTAAGCCCGAAGATTATGGATATAAGGAATGGACTATAGACACCCTGCCTTTCTTTCCTGAGCTTTCCGTACACGAGACCGAAGATAAACAGGGCCTGCGAAATATGCTTACACTGCTTATGG
>OBKV01002317.1_pt1 | contig 10616 bp, 6 predicted proteins | sample 1517301 | NCBI WGS metagenome assembly OBKV01 (sample SAMN04571685, study PRJEB22368) | human gut metagenome | biome: human gut; material: stool | host: Homo sapiens | place: Luxembourg | collected 2012-06-29 | reverse complement strand
GTGGCTTTTGGAAGCTCTGTTTTGACCCACAAAAAGGAGCAGCAAATAAAGATTGCAGGAGAGTTCAAGCCTACGGTGGATTGCCTTTGTGCGATCCGCCGTGGGTTTGTTGCTGTTTATATAGAAAAAGTGAGGAGTGCAGAATGTACATGAATGACGGAAATAAAACGAAAATCAATCTGAGAAACAAGAGTGTTTTTATCACGGGTGTAGCTGGTTTTATCGGTTCTAACCTTGCAAAGAGACTGCTCTCCACGGTGGAGGGTGTCAAGGTTGTGGGTCTGGACAACATGAACCACTATTATGATGTGCGCCTGAAGGAAGCACGTTTGAACGAATTGGAGCAGTTTGACAATTTCAGCTTCGTAAAAGGTAATCTGGCAGACAAGGCTGTGATCGAATCTATCTTTGAGCAGTATAAGCCGGAAATCGTAGTGAACCTCGGTGCGCAGGCGGGTGTCCGCTATTCCATTACGAACCCTGATGCCTATGTGGAAGCAAACTTGATTGGCTTCTATAACATTCTGGAAGCCTGCCGCCATTCTTACGATCTGCAATCAGGAAAAGCTTCTGTCGGACAAGGAACTTCTATATATGTTGTCCAGCGGAACGACAAAAGGTATCATCCTTTACACATTGGTTGTAGCTTCTCTCCAACAGGGGTTCGATTTGCTTATCGATGAGGCAGAGGCACATTTTCATAAGACACTTGTCGAAAATATTCGCTCGGCGTTTTCCCATAAAAATCTTTGAATTTTCGCGAGAAGAAGTAGGGGTCGTCAAAACCTACGGCGGCAGCTACTTCCTTGATATAGACCTGCTTATTACTGCGGATCATCTCACCGGCGCGTTTCATGCGCACCTCGTTGATGTACTGGAACAGGCCGGTGCCGGTTTCTTTGGAGAACAGGCGGCTCAGATATTCCCGGTTCAGCCCTACATAGTCGGCAATGCCGTCCAGCGTCAGTTTGTCCATATAATGCGCGTTTACATAGATGATGACGGCCTGCACCTCTTTTTTGAATTTGCTCAAGGCAATTTTGCTAAGTCCCATGCGTTCCTGCAAAATCAAGCAGAGCAGTTGTTCAAGAGCCTCCGCGGTGGGGGCTTTTTCTATTTCCTTAAAGGTTTGCTCCAGTGTCTCCTGCGGAATCATATTCTCGCCGGGACGCTCCAGCAACAGATGGCAGGCTTCACGGACGCGCTGCGGCGGCATACAGAGCGCCGCGCAGTTCTGAAAGAAGGTGTGAACGGCAATCTGCATCTGCAATTCATCGGCATTTTGCGCTGCTGCTGCGGTGGCCTTGGACAGTTCTGCCTGAGAGACATGGAAGGGTTGGGCGGTAACTGTGTGTGCCGTTGCCTTTATGGGAGCGCTGCGCCCTACATAAAAGGCGAGAGCTTTGGAATCCTCGCACAGTTGGTAGTCTTGGCGGAGTTCGGCCAGTGAAATGGGCTTGTCGTGGTAGATGATGACCGGGGCATCCAAAAAATATGTTGTGACCTGCCGTTGCAAGCGGGCAAGTTTCTTATCCAGAGTACGCCCGGAGGCTACAAGGCTTTCATTGCTGATCAACCCGCAGATTTCATCCTCATGGGTGTGCAGAAATACTTTGCCGCCGATTTCATCGAAAACCTCGGTAATTAAGTCGGTCACAGCATCCAGCGCGGGCATAGGATGAGTTTTTGCGGGAATTAAAGTGACGGTAAACAGCCGGACGGGAAAGACCAGCGGTTCCGGCAGCATGGAGAACGGATTGGAAGCAGGGGAGGACCCAGCAGTGGATGTTATCCATTGAGCGCAGTGAATCAGGGCATTCTCCTTTTTCTGCGCTTCAATGGCAAAGGATCGGTGGTCCTCCTCCGTCTGGCGCTGCTGCTGGACACGAAGCAAATCGGCCATCTTTTCCAGATGCTCACCGATGCTTTCCCCGTTCATATTGATTTTCAGGAAGTAGTCATAAGCGCCATCCGTCAGGGCCGTGCGCACGGAATCGAAATCGGAATAGTTGCTCAATACCAGAATCGGGCCGGTAAAGCTGCGCTTTTTCAATTCATGAATGAGCGCGAGCCCATCCATGCCGGGCATTTTCAAGTCCGTGATAACCGCATCAATGTGCTGTGTCTCTACAATGTGCAGCGCTTCCTGCCCATTACTGGCTGTTGCCGCCAGCAGGAATCCGTTCTTGCCCCACTCCACGGCGGACTGGAAAGCAACCTTAATCAGTGGCTCGTCGTCTACAAGCAATAAATTATACATTGTGTTACCTCAACGAATGGCTTCATTTGGAATACAAAGAATACATTGTGTGCCGATGCCGGGGGCACTTTCAATCGTAAGGCCGTATTCATTTCCGTAGTGTAGACGCATACGTTCATCTACGTTGCTTAATCCGATGCCGGAGAAGCGCTCAGAATTTTTCTCCTTGATGGCACTGGGGTCAAAACCGCAGCCGGTATCGGAGATATGAATGGTAAGCAAATTCTCGCTCACGGTGGCACGGACGGTGATGGTGACAAAATCATCTTCATCCGCCGTGCCGTGCAGGATGGAGTTCTCTACAAGCGGCTGCAAAATAAAGCGCGGCACAGTCCAGTATCCGGCAGCATCTTCAATTTGATATTCCATCTCAAAGCGCCCTGCGTAACGCAGCTGCTGGATGTCGCAGTAGTTCTTCAGGTTGCGCAGCTCATCATCAAACGGAATCAATTCATCCTTTTTAATAAGGGTGCTTTGCAGCAGAGAAGAGAGGGCATCAATACCATGGCTGACCGGGGTAACATGATTGAGTGTGGCAATCCACTTTAAGGTGTTCAGGGTATTGAACAGGAAGTGCGGGTTGATTTGATATTGCAGAGTCTGCAATTCCAACTCGCGCATTTTGCGCTGATCATCGCTCCAGCGCTGCGCCAGCAGACCAATTTCGTTGACCATGTTGTCGATGGTGCGCGCCAGAAATCCGAGTTCGTCGGGGCTGGGATCATTGATTTTCAGCCCGATTTCCTCATCGCTTTTCGCATTGCAGGCGGCAACCATATTATCAATGGGGTGCATGACGCTGCGGTAGACAAGCAGTGTCAGGAACACACTGACAACGACCAGCACTGCGGCCAGCGCAATAAGCATCATATTGATGGTTCTTGTGCCGTTGGTAATGTAGGCCTGCGGAATCGTGGCCGCCAGATACACATTATAGGTTGTGTTGTATTTGAAAATTGTCAGTGTATCTACGCCGTTCAGCTCACATAAAAAGTTGTTTTCACCCGCCTGCCGAAGCGCCGTAATCTGCTGAAAAATCGGGTCATCGGCCAAATCTTCTCCCAGCAGTTCCGCATTCTGAGAAGATACCACATTGCCGGCGGCATCAATCAGCAGGAAGTTGGCCCCCTCGCCAAAGGAAACATCGGTAAATATGTAGCGGCTTAGCTGGGATTCGTCAATGTACAGCATGATATACCCCAGCGGCGTGCTGGTGTGGTGCATATCATAGATTTTACGGCCAATGACAATTTTATCGTTGGCGCGGTAAGTGTGGATGTATTGCAGACTATCCTGTGGAGAAGCGGCTTCAATATTATCCAGCAATTCATTAAAACGCTGGGGTGTAATATCGTCATAGCCCAAATCGTAGATGACTGTGCGATCATTGGAAACGACGCGGATGTTTTTAAGGTGTGTGCTCTGAAAAGGAATTGTGACGATCATTTCACCAATACCGCTTACAATATCACTCGTAAGGGGGTGCCCATTATTGACAGATGCGACACCATTCTGTACAGTATCAGATACGGAGATGGAACCTATGTAGTCGCTATAAATGCCAAGCTGGGTAGACATATTATTATTGAGTAGTTCGATAGTTTGTAAGGCAGCCTGTTTGACCTTTTCGTTCATGGATTGGGTGTATGCACGGTAAGAAAAAATACCAATCGTGATGACGGGAACAAGAGAAATAATCAAAAATGTCACAAACAGACGGGTGCGAAGTTTGATTCGTCGCAACACATTGGGGGAAAACCCACGCGTTTTTTGTGCATTTAGTGACATATATAGGCCTCCGTTTGTGCAAAGTGACTACAATCTATCCATACATTACCTGAATTATAAGGGTAACGACAGAAAAAGTCAATAAAATCCATCTTTAAGTAAAGGGAATACATTTATCAAATCCGGTTTGCCCGATATAATAAGAGTGCAATCAGGGAACGACAGATGAGCCGCATCCCAAACAAAGAAGGAATAATTTTTAGGAGGAAAACCATGAAAAAAGCAATCAGCATGATGCTTGCCACTGCAATGGCAGCTACCTGTCTGGCAGGCTGCGGCAGCGCAGCATCTTCCAGCGCAGCAGCATCCAGCGAGGCCGTCTCTTCCGAAGCAACGTCCGCCGCTACCAGCGAAGCCTCTACCGGTGAGAAGACCTTTGAGAACAATGAACTGAACATCGCGGTGTTCGAGGGCGGCTACGGTTCCGCGTACTGGGACGAAATCATCAAACGCTTTGAGGCCGCTTATCCCGGCGTCACTGTCAATATGCAGATCAGCCCGAAGATTGGCGACATCATCCGCCCGCAAATCGTGGCAGGTAATGTGCCCGACTTCATCTCGATGAACGACAACGACTCCACCGGCCTGATTTCCTCTATGGTCAAGGAGCATGCGCTGATGGATCTGTCCGATGTCTTTGAGGAGGGCGGCATTGATGATGACACCCCGCTGAAGGATCAGGTTATCGATGGTCTGCTGGATTCTGCCAAGTGCTCTCCCTACGGCGATGGCAAAATCTACATTGCCCCGTTTGATGCCAGCCCGATGGGTCTGGTTTACAACAAGACTCTGTTCGAAGAGAACGGCTGGGAAACGCCTGTGACCTGGGATGACTTCTTTGAACTGGGCGACAAGGCCAAGGAAAAGGGTATCGCGCTGTTTACCTATCAGGGCATCTACCCCGGCTACCTTGAGAGCATGCTGTGGCCCGCACTGGCTTCTGCCACCGGCATCGACAACATGAAGGCAATCGCCTCCTACACGCCCGGCTCCCTCAGCTCTGATGAGGCCCTCAAGGTCTTCCAGAACATGGCAAAGATCGGCACCGATGGCTACCTGATGGATGGCACCGTTGCTCTGAACCATACCCAGAGCCAGACTGACATGATGATGAACAAGGCTCTGTTCATCCCCAACGGCAACTGGATGGAAGGCGAAATGGCCGATGCTCCCCGTGCTGACGGCTTTGAGTTTGGTCTGACCTGCGCACCCGTTCTGGATGACGGCGAGACCCGCTATGTTATGAGCTCCGTTGAGCAGTTTGAGATTCCTGCCAACGCCAAGAACCCCGAACTGGCAAAAGAGTTCCTGCGTTTCCTGTACACTGAGGATTCCGTTAAGCTGTTCGCAGAAAAAGCCAACGGCATCTACGCTCTGAAGAAGGCCAACGAGATGGTCAAGGGCATCGTTACCGATGGTGTCTACAACATGAACGACATCTATCAGGAAGGCACGTTCATGGTCTTCGGTTGGGATGCAATGCCCGACACCAGCAAGGTCGTTATCGCTGATTCCGTCTTCAATGTTGCCAGTGACGTTATGAATGGTGACATGACTGCCGAGCAGTGGCGTGACGGCATCGAGGCTGCTTTCGAGGAGATTGCTGCTTCCAAGTAAGCTGAATTGCTGAATTTCCACTGACCAAAGTAAGATTGACCCTGCCGAGTAAACGCCATGCGAACTTGGCAGGGTTCTTTTTAAGGGGGAAACTTGTTTGAAAAACCGCCAAAATCGCCAAAAAAAGGCGCAGCCGCTTCCCGTACTGTTTATCTGCATCAGCGTTCTGCCTGCCGTGATCCTAACTCTTATGTTCACGATCTGGCCTACGGTGCAGGCATTATATCTTTCTTTTACCAATGCGACCTCTCTGGGGCTTAACAACAAATTTGTGTGGCTGGATAACTATATCTATATGTTCCACGACAAATCTTTCATTCAAGCGCTTAAAAACACAGCAAAGCTGATGGCGGTTGTTCCCGTTATCACAATTTTCTGTAGTCTGGTGCTGGCATTCGTTTTGAACCAGTGCAAGCTGAAAGAAATGGTCTTGTACCGCACGATCTTCTATTTCCCGAACATCGTTTCTCTGACCGTTGTAGGTATTATATGGAGTTTTGTGTTCCACCCGAATGTGGGCATCGTCAATAAGATTCTCGGTGCTGTCGGGCTGGAGAGCTTGCAGCGTTCCTGGCTGGGCGATAGCAAGACCGCACTTTGGTGCATCGCGTTCACGCTGCTGTGGCAGGCTGCCGGTTACTACATGGTCATGCACATCGCGGCTATGGACGGCATTTCGCCGGAAATCTATGAGTCCGCAACGCTGGACGGTGCCAGTGCATGGCGCAAGCTCGTCAGTATTACGATGCCTCTGATGAAAGATATTATCGGCATTACCTTTGTTCTGGCACTTTCCGGCACCATCAACCTGAGTTTTGTGCTTTCGCAGGTCATGACTGGCGGCGGTCCTAACGGTGCATCCAGCGTTCTGCTGCAATATATGTACACGCAGGGCTTTGTCAACGGCAACTTTGGCTATGCCATGGCTATCACGGTCTTTACGCTCGCCATCTCCGTGGCGCTGTCCATGCTGTCCCGCAAATTGACCGATGCTTCCGAAGGAGGTCAGTAATATGACACAAAATGAAAAAAGCAAAATCAGAGCAAAGGTCATCAAGTGGGTGACGCGCCTGTTCCTGATTTTGGTAGCCATTATCATGCTGTACCCTCTGGCGTGGAACGTCGTTTCTTCGTTCAAAACCAGTACAGAGTTTCTGACGGATCCCTTTGCATGGCCGCAGGGACTTGCATGGGATAACTACGTCCGCGCTTATGAAAAATCTAACCTTGCTGCCAACATCGGCAACTCGATTTATGTCGTGCTGGAAACACTGGTCATTATTGTGGTCTGCGTTGTGCCGTGCTCCTACTGCCTTGTGCGGTATAAGTTCCCTGGCGCGAAGTTGATTTTGAACATCTACATGGCGGCCATCTTCATTCAGGCTACTTATATTATGATTCCGCTGTTCTTGCAGATGAACAAGCTGAACCTGCTCAACAGCCTGACGGCGCTGGGCGTGCTGTATGCAACCATGCAGTTCCCGTTCGCAATCTTCCTGCTGACCGGCTTCCTTCGCAGCATCCCGCGCGATTACGAGGAAGCTGCCATGATTGATGGCTGCGGTCCGTTCCGCATTCTGACGAGCATTATCATTCCCATGTGCAAGCCCGGTATCGTGACGGTCTGCATGATCTCCGCTATGGCAGCATGGAACGAGTACCCGGTGGCTCTCGTTATGGTTACCGATCCGACCAAGGCTACGCTGCCTGTCGGCCTTGCCAACCTGTATGAGATCCAGCGCTACGCTACCGACTGGGGCGCGCTGTTCGCAGCCCTCGTGCTGGCACTGATTCCCACTGTCATCCTCTTCATCGTCGGCCAGAAGCAGCTCGTGCAGGGCTTGAGCGTCGGCGGCGTTAAGGGCTAAACAAAATCGAATAGGTTAGGAGAACCGATATGCTGCCCCCGAAACATTGCAACATCAATTTGACCGGCCCAATACCCCGCTGGGATGAAGCAATTCCACTGGGGAACGGCATACTCGGTTCTCTTTTTTGGGGGCCGATGGAGCACCTGCGCATTTCCGTGGACATTGCCGGACTGTGGCTGCGTCGCCGCCCGGAGGAAAAACTCGATAAAGAATTTACTTATGCAAAACTGGTAGAGCTTGCACGGAAAGGCGATGTGGCAGAAACACGCCGTATCTTTGATACGCCCTATGCCCACCCGACACCTACAAAAATCCCCGCAGGACACTTGTTCCTGGATGGACTGCCGCAAGGCAGCTATCAGGCAAGTCTTGATTTGGGCACGGCGGTGGCATTCTTTTCGCAAAAGGGTACAACCATTCTGCGCGCCTTCCTCTGTATGGGGCGGCCTGTTGGGGTACTGATGCTGCCGGAGGCGTACCGGGATGCAGAGCTCACGGTGGAGCGCCCCTCTTTCGGGAATGGCACGCAGGCAGCCGAAGCGGGCAACAGCGTGTCCCCCGGCAGCTTGCAGCAGCTCGCCCTGCCGGATGCCAACCTCGAAACGGAGGACGGCATGATTGGCCTTTCCCAAAAGGTCGATGATCGGACTGCCTATTCGCTGCTCTGTAAAAAATGTGGTGCAACGCTGTATTATACCGCTGTGCAGGCAGAGAGCGTAGAAAAGGCAAGCCGACTGGCGAAGCTGGAACTATGTGCAGCGGAAGATATGGGTGCAGAGAAGCTGCTGCAACAGCATAAACGCTGGTGGCAGCAATACTGGGGCAAAAGCAGTTTGCAGCTGCCGGATGAAACACTCGAACAGCTTTGGTACCGCGCCAATTACTTTTTGGCAGCGGGTTCCGAGCCGGGCAATGCCCCGATGCCGCTGCAAGGGGTATGGTGCGCGGATGACGATCAGCTCCCACCGTGGAAAGGTGATTACCACAACGACCTCAACACCCAATTCACCTACTGTCACTATCTGACTGCCAACCACTCGGAGCAGGGAAAGGTTTTTCTCGACTATCTCTGGTCACTGCGTCCGCAGGCAGCAAAATTTGCCCGTGCATTTTACGGCACAGCAGGGGAGTGTCTGCCCAGTGTCATGGACATTGACGGCGGAGCGCTCGGCGGCTGGCCGATGTATTCCCTGTCACCGACCAATCAAATCTGGCTCTGCCAGATGTTTTATGAATACTACCGCCTGACGGGGGATAAAGAGTTTCTGCGTACCCGCGTGGAGCCTTACTTTACCGCCACGGCAGCCTGCCTGGAAGGACTCCTGCAAGAAGGCCCGGACGGAAAGCTGGTTTTACCGGTCTCGTCCTCACCGGAAATTCACGATGATGAGGCAGCCTCATGGCTGACTCCTAACAGCAACTACGATCTAGCGCTGCTGCACTATTTGTTTCAAACCTTGGTACAGATCGAGTACCAGCTTGGCAACCCCCGCGGCTATTGGCATGCAATGGAGGCCAAACTTGCTCCGTTGAGCGTAGATACAGAAACCGGGCTGATGCTTTCGCCCAATGAAACCTTGCAGGAAACGCACCGCCATTTTTCCCATGCTATGGCAATCGAGCCGCTGTGTATGCTGCGCTATGAAAATCCGCAGGACCGCAGCGTAATAGATGCAACAGTAGATCACCTTGTACACCTCGGTAGTGGGCAGTGGGTAGGATTCTCCTTCGGTTGGATGGCACTTTTGCAGATTGCCCGCAGCAATGGAAATGGAGCTTTGTATGAGCTGCACCGCTTCGCAGAGCATTTCCTGAGCCGGAACGGATTTCATTTGAACGGCGACTACAAAAACAGCGGCGTTTGTGATTTCCACTATCGCCCCTTTACGCTGGAAGCGGATTTTCTGGCGGCACACGCAGTACAGAAAATGCTGTTGCGTTCCGAAAAGAATCATATTGAGGTTTTACCGGCCTGCCCGCAGGGCTGGAAAAATGAACCTGTTGCATTTCAGAATTTGCGGGCAGAAAATGGTCTGCTGATTTCTTATCAGCGGACAGCAGACGGCAAGCACAGCCTTACCGTAAAAGCAACACAGAACGGAAGCTGGTATCTTTGCAACACGCATTGCTGGGTCACCTTGCAGGCCGGACAAACTCAATCTTACCAATGGACGGAGGAAAACAAGAAATGAATACCAAAGGTCGTGTAACGATTCCCACCGATATGGACGCAGTAACCGAAACCCTTGACCTGCTCAAGCGCTGGGGCGCGGATGCCATCCGCGACTGCGACGGCACCGAATTCCCGCAGGAGCTGAAGGACACCGGAGCCAAGATCTACGCCACCTACTACACCACCCGCAAGGACAACGCTTGGGCTAAGGCAAACCCCGATGAAACGCAGCAGTGCTACATTATGACCCCGTTCTATACCGCTGCGGACGGTGCGCTGACCATCCCCCTGATGACGGGCATCAGCCGTGAGCTGATGAAGGTCAACGACCGCGACGACATCACCCGCTGGTGGGAGGTCATCGACCGCACGACGGGCGAGCCGTTGGATGCCGCCGCGTGGCATTATGACGCAGCAACCGAGAGCGTTGTCATCGACGCTCCCGCCGCCTACCACGAGTACACGGTCAGCTTTTTGGCATACCTGATTTGGGACCCCGTCCACATGTACAACTCGGTCATCAACGACTGGAAGGATGTCGAACATCAAATTCCGTTCGATGTACGTCAGCCCAAGACCCACGCCTACACAATGCGCCGTCTGCGCGAATATCTCGAGAGCCACCCCTATGTCAATGTCGTGCGCTTTACGACCTTCTTCCACCTGTTCACGCTGGTGTTTGACGAGCTGCGCCGCGAGAAGTATGTGGACTGGTACGGCTATTCTGCCTCCGTTTCTCCCTATATTCTGGAACAGTTTGAAAAGGAGATCGGCTATAAGTTTCGCCCCGAGTTTATCATCGATCAGGGCTACTACAACAACCAGTACCGCGTGCCGAGCAAGGAGTACAAGGATTTTCAGGCATTCCAGCGCCGCGAGGTTGCCGGTCTGATGAAGGAAATGACCG
>OBKV01002315.1_pt1 | contig 10620 bp, 7 predicted proteins | sample 1517301 | NCBI WGS metagenome assembly OBKV01 (sample SAMN04571685, study PRJEB22368) | human gut metagenome | biome: human gut; material: stool | host: Homo sapiens | place: Luxembourg | collected 2012-06-29 | reverse complement strand
AGAATCTCAACAAGCTGAACAAGATTGTGGAGTAAGAGTTTGATTTTTAAGTATAAGTAAAAGAATAAACAATAATAATATAAACTAAAAAATTTAATTTAAGAACTGGAAAAGAAAGAATAGTTTTTGATTACCCCCGGGCGAAGCCAGTGATGAGGTCTGAGAGACCCGTCCATTTCGCAACTCAAAACAAAATTTTGTATAACACTTAATAAGTAAAAGATTATGAAGAAAATGAATTTGCTCGCAATGAGCTTGGTATCAGCAGCAGCGTTATCTTTCTCAAGCTGCAGCAGCAATGATGATTTGACAGGTGGTGGAACTCAGTCACAGGCTGACGGTGTCTATATGACATTGAGCATCGCAGGTTCTAACCAGAGTACAAGAACTGAAGGTACAGTAACCAATTCAGGTATTGCAGGTGAGTCTACAATTACTGAGGGTACATTGTATCTCTACAGTAACAAGACCCACGAATGCGTATTCCGCAAGGTTATCACTTCAAAAATGTTTGAAGAAGATACTCCAAACAAGACAAAGCCTATCAAGATTTCTGTGAACTCAGTTGACACAGAAGATAAGGATACATACACTGTGTACTTCATGGCTAACAAGACAGGCATCGAAGATCCTTTGGCAACTGATGCATCTTTCGCTATATCAGAAAATGGTGGAGCTGAATATGGTCTAACAGATGAGTCTAAGATTGTAATGTTCAACCAGAACGATCACAGCAAACATGCTAACCATAGTACCGTAAAGTTTACAGCAGATAACAACGTATCAACAAATCCAGCTACAGCAGAAACTGTTTATCTGGATCGTGTTGTTGCCCGTATCGATGAGCCTACAGTAGCAGCTACCAACATCACAAGTGCAGAAGGTAATACTGAGAATACTGAGAATGTTACTGCAACTATTGCTGGCATCACATATGAGAAGTATGCTATCTCTAACGTAAATAATTATTCGTACATCGTACAGAAGTGGTCACCAGATTTCAGCACATTGAGTGTTAAGTGGGGAGATACTGAAACAACAAAGTACTTCCAGCCAACCTCATTCTTCGGTGATGCCAAGGCTCCTGCAAATCTTGATAAATTCGGCAACGTAAAGTATAACTACGTATTCGAGAATACAACAACTGATGCATCAGAGGCTACAGCTCTTTACTTCCAGATCAAGGCTAACTTGACAACTGAAGCTGCAACAAATGCAGACTTTGCAGATGGTACATTCTATCGCTATGACAAGAAGCTCTATACCAGAATTGCAGATATCTTCAAAGATGCAGAGAAAGGTATTGTTTCTAACCCATTCACAGAGTCAGGTGAAACAACAGCTGCAGATGTTGTAGCAAGTATCAAGGACGCAAGTGGCAACCTCATCTCTGATGAAGGTGAAGGTGGTTTGAACGAGTTCCGCAACAAATACAAGATTGAAGTTTTCCGTGCTGGTTCTATGTACTATTACTATCCTATCCAGGACAACACCTACAAGAAAGAAACAGCATACTCTGTATTGCGTAACAGCATCTATCAGTTGACAGTAACAAAGATTAGTGAGGTTGGTAAGGATATTCCTAATGGTCCTACACCAGACGAAAACAACCCTAACTACTACATGACAGTTCAGGTTCAGGTTAATCCTTGGATCCTCAACACAAAGGAAATCGAGTTGAAGTAATTAGAACTTCAATTGGTAAGAAAAGATAAAAACGGGATGTACCCCATCCCCCGATCTCAAGATAATTCTTGAAACAACAATACTCTCAATCTCCCGGGGGCAACCCCGCCTCCGGGAGATTAAAAAAGAAAAAGATGATATTTGCCGCCAACAGATGGCGGGAACCCCTATCGTGCTGAATCAGCACCACTCAACAAGAAAAAAAGGATGCCGGAGGCTACCCCCACTTCTAAAGCCCTACGGCACACTAGATATAAGTATAAGTAAAAGAATTAATAAAACACAAACGATATGAAACATTTCATCATCAAAAACGGTTGCAAAGTGGTTTGTATCTCAGCCATCGCACTCTCTTCGCTTTCATCATGCATGAAAGACGATCTGACGAATTGTCCTGCACCTAAGGTGTCGCTCAAGTTCGATTATACATATAATGTTGAGAACGCTGATGCTTTCTCCCAGGAAGTGAAAAACCTCAACGTCTATGTTTTCGATAAAAACGGTAAATACTTCGATACCTATACGCAGTCTGCCGACAAATTCGAAACGGGTCACAGCATGGACATCACAGACTTACAGGAAGGCAAATACACCTTCGTCTGCCTCGCTCGTGACAAGAAGCCTACAGGTAGCAGAGCCGACGGTGACGACGAGATGGAGTTCAGCTTCACCCAACTCACACCAGGTGTTTCTACCATCAACGACCTGCAGGAGGAAATGGGAAAGAAAGACGGAGAGGCTTCTGTCAACAACAAGAAGTTCACCGCTCTCTACACCGCCCAGACATCTCTCGACTTCAAGGACAAAAAGGACACATCCGGCAAACTGAGTCTGATGAAATGTACCAAGACCTACCGCATCGTGATGCTTCCTTACGATAACGAACAGCAGGGATTCGTGGCAGAAAACTTCGACGTAAGAATCAAGGGTTCGGCTGCCCTCCTCGACTACAAGGGCGACAAGGTAAAGGATGCCAATGGCGTAGAACAGAACAAGCCAATCACCTACGTGCCTTACGACGAGAAACTGGTGGTTAACACCGACGGCAATACTGAGGTAGATGGTGAAAAAATCGACAAGGCTTTGGTTTACGACCTGTCTTCTTCCAGAATGTTCGAGCGCAAGAACGATGTAAGCACCCGCAACACCGACAGTAAGGAGTACAACGACAAGCGAATCGTAATCACCGACAAGCGCACAGGCAAGGAAATCTTCAACCACTCACTGCCATGGTTCCTCGCTCTCTGCGGCGAGCGCACCGACAAGGGCTGGGAGGATCAGGAATACCTCGACCGCCAGGATCACTACACCCTCGTATTCTACGTTCCAAGTCCAGGTTCCGACTACCACATGGATGCAAGAATCAAGGTGAACGGCTGGGTTCTCAATCTGCAGGACGTAAATTTAGAATCCAAGTAAAATGATCATAAAACAGTAACAAAGTAAAAGATAGGAGATACAAGTTATGTTCGATTTCGCAAAAAGAAAAATCTGTGCGAATCAACTGACTAACATTATGAAGGGGATAGCAGCATTGGCACCCACCTTGCCGCTTACCCTGATACTAACATCATGTATGTCGGACGGTTACACAGATACAGCTGCTGGAAAGAGTGATACCTACATCAACCTGAATGTATCAACTCCTACAGCTCAGGCCAGAGCCAACGCTCCTGCCAACACAGCAGGAACCAGCGGAACGCTCAGGCAAGACGAAACTTCTCCAAATCCAACAGATGAGGAGAAAATATACAGTATCAGAGTTTGGGCTTTCAAGAGCGGCACAGATGAAAATGCGATGCCTATAGGATTCAAGGCTGAAACCGGCCTCAACGAAACCGGTTCACATCAGGTAAGTATGAAATTGTTGCGCAAAGCAGCAGGTGATTTGGAAAATATCGACCTTTTTATCCTGCTCAATGCAGAAAGCATCGATGTTTTGGATGGCAACAATTGCAATACGATGACCCGCAAGGCATTGAAAGATGCAACTTTTAACTCAAACTTCGGTATCAATACAAATGACAGCCCTCAGGCTACTACAGTTCCTGATACAGGTTTACCAATCTCGCGTGTCATTACAAACATCAATGTAAAGAACAACATTGCAGACAATGCAGCCGCAGCAGCTGCCAAGCCTGTAAGCGTTCCATTGGTAAGAGCCGTTTCGAAGCTCCACTTCTTCTTTGCCCGTAAGACCGGCAAGGATACAGAAAGTGTAACCGTCACCAAGATTGAAGTCAACGGAAAGACCCTGACAGCAGAAAGCCCGGTATTCCCTGAAGCAGCAACAAATGCCGAAAAGGATACTAAAGGATTGACAGGAAGTCTCAATGGTCTCAATTACCTCACCAAGAATTTGATATTCGGAGGTATTGCAACAGATAAAATCAACCCAGTTGCCAATCCTGAGGTATATATTCGAAATAACGGAGAAAAAGCTCAGGATTATATGACTCGTCTCAGCACTGATGTACAGGAAGGTTGCAGAAGCTATCTTCGTGAGACAGACAAGACCATAACTGGTAAAATTTACTTTAAGTCAAACGAAGCAGTAGCAGAAAGATCTGTTGTTTTTGAGATTCCAGAAGCCTATCGCAATCATGAATTGGTTGTATATGGCTACTTCTCAGGAGAAGCATTACTGGATAATTTCAAGTTACAGTACTACGTAGCAAACTGGAATGAGAAGCGTGCTACAAACATTGAATTTAATTAAACTATTGGAGGAATCATAATATGAAGAAAGTAATGAAATTAGCATACCTGCTCATGGGAGTAGCACTCTTACTCAGCAGTTGCTCGGAAGACATCTTCCCGGGCGGCAGCGAGAGCAACGAGGATGTTACCATTTCGTTGGCCTATTCTGATGTTTCCCCAAGAGACATCGTGGTCAACTCCCGAGCTACAGAAGCTGAGGAGCGTCATCTCGACAATCTCTACATCTATATATTTGATGGCAATGGTAATTTGAAGGGCTATAAAGGTATTGAAGGTGCAGATAATCTGAACCAAGAAACCAGCAGCTCTAACAAAGAGAAAATAAGGAACATCAAGACTAGAAGTGGCGAATCGTATATCTATGCAGTAGCCAACATTTCTACGGGTCTTTACCCTGTTGATACCAGCGACGGTACTGTTGAAGCAAACAAGTTACCTATTAACTTGAATGAAGAAACAGCCCGTGCCGGAGGATATGACTTCACCCTCGACCAGTTGAAAGCTTTGACTTTCAAGCGCAACAATCCTAACACCATTCAGATTCCAAGTGCATTCTTGATGAGTGGTGCTGTACAGCAAGGCAACCTGGTGAACATCACAACTGCAGGAACAATCGAAAATGGCGGAAATGACATCAGACTGAGCCGTATTGTATCCAAGGTGAAGTTTACCATCAAGGAAAAAACAGGAGATGACGTAAAGCGTTCATTCAAACTTGCCAATTATGATATCATGAATATCGCAATGAATGGTACACTCATTGGCAGTATTGACGGTAACGATAAGAAAAAGATAAGCAATAAAACAGATGTTAGCAATATCGTGGGTCAGACTCTTGGCGTAAACGATGTGGATGAAACAGGCGCAGAATACTTCGAAGCCTATTTGCCAGAAAATCTGCAGGATGCAAAACAAGACGTAACAGTTCAGGAAATGCGAGAGGACGACAACAAATCAAATCCTAAGGTATTCACCAATGCTCCAGAGTATGGCACATACGTAGTTTTGAAAGGCAAGTATGAAGAAACCAAGAATGGTTCTACCCAAACTGCCGACGTAACCTACTATGTTCACTTAGGCGACTGTAGTGTTAAGTACAATGACTATAATGTTGAGCGTAATTGCAAGTACACCTTTAAAATCACAGTGGCAGGTGTAGATAAAATCATCGTTGAAGCTAAAAAAGAAGGAAACGAACAGCCTGGTGCAGAAGGTGTGGTATTGAAATATGGCAATACCGGTAAGAACCTGACTCTCGACAGTCATTACGAATATATGGTAATGCGCTTCAATAAGGCGGACATCAAAAAGCTGAAAGACTCCAACCTAGGATATTACTATCAGGTTTACGCCTTGGGCCAGAAGACAGAGCCAATAAACGTAAAAGATGAAGCAAATACAGAGGAACACCAACAGAAGCTGAACGGTGTAGATACAAAGTGGATTGAGTTTGCAATTACAGGCAGAAATAAAAGCAAAAGTATCTATGGCGACGAAAATGACGGTAGAGGTACTCCATGTGATTATCCAGGCAATAAATACACCATGGATATCGAAACATTCTTGAAACTGCTGTATGATAAAGCAGACGACAATAGTTTCTGGACGGAAAGCAAATACATTGATGCGACCTGTTTCGTCAGTGAGAACTACTATAGCAAACTCACTTGGGACCAATACGTTAACAACGTAGATAAGCGAGCTTTCTATGTAGCAAACAACGTATGGGTTAGCAAAGATACAAGAAGTGTATATGCCGAGGCTCAATATGGTTTGACCCAGCACAATATCCAGACCTTCTACGATAGAAGCCAGGCAGGAAGCGTAACAGCTTATGGCTGCGAAACCATCAATGACGAGGAAAAGTCTGATGGAAACAGCGATTTCAATCTCAACGATCAGGTAGAGGGCTCCAACGGTAACGACTATTGGGACGGACGTGCCAATATGAAGCAAGATATATTCATAAAAGGCAGACCGGTGAAAACCTGGGATGATTTAAAGAATAAAGAGGATAAACTTTATTATTATTCACTCAGAATAGCATGTATGAGGAGGAACCGGGATTTGAATGGTGATGGCAAAATTTCTGAAGATGAAATGAGATGGTATGCACCGGCAACACAACAGTATGCAGGTTTATGGATTGGAGAACAGATCTTGAGCAAAGAATCTAAGCTCTTCAAAAAATCAACCACCGAGCTTGATCCAGAACATGATAGCAATAATCGTATGGTATATTATTCTTCGACCAAAGATGCAGAATCATTTTTATCTGAAGAAGGTATGGCAACAGGTAACTATAATAGTGCCACATCAAATTACAGACCGAAATATGTACGGTGTATTCGCAACTTAAAGTCTGGTAATATTGGATATGATCAGACACCTGATAGGTATTTCAGCTACGACAAGAGTACTAAAACTGTTACTTTAAACAAAGTAGATCAGGATGCCCTGAACATAACAGGTGAACAACGTGAGCTGAATGATCATACAGAACGTGAAGAAGGAAATAAACCTGCCCAAAAGTTTACCATTGCGGCTAGGAAATGGAATACTGGTTATTATAATAACTATGGTACTTGGATTGAACCTTCGGCAGCAAACGTATATAATGGAAATTATCAGTGCTATGGTCGTTATAGCGAAAATAAGGATACTCATTGGAGGGTTCCTAACCAGCGCGAATTGTGTATTATGACAATGGTTGCACCTGACGATGTCACAAAAAACACGGCATGTAGAACTAAATTTTCTAATATGAATTTTAGAAAGTCGTGGACATATAACAGCAGCAACATCGTAACGATGAGCCTGTCTGGCGTATCGGGTGTCCGCTGCATCAAGGTATTGAAATAGTTAGCAAAATACAAAAGTTAAGAATCATATATCTGTAAGAGAGGAGGGAAGGAAGCTTGGAATACTTCCTCCCCCCTTGTTTTAGTTATTATAAGACATTATTATCATTTACTATTATACAAATTTGCGAAAACTAGACTAGACTGGTCGTTGGGATTTTAGTTGCCGAGGTGACTCACCTTCTAAGATTCCACGACTTTTTTTTGTGCCCTGAAAATTCCACCCCCGCCAGCCGTCCCACACCCCCATTAGGCGTCCCGACGGATTTGAAATCCGTCGTAAAAAAAGGTTCGACCTATCAAACCAGGGGATTTATAATCCCCTAATCCATAACACATTACAGATAGAACTTTTAGTTCTCCATTGAATACGTGTATTTATTTAATGACTGAGTAGTTACCACATTTTGGAACTAGTATAATTTTCATTAAAAAAGCAACCTAAAAGTTGCAACTAATCGATATTATTCATATCTTTGCATAATACTATGCTGCATAAAAATATGAAAGAGAAAACATTAAGATTCCTAGAGGCACATGAAAGCCATGAAGCCTCTTCATTTGTAGATGAAGCCAAGTGGAGACAGGAAAACAATGCCTGGATAAGATGGTCGCAGAGCATTGCCCTAAAAATTGTTGATTTCATGCAAGAGAACAATTTATCAAGGGCTGATATTGCTGAGCGGTTGGGATGTACGCCACAATACGTGAGTAAAATATTGTCAGGAAAGACTAACTTCTCGTTCAAAACCATTGCAGAAATTGAACGCCGACTTGGTATTTCATGTATGGAAAAAGCTTTTGCATAATGCTTGTATCGCTTATTGCCTCACTATGGCATAACATTGCCCCTTACCAGGGCAATAATCTGCCATTGCCTGGCACAAAACGATACGTCGGGAGCTTTTTTTATAAAAGCACCACTCTCTTTTTTACTCTTCACTCTTCACCAAATCGGCTGAAACCCCGATAAACACTGGGGTTGCGAGAGGTGAAGAGTGACGCACCACTCTTCACCACTCTTCACCACTCTTCACCTTCGGATTGCACACAAAACTAAACGGTAAATCGACCTGTTCGGTCTTTGAAGAAGGTCCCACAGATTTGGCTTTCCCTTCGGCCGCCGATTTTCAATTCACAGATTTCACAGATTTTCCGGGTGAAGAGTGGGTGAAGAGTGGTGAAGAGTAGAGCGCAACTCTTCACCCGTGCAAATTCCTTAGCTACAGATATTTATACCTTTCTGGTGAAGAGTGAAGAGTGTTTTTGAAAGTGGCTTGTTATTTTTTAAAAGAAAAAAACGGGAATATGCTTGGAACTTTCAGTTATTTTTCGTACTTTTGCGGCAGAAGTTCCTATGGAACAGCTATCAACAACAAGAAGTAATGAAGTAAAAGAAGAAAATGATGAAAGCAAGACATATCTCTTATCTTATCGCATGCATGATCATGTTATGCTGCCTGAATACTCAGGCGCAGAATGCATTCCCCTACCCTGCACTGCCTGATACGCTGCGCAGCGTAGAACAGCGCGCTACCTACCTCAGCGAGCACTACTGGGACAACTATCAGTTTGCTGATACTACCCAACTGAAAAACGAGGAGATTACAGAACAGGGATTCGTCAACTTCATCGATATCCTCGCCCGTTTCAACGACGAAATCGCCCAGAAAGGCATCAGCGCCTTCACTGCCAAGGCTTACGTACAGAAGCCTGCCAAGGAGAAATTCGAGAGCCTGATAGAGCATTATTTTGACAACCCACAGTCGCCGATGAGAAACGACAGGGTATATAGCTTCTTCCTGGCTGAAATGAAGAAGTCGCCTTACTTCGATGAAGCGGAAAAGGAACGCATCGACTTCAAGTGGAAGGCGGCACGGAAAAACCTGCCAGGCACCAAGGCTACCAACCTCTCCTTCAAGCTGGAAGATGGAAAAATGCATCAGTTGACTGACTATCAGAACGAAAAGGTGATACTCTACTTCCATGATCCGGAATGCGAGAATTGCCACAAGGTTACGGCGTGGCTGAAAAAACAGACCATTCCTGCTGAATACAGAATGCTCAGAATCATTGCGGACGATCAGATAAGTGCTACTTACAGCATCAAGGCGATGCCTACGATTTACTTATTAGACAAAGGCAACATCGTGGTTTTAAAGGACTGTACGCCGGAAATGCTCATCAGCGTCATCAATAACAATTAATTAAAAAAAGAACTAGACTGGTCGTCTAAGCGACGCTCAACTTATTATCATTTACCATTTACCATTATTCAATTGCATGAATTTTAAACTATCCAATTACATTATTTAATTATTCAATTACATTCTTTAATCACACTTTAAATTCACTTTCTATATTATATTTTCTATTCTACCTATTTATATTGAATCATAATCGTAAGGTATTGTATTAATCATATATTCTACCTTATTTCGCCTTTGTAGAGTCGTAATGCATATTAAACTCCTCGTGAGTGTGCTCGTTTCTCTTAACTACGATCACATAGTCACCATCTTTAACTATTCCAACCTTCGCAACAAGTGTGTAATAACCATACTTACCAGACTTGCCGTAATCGCCTGTCTCGGTGATGATAATCTTGTTGCCAACTAACTGAGAGTCAAACTTGATATTTGTGCCCTCATCAAAGATTACATTCTTGTGAGTCAACTGCAACTGACCACCAGAAAGAACCTTGCATACCAGCTTCTCGTTGTTCTCACCATTGATGTTAGAGGTTTCATTTACCTCAGCACCGGTTGTCTGTGAATAACTGAGCAGTGAGAAGTTAGACTTCGTCGTAACGGTGTTGACGCGTGTTGTTGTATCGCCCGTCAAATCATCGTCAGCCGCACTGCAGCTTACTAAACCCAATGCCACCATACAAGTGATGACCATTCCAAAAAACTTTTTCATATTTTATCATTTACTAATTGTTATTCAATCATTTAAACCTGATCTCCTCTTACAAGCATCTGCCCTAAGGCTGTACTCAGGAAGACTTCTAAAAATAACCTTTCGGCCTAAATCATCTTTTACAATATACAAATGATATACAAGAATATAAAATGTACTTCCTACTTTTGTTCGAGTAAAAATTTAGAGAAAAAAGTAATACGCTCCAAATATTTTAGGTTAAATTATGTAAAGAAGCACAACGTTTACGCACACAACAATCCTGTTACATAACAAAATGAAAGAAAAGCGAAAGAAAGATGAAAGAAAAGGGCATTAAAAAAGCGGAAACCCCGGAGGATTCCCGCTATTATTTTGGGTTGATAAATCTCGAAGATTAGTCGAGGTTAGCCAACTTGTTGTCAGAATGAAGAACATCCTTGATCTTGTG
>OBKV01002306.1_pt1 | contig 10668 bp, 9 predicted proteins | sample 1517301 | NCBI WGS metagenome assembly OBKV01 (sample SAMN04571685, study PRJEB22368) | human gut metagenome | biome: human gut; material: stool | host: Homo sapiens | place: Luxembourg | collected 2012-06-29 | reverse complement strand
TATTAATGGATTAATCAAATTACTACACATAACGATTTACTATCCATAAAAGGGATTATATACAGCTATACATAAACCCTTGAACACTGCCCGTCCGTCCTTGTCATGCTCCGCCATCAATTTCAAGGAACGGCTGACCCAGTAATCCTTCTCTATAAAGAGCGGGCTGATACCCAAACCTCCGTCCGTTGTCGGACGTGATGCGAAGTTGATGGCATCCTTAAAAAGTTGTCGGTCTGTGTGCAGTCTCATACGATGTTCCAGTTTTTAGTCGTCGGTAATATGGTTGAAGATATTCCCAGCTTGTACCGGCTTACGGGGTTAAGTGTTTCCAACAGATCTTCAACAGGGAAATCCAGATATTCAAGGATGGCTCCAAGCTGTGCCCTGACATACGGCTTGTATGCCCTGCACAGTTCCAGCAGCCGTTTCCTGTCCGTTTCGGACAATCCCTTTATCCAGACTGTCATCTGCGCTATCGCGTCATCGGTTGTCGAGCCGGGAATCTCCTTTATCAGACGGAGCGCGTCCAAAATGACTAAAAGCGGTATGTCGTCTTTCACTATGCGATTTGGCTGCAACAGGAAAGTTATTCTATACTGTCCTCTGGATAACGGACGACGGGAGACATTCGTACCCACCATGATAACAGAAGATATTTGGGTGGTCAGGGCCAGACTTGCGAAAGCCCTTGTCCCGGTGATGTACCCTATGGTGTTGCCGTCCTTTTCAAGAAAGTCCCTTACGATTTCCTTTTCCGGGGGAAGCAGCTCCCCGAATCGTGATGTCCGGGGTTTGTAGTAACGTCCTTTGGAGATACGCTTTATTATACCGGCATACTCGAACTGGTTGAGTGCCTTGATAAGGGTTGCGCGATATTGACGTGGTATGTCAAAATCGGAAGCCGAAACCACCACGCCTTCCGGCATACGGTCTATCTCCTGCCTAACCTTGTCTCTTATAACCATTGTCGTTTTCAATTTTGGTGCAAAGTTACTAAAATAATTCTTGTTTTCTGCGCAAAAAACAAGAATTTCAACTGTGATGACAAAAAATCAAAGCGGCATATAGAACGGTCCGTCATGAGGGATGACCGGTGCACGAAAAAAATGCCCGTCTGACGGACTTTATCCCCGTTTTAGGGGCGGATAAAGTCCGATGGATGATTCTCACCCGAACGCTTTGTCAAGAAGGTTCACGGCCTCTACTTTCTTGCTGTCAACGATTTTTGCGTATATCTGGGTCGTTTTCACGTTGGAGTGGCCGAGCAGCTTGCTGGTCGTGTAGAGGTCAGCCCCAAGGGTGAGCATCATCGTGGCGAACGAGTGCCTGCTGGTATGGAATGAGATGTGTTTCGTCACGCCGGCGTCCTTGGCCCATACCTTCAGCATGAGGTTTATCCTTGCAAGGGCGGGAAGCGTCCCGAACACGGCATCGCTGGAAGAGGCGTCCCCACGCTCGGGCAGCCAGCTCATGGCGGATTCCGACAAGGGCTGGTATATCGGCGTGGTGGTCTTCTGCATGACCACCGTCACCCTCCATTGCCCGCTGTCAAGTACGAGGTCCCCCCATTTCATCCGGGCCACGTCACCGAATCTCAACCCGCAGAAGCAGGCGAAAAGGTAGGCGCGTTTCACGTCCTCACGGGGACAGTCGGCGGCTATGAGGCTCTTGATTTCGTCCACCGTAAGAAATTCACGCTTGCTTTCGGGAACCTGTATCCTCTCCTTGGGCGTAAGTTGCATGAAGGGATTTTCCCCGATGACCTCGGCCCTTACAGCCGCGTTGAGCGCGCTGCTCAGATATCCGGCATAGTCGGACGCGCTTTTGGGGGTGAGGGGCTTGCCCCATTTCGTCTTGTAGTCATATTGCAGGAACTCCATGAACCCGGTGCAGAAAGCCCTGTCCACCTCGCGCATGGTCACCTTGTCATTGTATTCACCAAGCAGCCGCATCGTGCATTTCAGCAGCCTCAGACAGCGTGCCCCTTTTCTTTCCATGTCCTCATAATAGGCCTGCATCCAGTCTTTCAGCAGCATCTTCGCCCGGCTGGAAGTATGCTTCAGTCCGGCCTCGTTGTGGGTGATTTCCAGGATACGCTCCATCTTGATGGTGTTCGCAGTCTTCATCGTCTCGCTGTTGAGTGTCTTTATCTGCGGGCCGGTTTCGGGATGGATATACAGTTTCAGGAACTCATAGCTGCGCCGTCCGTCACGGTATATGTCGAGATAGAGGGATTCCGAGCCGTCGGCGAGCTTCTTGCTGCGCAGCCTTACGGGTTCCTTGATTTTGGGTTGGATTGATTTCTTTGCCATTGTATCAGGTGTTACTGTTTGTATCGTTGATGAATATCGCGTCCGGCAGGTTTGCCGCGTCGTCCTTTTTCCGGTCGATTATCTTGGCATATATCTGTGTGCTTCTCACACTCCTGTGTCCCAGCAGTTTGCAGACGGTAAAAAGGTCGGCTCCGAGTGTCAGAAGCATCGTGGCATAGGTATGCCTACTGGTGTGGAAGCAGATGTCCTTATGGATTCCGGCAGACCATACCCAGTTTTTCAGGTGGTTGCACACATCGCTATGGTCCGGAAGGTCGGAGAACACGATGTCCTCCGGGTCGGCATCCTCCTGCTCCGGTAGCCACTCCATAGCCTTTCCAGAAAGGGGGAGCAGCAGGGGTTCCGATGTCTTGGATATGACAATGCTGGCATACCACTGGCCGCCGGCACAGGAAAGGTCGCGCCATCTCAATTTCTCCATGTCCCCGTACCGGAGGCCGCTGAAACAGCAGAAAAGATAGGCCTGTTTGACTCTTTCCCTGTAACACGGGGTGGCGATAAGCCGTTTCACCTCATCAATGGTGAGATATTCACGCCTGGTTTCGGGCATGGAAATCTTGTCAGCCGCATCAATCTGTGTCATGGGATTCTTTTTCAGCACCCCGGCGCGGACTGCGGAGTTCAGGGCCGCACGGAGTTTGCACTGGTATCCCCATGCCGTTGTCCGGTTGATAGGCTGGCCGGACCTTGCACGGTAGTCGTTACGCAAATAATCTATGAACATCAGGCAGAAATCCTTGTCCACCTGCGACATCCTGACATCCGGCGCTATCGTTCCCAGTATCCGGGCCACTTTGGTTATTATGGCCGTGTTCTTGACACCGTACCTTTTCTGTTCGCCGATATAGGCGTCCATCCATTCAGAAAGCGGCATGTCCGTATGGAATACGGGCTTGTCACCGGTGCCGCCGTTTCCGATTCCCAGCAGTTGCAGGGTACGTTCCCGCTGTAGTTCCTCGACCTTCTTCATGGTCGCCTTGTTCCTGCGCACGGCCTCGCGGTCCGTTTCCGGCAGGAGGTACAGTTTCAGGAAGTCGTAAGTCCGTCTGCCGCCGTCGCAACAGTCGAGATAAACGGACTTGCGACCGTCGGCAAGCGTCTTATAGCGTACCTTTACTGAATTATCTGTGAGTTTTTTCTTCGGTCTTCCCATTGTGAATAGAGTAACAATTACATTGCAAAGGTAACAAAATTTTCGTTACCAGTAACGTTTTGGGTAACAAAAATCACGAATAAAAGCGATTTTTTCAGAAATGAAGGGAAATAACTAACCTTAATTATGTATCTAATAATCAATGATATATATTCTATTTATTTCCCTTACTTTCGTTTGTTTCTCAATTGTTTGTTAGTGGACGAAAGCATGGTTCAACAACCGGGAAGAAGGGGAAGCCTCGGTGGAAATCGAACGGGAACAGGCGGTACGCTTCATTCAAGACCGTATCGAAAAAGATGCATGGCTCGAAGAGTTTTTCCCCAAGCAAATGGAAGTGTACCACAACGCCATCGAACAAACGAAGGAACAACTGCTGAAACAGATAAACATGATATAGAAAGATATTGATTATATGGACGAAATCAAACATAGCAGGAGGTTTGCGGAAATAGAGACTCTCATGGGCAGTTATTTCCGCTATCATCTCGTCCCCGTCATGACGCAGACGCAAACCTACCTGACCGAGAAGCAGGGCGAGGAAATGAAGAAGTATTCGACTTCCATAAGCGGCATACTCGGCATGATGGCGTCGGCGGGCCAACCGCTCTCCGACCCGTACCAAACACTCAAGGTAACAGGAGAATGGAACTCCAAGACAACCGAAGACTACATCGGGATGTGCAAGGAACGGATTCTCTCGTCGGAGGAAATACAGCACGATCTCGCCTACATGGCCGGCGAGTGGCGCGATACCGTCGTGCTGGAAGTCGGACGCAAGCGTTACGATGAACTGTCGCAGGAATTGGGCTGCGACCTCGCCTACGCCTTCGTGGACTACCGCGTGGAGCAACTGATGATAGACCATCTGGTAAAGGAACGTATGCCCAAGTCCTCGGCGGACTACATCATCCGCAAAGCGGCTGAATCAAGTCTGTTGGGGTTGCCGCAGGCGTTAAGCCGCTCGCCGCTGGCCGAAGAGATAGAGAAGCGCGGAGAGGCCGCTTATCGTCCGAGCAAGTTGGAGAAAGGCGCAGGTTGGGTGTTGGGGGCTTCAGCCGATACCGTCATGCTGGGCGGTGCAGGTTCATGGGCAAGCTTCGCACGGTTCATCGGAGCGGATACAGCCATCTCGGCCGTTGCCGATCACTTCGGGGCAGAAGAGACACAGACGCTCTCTGCGGAGGAGTGTATCAGCAAGGGGGTGTTCGGCAGCGAAAGCAATGTGTTCGAGGGATTCCGTAAGGAAGCAGCGGCGATTCCACCCAAAGAGAACACACTCTTGTCCGAAGCCAACGGAGAGTTACAGAAAAAGATACCGATTATAACATTCGATTTTATGGATTGGTGGAAAACAGACAGTATAAATATGCCGTGGCGGGAAGAAACTGCCGGGGAAGAACGGAAGCGGGCGGAACGGTATAAAGATGTGCCGTTGGTGGTCGCTCCCGGACAGGAGGAAGCCTATCTGCAAGACTTGGAAAGAGGGAATACCGAAGCGGAACAAGCCGGTCAGGAATCCGAACAGAGGGAAAAAGAGGCGAAAGAAGTGCAGGTTTCCACAGTCTCCACCGAGAAAACGATACGGGAAGAGCCGTCCGGGCAAGAACCGCAGACCATACAGACCAACGAGAACGGTTGGGATGGGCTGACCCGTTTCCTCGGACTGGAAGGTTTCAGCGAAGTCATGAGTAATCCGGGCAGTGTGTTGGCCATGCTGCCAGACATGCTATTGGGTATATTCACAGGCAAGACGCAATCGCTGGGACTGAAAGAAAACCTGCTGCCGATAGCGAGTATCGTGGCGGGCATATTCGTCAAGAATCCGATGCTGAAGATGTTGCTTATCGGCTTGGGTGGTGCGAACCTGCTGAACAAGGCGGGACATGAGGCACTGGGAAAAGAAAGGACGGAGAGAAACGGAAATGTGGCCACGACCGACAAAAAGGTGCAGTACAGACGCTATCCCGATGAGCCGCTCAATCCACGTATTGTGAATCCGGTACTGCAAGGCAATACCCTTATTGCCACGATAGACCACGTGCCCTGCACGGTGCAGCTTAATTCCACGGTGGCGGACGCCTACCGTGCCGGTGCCTTGCCGCTGAACACGCTGGCCAATGCCGTGCTCGTCCAAAGCGACCGTCTCCGCCAGATGGCTTCGCAGAATTACGACAACGGACAACAGGAGACCATCGTGCGGACGCGAGGCATCCAGTAATCCCGTAACCGACAAAAAAATTGGAGTATGAAAGAGAAATCGCAAATAGAAAAGAATGCCGAGGAGCGACAGATAGAGTTGCTTTCCACGGCTTTGAACGAAGCGTCGAATGCCGGAGGACACTGGCTCAACGCCGCAGGCAAGGGCTTTCCGAAATTCTATCCGCGCGGCGTCGCCGTCAGCCCGTTCAACGGGTTGTTCATGGCACTGCATTCGGACCGGAACGGGTGCAAGACCAACCTGTTCACCCTTTACAGCGATGCCAAGGCACGTGGCACATCGGTACGCGAGCACGAGCAGGGAGTCCCGTTCCTGTTCTACAACTGGAACAAGTACGTCCATCGCAACAACCCGGAGGACATCATCAGCCGGGATGCCTATTTGAAACTGGACGAGGAGGTGCAGAAACAGTACAAGGGCATACATAACCGGGAGATCCGCACGCTCTTCAATATCGACCAAACGACACTGCCTTACGTGGATAAGGAGGAATACGATATGGTATTGCTGAAAGACGGCAGTGCCGTGGAACGGGGATATTCCGAGGCCGACGAACGGCGATTGCATATCCGTTTCAACGATTTCCTGCTGAAAATGAGGGATAATCTCGTGCCCGTGCGTTCGGACGGAAGCGGAATGCCCCATTACGAGACAGATCGCGATGCGGTCTATATGCCGCGCCAACGGGATTTCGGACACTACAACGATTATGTACAGGAGGCACTGCGGCAAATCGTAAGTGCCACAGGACACCAGCAACGGCTGGCCCGTGAAGGCATGGTGATGAAAAACGGCATGGGTCCCTCGGAAGATGCCCTCAAACAGGAACGGCTAATCGTGGAGGTGGCTTCGGGAATCAAAATGCTGGAATTGGGGCTGCCCGCCCGTCTGTCCGACAAAAGCCTTGAACTGGTGGACTACTGGAACCGGGAACTCAAGGAGAACCCCAACCTGATGGATGCCCTCGAAGGCGACGTGAACAACGCCCTCGAAGTAATCCATAAGGCAGAACGGGGCGAGAAAATCGAATATGCCACGATGCGCAACCGCCGGCAGACCTCGGACATGCAGGAGCAGCTACCCAAGCATTTCTATGTAGCCGACGAGATCCGGAAACACCCGAACAAGGAGGACAGGACCATTGTCATCGTCATCGACCCGTCCTCGAAATCGGCGGACGTGATACTCCCTGCCGGTGCGTCGCCGGAAGTGGACAATGAAGTGCCGGGCATGAACAAGGCCCGTATCGGCAGGGCTTTGCGAAGGGAAGGGATCGAAAACGTGCGTTTCTTCAATCCTGACGGCACATGGGGGTACAGGCCCGATGATACTTATTTCGCCCAAAAACAGATCTCACTGGCCCGGCTGAAAAACTGGGCGCTGGAAATGCTCTCCACACTGGACATAACGCCCGCGGTCAAACGGGCGGACGAAATCGGCTTCGACCAAGTACAGATGATTCAGGACGACAAGAACCGCTGGGCGCTGTATCTGAAGCCCGAACATCAGAGCGGGTACAGTATCTATCCCGACAAGGACGACCTGAACCGCTTCTTCTCCACACTCAAACAGTCGATGGACAATATCGAAAATGTACGCATGGAGCTGGCGCACAAGTATTATGCGCTGGCGGAAACACAACCCGACCTGAAAGTGGACCTGTTCAGCAGCGGGGCGCAGGACATTGACCTGAACCGGATTCAGCGCGTGTCCGTGTTCAAGACCAAACAAGAAGGGACTCTGTGCGTGGCGACCATTGACGGAAAGAAATTACAACCCCGAAGCGTCACCCGGCAACAATGGCAACGCATGTGGGTGGCGGAGGACCGTGCCAAATACAAATGCCATCTGGCGGCCACGCTATTTGCCGATGTGCTGCGTAAAGGACAGACGCAGGAAGTGACTGCCGGAAAGAGACAAGAAGAAGATACCCAACAACAGGATAAAGACAAGAACTCGAAACAAGCCGATGGAGAAGCCCAAAAAACCGGTTCATCCCTAAAAGAGTTGTCCATAAAAGATATACCGGAACAAATGTATGGTAAGTACGAGCAAATCAAAGAGGAACAACCGGAAGCGGTTGTCCTTTTCAAACATGGGAACAATTATTACGCTTCCATGTATGATGCGGAGACCATTGCGAACGAACTGAACCTGCCTCCGAGCAAAGAACGCGTTCCGTATGATGCAAATAAAATCATATTGGTATTCGAGCATGACAATGAGGAAACAAGGCAGCAAATTCATGCGCTACGGGCATACGTGATGGATTGTGACGGTATGTCTAAGGCACAGCAAAACGGGCCTGCAGAAACAACCGACGAAGAGAACGAGAACGAACAACGTCCAACCATGAGGAGGTAGAAATATGGCAAACAAGAATCAAGAATATACAAGACAATACGCAGACTATGCGATGGAACAGATGCGGCGATACGGCATTCCGGCCTCCGTGACGCTGGCACAGGGCATACTGGAAAGTTCCAACGGACAGAGCCGTCTGGCGCAGAATGAGAACAACCACTTCGGTATCAAGGCCACGCCCGAATGGATTGCCGGGGGTGGCCGGTACGGCCTGTATTCCGATGACAAGCCGAACGAGAAGTTCTGCAGTTATGACAGCGTGGGCGATTCGTATGAGCACCACTCACGCTTCCTGAAAGAGAACAGCCGCTATGCCCGCTGTTTCTCGCTTTCTCCCGACGACTACAAGGGCTGGACGCAGGGCCTCGAAAAGGCGGGCTATGCCACGGGCGGGCATTATGCCGACAGCCTGCAACGTATCATCGAGCAGAACGGGCTGCAAAAGTACGACCGTCAGGTCATGCAGGAGATGGAAGCGCAGGGAAAACGGTTCGGTTTGGAAGAGAACCCGCTCCGGGAAGCCGGAAATGCGGCGGAGTATTCGTTTCCGGTGGAACGGAAAGAATTTCTATTCGTCACCTCACCGTTCGGTATGCGGCAAGATCCGACAGACGGCAAGGAGCGTATGCACAAGGGTATCGACATCCGGTGCGACGGCGATGCAGTCTTGGCCACGGAGAAAGATGGAAAGGTCATTGCTGTCAATGGCAAAAATAATACGCCCGGCGGCAAGTCACTGACAGTGGAATACACCCGTCCGGACGGCAGTAAGGTACAATGTACCTACATGCACCTTGGCGAAATTTCCGTAAAGGCAGGCGATATGGTACAGGCGGGCCAGAAGCTCGGTCGATCCGGCAACACAGGAACACGAACAACGGGAGAACATCTGCACTTCGGCGTCAAACAGATTTATGCGGACGGGACACAGCGGGACGTCGATCCGGCGGCTTATCTGGCTGAAATCGCCCAAAAGGGTCACATCAAACAACAGGTGCTGCATAACGGAAACGACCTGCTCGCCCGATATAAGGGAACAGAAGGAAATGTCGCTGGCAAAGACTTTTCGCCCGACGCATGGATGAAAAAACTGCTCTCCTCGGAGGACAGTGGCGTGGGACTGTCAGGGTGTAGCGACCCTATCGTGGAGATGGCCATGACCGCTTTTACCTCTCTGATGTTGCTGGCGACGCAAATCGACAGCAAGAACGAGGAAGAACAAAAGGCGGCCATTTCCGAGGCGATGGACAGCCGGCGTATCGACCTGAAAACGCTGCTGCCGGGCATGAAAACCTGCGACCTCGTGGTCGGGGAAAACGGGCGGGCTGTCCTGCAAGTGGACAACGGAAGCGTCCAAGTATCGCGAGAACTGACCTCTGCCGAGTTAAGCCGCCTGTCGGTGACGCTTAATGACGGTTCTCTTTCGGAAGAAGCCAAACGACTGCGTGTGACCGGAACGCTGAACACGATCATCCTCTCGGAGGCGGTTTCGCAGAACTTTGAACGGGGAATGTCCGAACAACGGGCACAATCGGAAAACCTGAAAAGATAATCCCAAAAGTCATGATAAAACGCGTGATGATACGACTTTGCGGGTATTTGTCCGGGTTGTCCGCCTGCGCCCTGCATATCCTGTTCTGTTCCCGACTCTTCGGTTGGACGGCGACGTTTGTCATCGTGGGCATTCAACTGGGTATTGCCGGCTGGATTATCTACATGAGAATACGTGCACCCGATTAGGAAACGGTTTCAGCATGTTCAACTTCAAGATACCTCGCTTTGTCCGGTGGATTATGTATCACTAAAAAGACAAAAGAAGATGATTAAGTGTAATATTACGGCGTGCGGCACCATCAGCCGCGACGCTTCGATGCGCACAACCAAGGAAGATAAAACATTCCTGACCTTTCCGCTCCGCATCGTGATCCAAGGTAAGGATGGCCGGAACGAAACGGTCGAGATCAGTGTCAGCAAGGAGGGTGCCCAAAAGAAGGTATCCAGCTATCGAAACGGACTGCGTGTCGAGGTTGCGGGGACGCTGTTCCTGAAACGCCGGGGCGAAAAGCTCTATTTCAACCTCTTTGCCGACCGTATCGCCACGGCAAAAGACATCGCAGATTCCATCAAGGGCGAACTGTCATTCCGCGGCAAGGTGGGCAAAAACATCGAGGAACGGAAAGACAAAAAGGATAAGTCCTATACGATGTTCTCGGCATTCAGCACCGAGAAGGTCGATGAGAATTTCGAGTACCAGTGGGTGCGCTTCTTCTGCTTCGACAGGCAACGCGAAGAGTGGTTGCAACCGGGTGTCAAGGTAGAGGCCAAGGGCGAACTGACAGTCTCGGCACATAACGGGAAGCCGGACATCTCCTGCCGGGTGGAAGAATTGACGCAATATGTTCCCGAATCGGATAACTCCAATCAGTAGCAGTCATGGCCGGTTATAGAAAGCGAAATACGGAGGGACCGAACAGCGAGGATAAGGCGCTGGACCTCTTTGCCGAGATGATGATCGAGAAAATCGAAAGCATCCAGAAAGATTGGCACAAGCCGTGGTTTACCGAGGGTGTACTGCAATGGCCGCGTAACCTGTC
>OBKV01002304.1_pt1 | contig 10683 bp, 10 predicted proteins | sample 1517301 | NCBI WGS metagenome assembly OBKV01 (sample SAMN04571685, study PRJEB22368) | human gut metagenome | biome: human gut; material: stool | host: Homo sapiens | place: Luxembourg | collected 2012-06-29 | reverse complement strand
GCTTGGATGAACTCTGCTTATCCGATGAAGATATCAGAGAAGATCGGAGTGGCATACAATCCTTCTTTCTTTGGATACATAAGCTATCGAAAAGTACCAGAATAAACTGGATGCGAAAACCACCGTCGGCGAACTGTTGGCTGTCAATGCGCAGCCGCAGAGATTGAAGTTGGTTGATACGCCGGAAGCGGACGAAGTATATATCCGTGAATGGACATTGAATACTGCTGCCGTAACTAGAGCGGGAAGGAATGTGTTTTATGTATGGAAACAGGAAGAATGAGATGATTTAAAAATAGTTTTTCAGAGGTAATTTCAGAAAAGGAATATTGTCTGATAACACATATTAAGCCTGATAATTTGTCAGTTCTCTTTCATACCCCTATATTTGTTCCCGCTATTCTATATAATCAATAGAGGGAGAATGTATCATAAGAGAAAAACAAGAGCGTACATAGCATGGGTGTTGTTCATGACATTCATTCCGTTCTTTGTAGTGAAGACCTTTCACTATCATGGAAGCGAGGATGAAAAGTCATGTTCTCATGCCGGGCATTCTCACAAATCATCCGATGATTGTGCGATATGCCAATACTCCCTTTCTTTCTTTACTGAACCTCAACCGGTAGAATTTCATTGTACATTAACGCTCGTGCCTTACGAGCCGGTTGTTTATCAGGATAAGGTCGTTTGCAAACGGACTTATTCACATCAATTGCGTGCACCCCCTGTTGCATAATTACATAATCAAACTTTTCAAGAAGGCGGGCTTATCGTAACCTGTCCTCACATTCATTTTACACATTATATAAAAGATTGTAATTGATGCGTATCGGAATTATTTCGGGCGTAATAGGGTTGTTTGTAACCTTACCCGTCCACGCACAGAAGTCCGATTCAATCAAGAGTATGCTTTTGCCTGATGTTGTTGTGACCGAGTCGTACCAACAGCGTCAAGCCAAGAAGTCTGCACTTACGGTTGAAGTGATAGAACAGGATTTTCTGCGCAAACATTTTACGGGAAACTTCATGCAGGCAATGGAGAACATTCCCGGAGTACAAGCTATGGACATAGGCTCCGGCTTCTCCAAACCGATGATTCGGGGGATGGGATTCAACCGGATAGCCGTATTGGAAAACGGAATCAAGCAGGAAGGCCAGCAATGGGGAGCCGACCACGGACTGGAACTGGATGCCTTTAATATCGAGACAGTCAATGTATTGAAAGGTCCTTCCTCACTGCTTTACGGCAGTGATGCCATGGGCGGAGTGATTGATATAGCCTCTCCTCCCATACCTTCTGCGAATATGCTCTTCGGCGATGTCACCCTATTGGGCAAATCCGTCAACGGAACACTGGCAGGTTCGCTGATGCTGGGACTTAAAAAGAATGCCTGGTATGCGCAAATCCGTTATTCCGAACAGCACTTCGGTGATTACCGCATCCCTACGGATACCATTGTCTACCTGACTCAGAAAATGCCCGTCTATGGGCGTAAACTGAAAAATACGGCAGGAGTGGAACGCAATATCGGCCTTTTCACCCAATATCAGCGAAAAGGCTATAAAGCAGACTATTCCATCAGTAATGTCTATCAGAAGACGGGGTTCTTTCCGGGCGCACACGGTGTCCCCGACGCATCGCGCGTAGAAGATGACGGAGACAGCCGGAATATCGAACTGCCTTACAGCAAGGTAAATCATCTGAAAGTAACCACACATCAGCAATATGCTTGGGAGAAACTGATCCTGTCCGGTGATTTGGGATTTCAGAATAACCATCGGGAGGAATGGAGTGCTTTTCATACTCATTACGGCTCCCAGCCTGCGCCGGAGAAGGACCCGGACAAAGAACTGGCTTTCGATCTGAACACATACAGTGCTTCGGTAAAAGCCCGCTTTATTGGCTCTTCTTCATGGGAGCATACGTTGGGGTGGGATGGGCAACATCAGCAGAACGACATTTCCGGCTATTCATTCTTGTTGCCGGAATACCATCGTTCTACTACCGGATTGCTCTGGCTTACGACGTATAAGCCTAATAACATTCTCTCTGTCAGTGGAGGCGTGCGATATGATTATGGTTATATTGGCATCTCTCCGCACGAGGACGTTTATCTGGCGGATTACCTTCGGAGGCAAGGATATGATGATGAACAAGTAGAGTCCTATAAATGGAACAGTCATGCCGTCCGAAAGCATTTCGGTGACTATTCCTTTTCTTTGGGACTGGTATGGACACCCTCCGTTCAGCACATGGTGAAAGTGAACATCGGACGTAGCTTCCGCCTCCCCGGAGCCAATGAACTGGCTGCTAACGGTGTACATCACGGCACTTTCCGTCACGAGCAGGGAGATGCTTCTCTGAAATCCGAGCAAGGATGGCAGATGGATGCTTCCTACAACCTGCGATATCACGGACTTTCCGTTTCCGTGTCTCCTTTTGTCAGTTGGTTCAGTAACTACATCTTTCTGCGTCCCACAGGCGAATGGTCAGTTCTGCCGCATGCCGGACAGATTTACCGCTACACGGGAGCCGAAGCACTGTTTGCCGGAACGGAGGCTACGATAGACATTAACTTTCTGCGTCACTTCAATTACCGTATCTCCGGAGAATACGTCTACACCTACAACTGTGACGAGCATATTCCGTTAAGTTTTTCTCCGCCGTTCGGTATGCGGAATACGTTGACATGGCAAAGAAAACACTATATGCTTTATGCGGAGTGGCAACTTATTGCCCGTCAGAACCGTGTAGACCGTAATGAGGACCGTACATCGGGGGCTAACCTGTTTCATTTGGGTGGCTCGCTGAATATTCCGGTTGGCAGGACTAACGAGATAGAAATAACCCTGACCGCCCGTAATATCTTCAATACCAGATATTACAATCATCTTAGTTTTTACAGGAAAGTAGAAATTCCGGAACCGGGACGAAACTTCCAATTATTAATCAAAATTCCATTTAAAAAATTACTGTAATGAAAACAAAACTTTACCTCCCGATCATCAGCCTTCTGGCAATGTCTGTATTTGCATTTATTTCTTGTGACGATTCGGATAGCGATACCACCAAACCGGTGATTGAACTAAGTGAACCGGAAGAAGGGCAAGAACTGAAAATTGGCGACGAGCACGGAGTACATTTTGAAATGGATCTGTCGGACGACGTCATGTTAAAGTCATATATGATTGAAATACATAGTAATTTCGACCACCATTCGCATGGAAAGAGCAGGGCTGCTGCTACGGGCGAAGCCACTGTCGATTTCAGTTTCAACAGGTCTTATGATATCTCCGGAAAGAAAACGGCGCATATCCATCACCACGATATTGTAATTCCGGCCAATGCTACTCCGGGCGATTATCATCTGATGGTTTATTGCACGGATGCCGCAGGAAACGAAACCTACATTGCGCGCAATATTGTACTGAGCACTACCGCCGAAGGGGACGATCATCATCACGATGAATAAATAAAATAGCCAGCCTGCCATGCAAAACGGGGGCGGGATGGAGTATCTTTTTTCTCTTATTAATCAGTGTTCGTATAATTTTCTTTAAAAGGTGTAATAGTTATTACACCTTTTGTGTTTCCAAAGCTTTACTTTTGTGAAAAATACTTTTTCACTATGATGAAGTTACCATTTATAAACCGAATTTTTCCTTCGTACAGATCGAAGATAATAGCCATTATCATTGGCGGTATTATTGTAGGCGGAGGAGCTTTATTTATGTATATGCTTCGGGCACATACGTATCTGGGCGATGATCCGGCAGCGTGTGTGAATTGTCACATCATGTCTCCTTATTATGCCACATGGTTTCACAGTTCACATGCACGGGATGCCACCTGTAACGATTGTCATGTTCCTCACGAGAACATTGTAAAGAAATGGACATTCAAAGGAATGGATGGTATGAAGCACGTCGCAGCTTTCCTTACCAAAAGTGAGCCACAAGTGATACAGGCCCACGAGGCCAGTTCGCAGGTGATTATGAACAATTGTATTCGTTGCCATACACAACTGAATACGGAGTTTGTAAAAACAGGAAAGATAGATTATATGATGTCTATGGTAGGAGAAGGAAAGGCTTGCTGGGACTGTCATCGGGATGTACCTCATGGTGGTAAGAATTCGTTGTCCGCTACTCCGGCAGCTATCGTCCCTCTTCCCGAATCGCCTGTACCGGAATGGCTCCGGAAGATGGTTAATAATAAGGAATAAGCATATACATAACTACGTAATAAAATAATAAAACCGATATACAATGGAAAAGAAATTAAAATCATGGCAAGGATGGCTGTTGTTCGGAGGTTCAATGGTCGTTGTTTTTGTTTTAGGATTATGTGTTTCTGCGTTGATGGAGAGGAGGGCGGAAGTCGCCAGTATCTTTAATAACCGCAAAACTGTCATTAAAGGTATTGAAGCACGCAACGAACTGTTTAAAGATGATTTTCCCCGCGAATATCAGACTTGGACGGAAACGGCAAAGACTGATTTTGAAAGCGAGTTTAATGGCAATGTCGCTGTTGATGCTTTGGAAAAACGTCCGGAAATGGTTATTCTGTGGGCAGGATATGCATTTTCAAAAGACTATTCCACTCCGCGCGGACATATGCATGCTATCGAGGATATTACGGCGTCACTTCGTACCGGTTCTCCTGCAGGTCCGCACGATGGCCCTCAGCCTTCTACTTGCTGGACTTGTAAGAGTCCGGATGTTCCCCGCATGATGGAAGCATTGGGAGTCGATTCTTTCTATAATAACAAATGGGCTGCCTTTGGTGATGAAATCGTGAATCCGATCGGCTGTTCCGACTGCCACGATCCGGAAACAATGAATCTTCATATCAGCCGTCCGGCATTGATTGAAGCTTTCCAGCGTCAGGGAAAAGATATCACAAAAGCTACTCCACAGGAAATGCGTTCATTGGTCTGTGCGCAGTGCCACGTAGAATATTACTTTAAGGGTGACGGTAAATATTTGACTTTCCCGTGGGATAAAGGTTTCACTGTAGAAGACATGGAAGCATATTATGATGAGGCAGGTTTCTATGATTACATTCATAAGTTAAGCCGTACTCCGATCTTGAAAGCCCAGCATCCCGACTATGAAATAGCTCAGATGGGTATTCACGGGCAAAGGGGCGTTTCTTGTGCCGATTGTCATATGCCTTATAAGAGTGAAGGGGGCGTGAAATTCAGTGACCATCATATTCAGAGCCCATTGGCAATGATTGACCGCACCTGTCAGACTTGTCATCGTGAGAGTGAAGAAACATTACGTAACAATGTGTACGAGCGTCAGCGCAAGGCAAATGAAATCCGTAACCGTCTGGAACAGGAACTGGCAAAGGCGCATATCGAAGCAAAATTTGCCTGGGATAAGGGTGCTACAGAAGATCAGATGAAAGATGTGCTTGCATTGATTCGTCAGGCACAATGGCGTTGGGACTTCGGTGTGGCATCACATGGAGGTTCTTTCCATGCACCGCAGGAGATTCAGAGAATTCTTTCTCATGGTCTGGACCGTGCTATGCAGGCTCGTCTGGCTGTATCCAAAGTTTTAGCGAAGCATGGGTATACGGAAGACGTTCCGATGCCGGACATTTCAACGAAGGCCAAAGCACAGGAATATATCGGTCTTGATATGGATGCTGAAAGAGCTGCTAAGGAGAAATTCCTGAAAACGACCGTTCCGGCATGGCTGGAGAAGGCAAAGGCAAACGGGCGTCTGGCACAAAAGTAAAATAGGGATATATGTGGAGCAAACCGTGGAGTTATAAAGAAGGGCTGGTGATTGGTGCGGGATTACTGGTGATAGGTATTTTGCTGCAAATGGCAGTGGGAGCCATCAACTGGGGCCTGTTTGCCTGTCCGGTCAATGCGATTGTGTTAGTGGTTTATATCATAGCGCTGGTAGCCATGCACCTTCTTCGTAAACGTGTGTATCTGTTTGGATGGTTGAGCCATTATTCCGCTGCCGTTTCTTCCCTGGTATGGGTAGCCGGCATGACGGTGATCATGGGACTTATCCGGCAGGCTCCTTCCGGTCATGCTTCCAATGATATACTGGGATTTTCGCAGATGATTTCGTCCTGGCCTTTCGTCCTGCTTTACTTTTGGATGGTCACTGTATTGGGACTGACCATATTCCGTGCCAGCTTTCCATTCAGGATTGGCAGACTATCCTTTCTTCTCAATCACGTAGGATTGCTCGTGGCATTGATTACGGCTACTTTGGGAAATGCCGATATGCAACGCTTGAAGATGACTACCCGAATGGGAAACGCAGAATGGAGGGCTACCGATGATAAAGGAAAATTGATAGAACTTCCGTTGGCTATCGAACTGAAGGATTTTACGATTGATGAATATCCTCCGAAACTGATGCTGATTGACAATGAAACGGGGGGAGTACTCCCCGAAAAGTCTCCTGTGCATTTACTGCTTGAAAACGGAGTTTCCGAGGGCAGTCTGCTGGATTGGGACTTGTTTGTCGAACAGTCTATTCCGATGGCTGCCTCCGTAGCTACAGAGGACACACTGAAATTTACAGATTTCCATTCGATGGGAGCGACATATGCAGTGTATCTGAAGGCCGTCAACCGAAAGAACCAACAGACGAAAGAAGGGTGGGTGAGCTGTGGTAGTTTTCTTTTTCCTTATAAGGCATTGCGTCTCGACTCTCTGACGAGTCTGGTGATGCCGGAACGGGAACCGCAACGTTTTGCTTCGGAAGTAAAAGTCTACACACAGGAAGGAACGATAATGGAAAGTACGATTGAAGTAAATCGTCCGATGGAGATAGCAGGATGGAAAATTTATCAGCTTAGTTATGATGAGTCGAAAGGTCGCTGGAGCGATATCAGTGTCTTTGAGCTGGTTCGCGACCCGTGGTTGCCTGTAGTATATGCAGGGATCATCATGATGATGCTCGGAGCAATTTGTCTGTTTGTCAATGCACAAAAGAGGAAAGAGGAGGACAAGGAATGAGTTGGGAACATTTTATATGGTTTGCGATAGCCGCATTGATTTGCTGGGGCTTGGGCGCGTTTGCTGCCTGGAAAGGAAAGAAGCTGGTATGGGCTTATGGATTTACCTTGTTGGGGCTGGTCATCTTTTTCAGTTTTATCCTCGGTATGTGGATTTCTCTGGAACGTCCTCCGATGCGGACGATGGGAGAGACACGTCTGTGGTATTCTTTCTTCCTTCCATTGGCGGGTTTGATAACGTACGTGCGTTGGAAATATAAATGGATTCTTAGTTTCAGTTGCATTCTCTCACTGGTATTTATCTGTATCAATATCTTTAAACCGGAGATTCACAATAAAACGCTGATGCCTGCTTTGCAAAGTCCGTGGTTTGCCCCTCATGTCATAGTGTATATGTTTGCTTATGCGATGTTGGGAGCTGCGGTGGTCATGGCTGTCTATCTGCTTTGGTTCAAAAAGAAAGATATTGAACGGAAAGAGATGGACTTATGCGATAACCTGACTTATGTGGGCTTGGCATTTATGACATTGGGAATGCTGACGGGAGCTATCTGGGCGAAAGAAGCGTGGGGGCACTACTGGGCTTGGGACCCGAAAGAGACATGGGCGGCAGCTACTTGGTTCTCCTATCTGGTATATATCCATTTCAGGCTGGGCAGACCGTTGAAGAGTCGTCTGGCATTAGTCATTCTGTTAGTATCATTTGTCTTATTACAAATGTGTTGGTATGGAATCAATTACCTTCCATCGGCACAAGGAGTTAGTGTACATACTTATAACTTAAATTGAAATATCAATGAAAACATTTTATTGGTCATTCGTTCTTATGCTATTGCCAAGCATGGCATACACACAAACTACGGAGAAGGAAAATGAATTTTCGATGTCTATGCAAATCAGACCTCGTGCGGAGTATCGAAACGGTGCTATAGTCCCTCGCAATGAAGGGCAGAAGGCTGCATCATTCATTAATAACCGTGCCCGTTTGTCACTGGACTACAAGCGCTCGGACCTTGAAATCAAGATGTCGGCACAGCATGTCGGAGTATGGGGGCAAGATCCGCAGATTGACAAGAATGGTCGCTTTATCTTGAATGAGGCATGGGCAAAGCTGGATTTTGGAAAAGGCTTCTTTGTACAGTTAGGTCGTCAGACGTTAGTTTATGATGATGAACGTATTTTGGGCGGACTGGACTGGAATGTGGCAGGCCGTTATCATGATGCGTTGAAACTGGGATATGCCAATAAGAATAATGAAATACATGCTATTCTGGCTTTCAACCAGAATGATGAAAAAACGGCAGGTGGTACTTATTACAATTCTTCTATTGGTCAGCCTTACAAGAATATGCAGACTGTGTGGTATCACTATAAAGCAGATAAGATTCCGTTCGGGGCTTCTTTACTGTTTATGAATTTAGGGTTAGAGACAGGGAATCAGCTCACTCAAGATTCTCATACCCGCTACTTGCAAACGATGGGAACTTATCTTACATATAAAAATAGCGGATGGAACTTGGATGGCGCTTTCTACTACCAAACAGGTAAGAACAAGGATGCCGAGAGTGTTTCTGCTTTCATGGCAAGTGCTACGGCAGCTTATGCGTTCAATAAAACATGGGGAATGGTTGTAAGCTTTGATTATTTGAGCGGAAATGAAGAAGGTAGTAGTAAATTTAAGGCTTTTGACCCTCTTTATGGGACGCATCATAAATTCTATGGCAGCATGGATTATTTCTACGCTTCTGCATTCAACAAAGGATTTGCTCCCGGATTAATAGATGGTCGTCTTGGGGCTCGTTTTCGTGCATCTGCCAAGGTAGATATGGAACTCAATTATCATTATTTTGCTACTGCTACTGAAGTAGATTTTAAAGAAGATTTGAAGAAGTCACTCGGTTCGGAAGTTGACTATCAGATCAATTGGTCCGTAATGAAAGATGTGAAACTCTCTGCCGGTTATTCTTTTATGCTTGGAACGAAGACGATGGATGCTGTGAAAGGCGGAAATCATAAGAGCTGGCAAGACTGGGGATGGGTATCTGTCAATATCAACCCGAAAGTGTTTTTTACAAAATGGTAATTGAAACCTAGCTAGGATTCAGATTAAACCGTTGATAGAATATAAAAAGTGGCACAGCATTAAATTTAGGCTGTGCCACTTTCTTTTTATTATAAGTATTTCTCCAGCGCCATTTTCCTTCCATTGTGATCAGCCCTTCCTTGATTATCTTATTGATTTCTTTGGATAAAGCAGGACGTGATACATTCAGGTACTCGGCAAGCTGTGACTGGGTATGCATGATCTCTACAGTCAGAGAATCTTTTTTCTTATGTTCGAATAAGTAAACAATAAACCTTTCGCGTACAGTCTTGCGCGACAGAGGTTTCAAACGTGATACGGTACATATATTGCAATTTCCGGCGATGCAAAGAAAATTGTGCAATACCTGCGGGTCCTGACTGATGACTTTAAAAGTGGAATCTTTGGTTGCCATGAGTACCACGCTGTCTTCCAAAGCAGTAAAAGTAGCTGGCAACGTATTGTTTGAATTGAAAAGGTGAGGGGTGGCAAAGGTACGTGGTGCGATGATATACTCAATCATCACTTCGTTCCCCAATCCGTCAATGATATCCGTGCGTAGTTTTCCTTCCAATAACACATATAGTTTGTTGCAAGGTGTACCTTGCGTAACAACTATTTCTTTTTTATCCGCTGCATAGATAACGAAATCCAGTTTGTCCAACAGAGATTCCTTGATGTTCAGAGGTAAATCCCGAAATAAAGGGATTTGAAATAATTTTTCTTTATGTGCGTTGGTCAGTTGTATTTTTTTCATTGCATTATGTTGTTCGTATCATAGGCAAAGATATGAATTATATATGGGCAGAGAAAATCTTTTTTTATGTTTGTGTTGCCGAAAGACCGATTATGGATGAGATGAAAAGGATATTGATAAAAAGTAAAAATGGCAGAAAATGTTTGAATCAGTAATTAGGGTACACATCTCTGTAATTTATCTACATTTGCTATATGATAAATTGTCTATTTTTGCAGAGTGAAAAAGCTGATTAATGAAATTCAAAAAATAAAAGTAATAAAGTTATGGCTAAAAAAGTTCTGATTATTTCGTCCAGTCCGCGAAAGGGCGGTAATTCTGATATGCTTTGTGACGAATTTGTGAAAGGTGCCCTCGAAACAGGCAATGAAGTAGAAAAGATTTTTCTGAAAGAGAAAGTAATTCATCCTTGTACGGGATGTAGTGTTTGCAGCATGTATGGCAAACCCTGCCCCCAGAAAGATGATGCCGCAGGAATTGTAGAGAAAATGATTGCTGCTGATGTCATCGTAATGGCAACACCTGTTTATTTCTATACGATGTGCGGACAGATGAAGATTATGATTGACCGTTGTTGTGCACGTTATACGGAAATAACGAATAAGGAATTTTATTTCATTATTGCAGCGGCGGAGAATGATAAGGGGATGATGGAACGTACGATTGATGGTTTCCGTGGCTTCCTTGATTGTCTGGAAAATCCGCAGGAAAAAGGAGTGATTTATGGAATAGGTGCCTGGAAGGTAGGAGAAATAAAAGATACTCCCTACATGCAGGAAGCCTATGAGATGGGAAAAATGGTGTAAACGTTCGCTTTAGGTAAACATTTCCCGTCTTATATAA
>OBKV01002299.1_pt1 | contig 10700 bp, 5 predicted proteins | sample 1517301 | NCBI WGS metagenome assembly OBKV01 (sample SAMN04571685, study PRJEB22368) | human gut metagenome | biome: human gut; material: stool | host: Homo sapiens | place: Luxembourg | collected 2012-06-29 | reverse complement strand
GCTACGATGAATGCCTGATAGAGCGCCACGAGAGCTTTATCAAGCAAACCTATCGCAACCGTATGATCATCCCGACCACCAACGGCCCCCTCTCGCTCACCATCCCCACGAACCATAACACATCGCTGGCGATGAAAGATATCCGCATCTCCGACCACGCCAACTGGCGCCATGTCCACTGGAATGCGCTCCTCTCCGCCTATGGCGAGAGCCCTTTCTTCGAGTATTATCAGGACGACATCCGCCCCTTCTACGAGAAGAAATACGAGTTCCTCTTCGATTTCAACATGGAGACTACCGAGAAGATGATAGAGCTTCTCGACATCCGTCCGAAGATTTCGATCACGGAGGAGTATATTTTAAGTGAAGAACGAAGAGTGAAGAGTGAAGAAACAACGTTCGGCGGCCAAGGGGAAAGCCAATTTGATAGCATTGCTGATCATAAAGTTCAAAGTTCAAATCTCAAAGTTCAAAGTAAAGAAGTTCAAAGTATATTTGATTTCCGCGATGCGATTCGCCCAAAGAAGCCGCTTCCTGACGCTGAATTCGCTCCCAAGCGCTATTATCAGGTCTATGAACAGAAGCACGGTTTCCAGCCGAATATGAGCATCCTGGACCTCCTCTTCAATGAAGGAAACGAGGCGATATTCTACCTATAAATAACCAAGGTAGAGTATCGCCTCTTTCCCTAATTATCTGCCTCATTTAAACACAAAAATGAGGCAGATAATTGGAAAATGAGGCAGAAAAGAAGAAATAATTCCTGTTTGAACAAGCTTTTGAAATCATCGTCCGTGCAGGCGTAAATAAAACGTTAAAAAAGCTAATCCATAGTTTTCTGCCCCTCAACTCATGGTTTTCTGCTAGGGAAGTCATGGGTTGGCCGATGTGAAATCGTAGTATTCTGCCTTCTCTTGTCCTTATTCTAACGATAAATGATGACCGGCATTGGTCATCTATTATGACCCGTTAAAGCCATCATATAAGCCCATTTAGCCCTCATCTCCCGTTGCCCCATTCTCCCCCTCATCAACCGGGCAGAGTTAACAGGTTAACAGTTAACACCCCAAAAATGCATACTCCCCCTCCTACACATATATAAAAATAAGTATATATATATTTAAATATAATAAGGTAAGCAAGGGGAAGATAGGAAAAACAGCTGTTAACTGTTAACCCTGTTAACTCCCTGCTGCTCCCAGATGCTCTTTTAGGAAATTTAAACAAGTATGCTTGGTGGGTTCATCGAAAAGCCGTACTTTTGTACCCGACTATAACAACATCAAACAAAATACAACATCAAAACAATAATAACAACATAAAATGAAGAAACTGAAATTCCATATAGTAGGTCTTACCCACAATGACGTGAAAGGTCGTGAGGTAGAATACGCCAGGGAGGCAGAGGGCAGAACCATCTGCCTCGTGCCCGATGACGCCAATCCCTTTGATATGCTGGCTGTAAAGGCTTACGACAAGCAGCTTTTCATCGGCTATGTCTCAGCCCTGGAAGGCGAGGACGTAAGAGCCCTCATCATTGCCCGGAAGGGCAGGAACCTGCGCACCCGATGCCAGGGAAGCAACAGCAAGGAGGGTGCAGATGAGAAGTCGGGGCTCCAGCTGATAGTGGAGGCGCGCGTGGACGTCTCTGAGCAGGAGATAGAGCTGGCACGCAGGGAAATCTATGATGACGGAATCTATGACGGCTGGCACTATTCCGGACCCATTCTGCCCATCGACAAGCTGACCCGTTTCAGTGATTGTACCATGATGCTGGAAGGCGTCATCAACGACATCATCAGCATCCAGGAGCAACTCTCACGGGATTCAGATTCTTCTCATGATTCAGATTCCGCTGAAGCCGATAAGAACCCTCTTGATGCCGATTCCCGGTCGGCGCTGGAGGCAGAGCTGCGCGACAACCTGGAAGAGGCTAGGGAGCGGCTCAGCAGCTTCATGGAAATACAGCGAAGCGATTATTCGCGCGAGATGACGCAGACGAGAAACCGCATTCTTAACAACCTCGACCTCATAGACGATGAGGAAATCCATCGCATGGGCGAGCAACTGTATACGGAGATGGGATTCATTACCAGTTCCGCTTATCGTGAGCGAGCAGCCCAGTCGTTCTTCGTAGAAGCGCCTATCGCCATCAAGAAGAAGCAGACGGGTGCCTACGACTATAAAGATCAGCTGGACGCCATAGAAAAGCAGCTCTATGCCTTCCCATATTCGCTCTATCCCACGTTCAAGGCCGACCCGGTAGATTTCCTCCGCCAGGTATTCTATAAGCGTGTGCCTCGCAAGATGATGCTCCAGCTGCTCTCGGGCATCGTACTGATGATTATGAACGGCAGGGTGAGCGATGTGAAGCAGTGGGGCAAGCACGGCAACGAGGACTCGCTGATAGCGATGAAGGCTGTGGGCAAGAAGCCTTCGGGCATTGAGTGTAAGATGAAACTCAAGGAGTTGGTGGATGAAGCTATCCTTAAAATGGCGTCTTGGCATAAGCCTAGTACGGGTAATCTTCTGATAAAAAGCCAATCCGACTGGTATCCTATATTCCGCATGCTGAATGATTGGGGAATTTTTAATACTACCAGTCAGACAGCCTTCTGCGATTACCTGGAAAAGCAATATGAGGAATTGGATAAAGGGAGCGATGAGTTGGCTCCCTGCTGCAAAAGAAAGGATCTTACGCAAGCAGCAGCGCCTATGTTTGAAAGACATGATGCGCTGGAGTGGGGGCGTCTTCATCCGAAGAAGTGGAATGTAAGGTCCGACAAGTTCAACCATTATTGCGACATCGTTGATGCCTTCAAGAAACTTATGCGAGAACAAGCCCTCCTGGAACATCTGATCCTGGAGGATCTTCTGCCGAGCAAAAAAGACGAGGAAGATGATGATGATTTTGAGGAGGAAGAGTATTAAGAGGAGGATGAAGATTGATAGATGTAGATTGATTGATGAAGACCGTCAGGCGTTCCGGCGGATTTGCAATCCGCCGTTAAAAAATGTCCTAACCTATTTAGGATCTGCGGATTTGCAATCCGCAGCAAGGAGTATGCCCGCAGCAAGGAGTATGCTTTTTCTTTTGTTGGGGGATTAAAAATCCCCCGTTTTAATAGGTCGAACCTTTTTTAACGGCGGATTGCAAATCCGCCGGGACGCCTGACGGAGTTGCGTTCTTGATAAATTAAGAAGAGGTGTGTTATGACTCTTTCCCCTCAACTATTATATCCCTTTTATACCGCTTTTCTGCCCTTTTATACCATTTCGCCTTGCTTTTATACCTTTACAATCTTATTTTCCCGGACGTTTGGAAACGCTTCTTTTATTCCTTATTTTTGCACTGCTTTTCCGAACGGTTGAGCGGCGGGAGCCTGAGTTCTCGTCTTTGGTTTAATCTAAATATTTGTTATTATGTCTAATTTTAAAATGATCTCATTTGATGAATGTAAGCAGATGAGCCGTCGTCTCATCGCCATGAACCCTAACCGCAATGCGAATATGGGTAAGATTTCCACTTGTCTCCTCGATTACTACACCGAGCTTACCAAGCAGCCTTGGCTCTGCACCCTCGTGGGGCAGATTCGTGACCTCACCGCCAAGCAGAATCTGATGGGCGAGGAGCAGAAGCAGACTGAGGCCTACAAGCAGCTCGACAAGCAGATTTCCGCACTCAAGAAGCAGTTGCCGTTCCGCTCTCCTCACTACTTCCACTTCCTCGACGACCATCGTGCCCAGAAGACCATCGACCCGGATGCCTTTACCTTCCAGACCACCGTGGACATCGACAACCCGGAGGAGGTGGAGACGGCGGTAAAGAATGCCCTGCTGCTGAACGGAATGTTTGATGATCCTGCCGAGAAGCTTCTTAGAGAGAAGATTTTCTCTGCCGATGAAATCGAGCTTTGGAAGGGAAAAGTGCTTCACGTGGAACGTTCGGCTCGTAACAAGGCGCACATCGACATCCGAATCCCTATCGGAATGACCATCGCTGAGGCGCAGAGTGCCTTCTGCAAGCTCATTCATGCCACCGAAGACCCAAGCTGCGTTACGCCTGAGCGCATCATCTTCATCACCGATGCCGTGAGCCAGATCTATACTGCCGACGACTGGTACAAGCGACTGGACGAGGAAGCCGTGGCAGAATATCGTGAGGCTTATAGAAAGAGAGGATTGGATATCGACGGCCGTCCATTGGATGTAGATTCTGCCCAGGTAAGAGCATCCCAGAATCCATATTCATCTCAGAAGTCATCTTCTCAGAATTCCTCTTCTCAGAGCTCTTCTTCCTCTTCTCCAACCGTAGATTTCCAACCTATCGAGAGCGAGGAGGAGAAGGCGAGAAAGGCTGCCAATGCCGTGCAGTATGAGCAGACTTACGACGGCGTTCCTTACGAGGAGATTGTGAAGTCGCTGGTGGATTTGATGGGCGGCGCTCCTGCCCATGGCAACCGCAATAACTTCATCTATCGTGAAGCCTGTCTGCTCAGATACATCTGCAACAGCGAGGCGGCTTGGATTAAGCAGGTAATCGAAATCTTCGGCGAAGACGAGGCGAAGGCGTTCGCCTCTGTAGAGAGCGCCTGCAAGGTGGCTCAGTCCTCGGAAATGCCTCAGCTCGTGAAGCAGGCAGTGGAGCTTGCCCGCAAGAACTATCTCGCCAAGCAGGCTACCGAGAAGGCGGGAATCTACGCTGATGTTCCCCCTCAGATGCCTGCCCGATTGCCTAAGCTCATCAAGCTGCTCACCAGCAAGGTGCCAGCCGATTTCAAGGCGCCTGTGGCGATGGCGGTCTTTCCTCCGCTTGCCGCTCATCTCAAGGGCGTAACCTTCCGTTACATCGACAATCAGGTGCACGAGGCGGCGATGATGAACCTGCTCGTAGCCCCTATGTCGTCTGGTAAATCGGCGGTAAATGGTCCTATCGACTGCATCATCGAAGACCTGGTGCAGATGGATAAGGTGAACCGTCAGAAGGAGCAGGATTGGAAGGACGAGGTGAATACCATGGGCGACAACAAGAAGAAGCCCGTTCGCCCGGAAGACATCTGCATCCACATCGTTTCGCCCGACCTTACCCGTGCTGCCTACATCCAGCGTCTCGACGACGTGCAGAAGGCTGGCGGCGCCTATCTCTACTGCAAGATGGACGAGGTGGACATGCTCAGGAAGTTCAACGACCCTAGCCAGCTGATCCGTCTCTGCTGGGACAACTCTGAAGATGGTCAGGAGCGTGTGGGCACCAAGAGCGTTACAGCCCGCGTAAAGACCCGTTTCAACTGGAATGCTTCGAGCACCATTGCCGTTACCCAGAAGTTCTTCTCGGTAAGAGAGGTGGCTGATGGAGCCGTGAGCCGCCTATCGCTTGCCACCATCATCCGTCCCGATTTCGCTCCTTATCCGGTAGTGGGAGAGTATGATGCGCTGTTCAAGTCGGAGCTGGCTCCTTACATCCATCGTTTGAATGCTGCCAGCGGTTTCAAGGAGTGCAGGAAGGCGCGCCAGCTTATCGAGCGACTGGGCAGTGAGATTATGGAGATGGCTCAGCTGGCTTACAACAAGCCTTACGCCGAGTTTGCCAAGCGTGGTTTGGCGAATGGTTTCCGCAGAGCGATGGTGCTTTATCTGGCGAATGGCGAGAAGTGGGAGAAGCCGATAGAGGATTTCATAGAGTGGAGCGTGAAGTATGATTTGTGGTGCAAGATGCGCTTCTTCGGCAATCAGATGCAGGAGGCGATAGATGCCGACAATCGTGCCGTGTGCCATTCATCCGGTGTGAGCAATCTTCTTCTCTTCGTTCACGATACCTTTGACAAGGCTGAGATTCAGAATGTCTGTATGGTTCATGGTACCAAGACGAAGCTTGCCATCCTCCTGTGCAACTGGAAGAAGCGTGGCTTCATCGTGAAGAACGATGATGATACCTTCTCCAAGACGGCTAAGTTCATCGCCAAGTATGGCCATTATGGAACACCTGGAATGGCAGCGTAAGGCTAGTGAAGGGGGCGTGGCGAAAGTCCCACGCTCCCGCTTTTGTCAGCACGCCCTGAAAGGGTAAAAGCGCAAACCGCACGCCCTGAAAAAAGCAGAAGCCAATGCCCATACGCCCTGAAAGGGCAGAAGCTCCTAGCCCAGGGCATCGCCTTGGGAACCATGGCAGCACGCCTGTCGCCCTGAAAGGGCAAAAGCTTTAAAAATACCTCCTTTTTGTAACATCTCTGTAAAGGTTCTTGACCTTCATCAAGAAATCGGTGCTTTTTGAAACTTTTCTCCTAAAAAGTTTGTGTTCGAACACAGAAAGTTGTATCTTTGCATCGGAATTAAGAAAGAAGGATAAAAGATTAGTAATTTCAGGATACGAAAGGTATTGATAATAAGGGATTAAGATAGAAAAGTCAGGATACGGAAAAGGTTAATGATTGATTTCAGGATAAGAGAGGTATTAGAAATAAGGTAAAGATTGAAAATAGGGTAACATTGAAAGATTGTTAAGAAAAGGATAATGTTGAAATTAAAGTAAAGAAAGGGAATAGTTATGTTAGTATTAGGTATTGTTTTCGCAGCAGTAGTAGCATTTGCTGCAACAGTAGGCGCAGCTAGCAACAAGCTTGCTTAAGCTGCCAGTGAAGTAAGGAACTTTAAAAGTTCAGAAACAGTAATTGAAGCAAAGTAGGAAGCCAATATGGGCTTCCGAGATGGAGAAGGGGAGCCAATGGGGCTTTCCGGAATGAGGGAGCAGATGATGCTCCTTTTTTTGTTTAACATCAATATCAGGCAGATATAGATATAAATAGACGATATAGATATAAATAGATAAGGTATAAGATTATCACCTTCAAAAGTGCAGTATTAATTCAGTTAGATATCAAAATCAGCAGTTTTTAATTCATATAGGATATTATACTCAGTAGGTAAGAAACAAGTTATTATACTTAGTAGGTCAGAAAAAAGAAATCGGGTAGTTAACAGGTTAACAGTTAACAGCCCGATTTTCTTTGTTTCTCTTTATTTGCCAAGATAAGGCTTCAGGATTCTAACCCAGTTCTGGTAGCCTTTTCCGAGCAGATGCAAGCCGTCGTTGCTGTAATCCGGGTTCATGTCCTGGGTTCCAGGAACCACGAACTCAGAGAAGAGGTCGATGTAGGTCAAGCCACGTCGGTTGGCGATGTCTTTGATCAGGGCATTGAGGGCAGGAACATCTTTCTTGCGGCTCATATGGTCAACAAACATGTTGAACTTTGGGTTCAGCGGCAGAACGCTCTGCAGATAGAGTCGGGTAGAAGGAGATTCCTTCTTGATCCGTTCAGCAATCTCATCGATGTTCTTGGCGATTTCCTCGATGCTGCGGCCTCCGGAGAGGTCGTTAATGCCGATCAAGAGGAAGATCTTGGCTGGCTTGCCCTTGGTGATGACGTGGAGGCGGTCGAGAACGCCATCGGTTCTATCGCCGCTGATTCCTCGGTTCTTGGCGTGTGGGTTGCCAAGCAGTTCTGCCCATTCACCTCCGTTGGTGATGCTGTTGCCCAGGAAGATGATGTCTTTCTTGCTGGTAGGGAGAACTTCAAAGAGCGTGGCTCTCTGGTCATAGAATGTAGTGTGCTTGCGTCCTTGTGCCTGTAAGGTAGTGCAGGCGCAGAGGAGGCAGATTGATAACATGAATTGTTTCATCATAATGTATAAAAGTTAGTTGTTAAAAATGTATTTTAAAGCTTTTGCTCTTTCAGGGCGCAGGGCGAAATGCTGTTTATACCCAGGGTGTTGCCCTGGGCTAGGAGCTTCTGCCCTTTCAGGGCGTGTGGGGCATAGCCTCTGCCTTTCAGGACGCATGGGGCGTAGCCTTTGCTTTTTGCATTGCCTCTGCTATTTTTTTTTGGTTCAAAAACTACTTGAAAATCAGGGTGGTGAGCCTGTCTTTATCAAACAGTTCCTGAGCTACGGCTTGAATTTGAGCGGCGGTAATCTCATCCACCTGCTCGTAGAGGCGGTCAACGTTCTTCTCCCAGCCATAGTGCAGGAAGCTCTTGCCGAAGTCGAGGGCGAAGTTCTCGCGGTTGTCGCAAGCTACGCCTATCTGACCCTTAATCTGTTTCTTGGCAGCCTTGAGCTGCGCATCGCTCAATGGCTTCTGCATGAACTTATCCAGTTCCTTGCGAACCAGGCGGAGGCAGCGTTTCACATCGTGCTCATCGCAGCCGAAATAGATGCTCCAGGTGCCCGTATCGCCATAAGCCACCATCATGCTTTCTACGGTGTAAACCAAGCCGTTGTGCTCTCTGAGGGCGAGGTTCAGCTTGGCGTTCATACCCGGTCCGCCCAGCATATTGTTGAGCAGATAGAGCGGCATTCGGCGGTCGTCGTTCACATCGTAAGCGCGGGTTCCTATCATCACATGAGCCTGATGGGTATTTTTCTGCATCACGATTGTCTGGCCAGCAACTTTACTTTGAACATTGAACTTTGAGCTTTGAACTTTATGATTTGCATCGCCTGCTTCCATTTCTTCCGTAGGTGTTTCGCCAGTAGGCGTTTCTTCAGCAATCCTTTTTTCCGTAGGCGTTTCTTCTGCAATCCTTTCTTCCGTAGGCGTTTCGGCGGATTTGCAATCCGCCGAGCAAGCAAGCTCTCGGCCTTTTGGGCACTCTCCCAAAGCCTTCTGGATAAGCTTCACCAGCTTCTTGAAATCAATATCCCCGTATGCGAAGAATATCGCATTATCCGGCCGGTAAAGTTTCCTTGTGAAGTGCAGCGCATCCTCCGTCTTGAAAGCCCGAACCTGCTCGGCTGTGCCCAGGATATTGTGCCCCAGCGGCGAACCCTTGAAGAGGATATTCTCGAACTCATCGTAAATCAGTTCGGCTGGCGAATCATTATAGCTCTCAATCTCATCGCAGATCACCTCCACCTCCTTATCTATTTCCGCCTGCGGATAAACCGAGTGGAAGACGATGTCGGAAAGCAGGTCCACGGCCCTTGCGATGTGCTCCTTCAGGATGGCGGAGTAATACACCGTGCCCTCCTTGTTGGTGTAGGCATTCAGGTCGCCGCCCACACTCTCCAGACAGTTGAGAATGTGCCAGGCTTTTCGGCGTTCGGTGCCCTTGAAGGTGACGTGCTCGCAGAAGTGAGCCAAGCCCTCCTCGCCCGGCTCCTCGTTGCGGGTACCGGCATTTATCTGATAACCGCAATACACCACCTTGCTATCCGATGGCAGGTGGATGATGCGGAGTCCGTTGTCTAATGTATAAGTATTGTATTTCATTTCAAGGTGCAAAGTTACATTGAAAATGTAATGAATCCAAAAAAATGGGCATTTATTTTGCATTATCGCCAAAAAGAATTATCTTTGCCCCCAAAAAATATAAATAGAGACATAAAACAATGCGTAAGGTTATAGGAATAGGAGAGACCGTGCTTGATATCATCTTCAAGAACGGCAAGCCGATAGAGGCAGTACCAGGTGGCTCATCGTTCAATGCAGTCATCTCGTTGGGACGTGCGGGCGTGAATGCTTCGTTTATCAGCGAGGCGGGCAACGACCGTATTGGTGAGTATGTGATTCAGTTTCTGAGAGATAATGGGGTGAATGCCGACAATGTGAGCATCTTTCCGGAATCGAAGTCGCCGCTCTCGCTGGCGTTCCTCGACGAGAACAACAATGCCGACTACATCTTCTACAAGGATCATCCCCACGACCAGCTGGAATTTGCCACTCCGGAAATCAATCCTGGAGACATCGTGCTCTTCGGTTCGTTCTTCGCCCTGAATCCGGTGGTTCGTCCTCAGGTGGCCGGTTTTCTGGAGTACGCCAAGAATCACGGTGCCATCCTCTATTACGACATCAACTTCCGTGCTTCTCATCAGAATGAGATCATGAAGATTACGCCTAATCTAATAGAGAACCTGGAGTATGCTGATTTTGTGCGCGGAAGCCATGAGGACTTCGGAATCCTCTACAAGAAGCCGGAGGCGGATAAGGTGTATAATGCCGAAATCAGTTTCTACTGCAAGAAGTTTATCTGCACCCAGGGCGCTGAGCCTGTAGAGGTGAGAGCCGAGAACGGCTTTGCCAAGAGTTATCCTTCGGAGAAGATGAAGCCGGTGAGCACCATCGGAGCCGGCGATAACTTCAATGCCGGTTTCGTATTCGGACTGATCAAGGATGGAATCACCCGCGAGGATATCGACCGTGGATTGTCTGAGGCGCAATGGGACAGTCTCCTGAAGAGCGCCCAGGAGTTCTCCACCGAATGCTGCAAGGACATCTATAATTATGTTTCCAAGGAATTCGGAGAAGAAAAGAAGAAGGAATTGTAATTCTAGCAATACGCCCTGAACCAACGGTCACCGGCCGAAGGGAAAGGTAAAGGGCAGAAGCTCCTAGCCCAGGGCAACACCCTGGGTATAAACAACATTTCCCCCTGTCGCCCTGTAAGGGCAAAAGCTTTAAATATTATTATAGAACATTGTAAAATAAAGAAAAGATATGACAGAAATTATAGACAAGATTTATTACGTAGGCGTAAACGATCGCAATAAGCATCGTTTTGAGGGCCTCTGGCCTTTGCCTAACGGAGTGAGCTACAACTCTTATATCATTGACGATGAGAAGGTAGCGCTGGTAGATACTGTAGAGGTTGATTTCTTCACCCAGTTCCTCGAGAATATCCACGAGGTGATTGGCGACCGCGAAA
>OBKV01002296.1_pt1 | contig 10704 bp, 8 predicted proteins | sample 1517301 | NCBI WGS metagenome assembly OBKV01 (sample SAMN04571685, study PRJEB22368) | human gut metagenome | biome: human gut; material: stool | host: Homo sapiens | place: Luxembourg | collected 2012-06-29 | reverse complement strand
GACCGCAAAGGTGTTTGGAGTAAGCAAGAGTACAATTCATAAGGATATGACAGAAAGATTACCTAAGATAAATCCAGCAATAGCAGAAAAGACACATTTGATATTAGAGTTAAATAAATCAGAAAGGCATATTAGAGGTGGAAAAGCCACAAAAATGAAATATAAAGCAAATGACCTATAAAGATATTGAATGATAAATTCATTACATATATAATAAAAATGAATAAATTTGAAGAAAAAACAAATATTTCGAAGTTTTAGTATATATAGGAGTGAATATAAAATGTGGTTTTGGAGAGCTGGTAGCGATTTAGGAATTGATTTAGGCACTGCTACTGTACTTGTATATGTAAAAGGCAAGGGAGTAGTTTTAAAAGAACCTTCAGTTGTAGCAATTAATAGAAATAATAATAAAGTTTTAGCAGTTGGTGAAGAAGCAAGAAAAATGATAGGGAGAACACCAGGAAATATTATAGCGGTTAGGCCATTAAGAGATGGGGTAATATCAGATTATGATATTACAGAAAAAATGCTTAAAAGTTTTATAAAAAAGGCATTAGGAAAGAGAAGAGTAATTGCACCTAGAGTTGTAGTTTGTATTCCATCAGAAGCAACAGAAGTTGAAAAAAGAGCTGTTATAGATGCAGCTATTAATTCAGGAGCTAAAAAGGTTAATTTAATAGAGGAGCCATTAGCAGCATCAATTGGAGCTGGACTTGATATAACACAGCCTAATGGTCATATGATAGTTGATATTGGTGGAGGAACAACTGATATTGCAATTATATCTTTAGGTGGAGTAGTTATTAGAGAGTCTATAAAAGTAGCTGGAGATAAGTTTGATGAAGCAATTATTAAATATGTAAGGATGAAATATAAGATTTTAATCGGAGAAAAGACTGCTGAAGATTTAAAAGTTAGTGTAGGATCAGTTTTTAAAGATTCGAGAAATATATCAACAAGTATAAAAGGTAGGAATTTAATAACTGGGTTACCTGGTGAAGTTTTAATTTCAACTGAAGAATTAAGAGAAGCTTTAATGGAGCCAGTTTCAATGATTTTAGAAAGTGTAAAATCTGTTTTAGAGCAAACTCCTCCAGAATTAGCCGCAGATATAATCGAAAGAGGGATATTGATGACTGGTGGAGGAGCGTTAATAGATGGATTAGATAAGCTTATCGAAGATAGTACAGGCATTAAGGTTAATGTTGCAAGTAATTCTATAGAAGCTGTAGCATTAGGAACTGGAGAGGTGCTTAAATATGCATCAAAATTGGACAATGAGTTTACTAATAAGGAAATTACTTTAATAGATTAGAGTTTGGTTTTTAAAATAAACAATGCTAGAAGTAGTACAGTTCTAGCATTGTTTATTTGATAACGAATTTAGATAATAGGCATTAATTAAGCCGTTAGAAATAACTTTTGCCATTTCAAATACTAAATGAAGTCGTATACTGCGAGAAGTAAAAAATTCAGCTGCATCGCTAGAATCAATTATTCCAATTATTGAGGCAACACCAACATCAGGTAATGATTTTCCAACACCCTTTCCAGGATGAATTGGATAATCGCGTGTATGAATCTCGCCAATGGAATTTGTATCTCCAAGACAAGCATCTATTCCTATTATACATGCATTAGGGTGTAATTTATTTATTTCTTCTAGTTTTTTATCTAAATTCAATGCGTGAATAGGATCCTTTAATGTTCCATATACAGGTAAGGGAAAATTATGTTCTTCAAGAAATGTTCCAACAAGTGGTCCCAAACAATCACCAACACATTTATCAGTACCAATACAAACTATAATACTATTAGGATTAATATATTTTATCATAAATTCAGAAATTTCATAGTAAGCTAAATTAGATTTATAATTAAATTTCCTTTTAATCAAATAATTCACCCCTATCTTTATAATGAAGATTATTTTTATTTGTTATAAATAAGGAATCATATATTAAAATTCTTCATGAAATTTTATCTCATATAAATATATGACTTATAAAGCAATAATATAATTTTTATAAAAAATAAAGTTTATATTTTTATAATTAAATAAAAATATATTAAAATGCTATCCTTGTACTTATACTATATTTATTAAAAATAAATGTGTTACTAAAATATAAGGGAAATATATTTAAAGTATAAAAAGAAAATTATATTAAAATGGAGAAAAAGGGAGTAATTTAAATTTAATTACATATAATTAGGGATAATAGGCTAAAATAGTGGTTGAAATATAATTGGTTTAATTATATACTAGTCCTTGTCAGTTCGGCAGTAACAAAACGAACGGCACAAAGTTATAAAACAAAAATGGGGGAGTTCCCGAGAGGCCAAAGGGGGCAGACTGTAAATCTGTTACGTTTCGTTTCGATGGTTCGAATCCGTCCTCCCCCACCATTTAAGCATGGTTTATACCGTGCTTTTTTTATATATTAGTTATACATAAAAATAAAAAATTATTGACATAGTATGGATATATGTATAAAATGTTCTTAGAAATAAAATTTGATATTAGTTCTTATCCAGAGAGGTGGAGGGATAAAGGCCCTGTGAAACCCGGCAACCTGTTGATAGTGACAAGTAATAATATTTGAAACTAGTAGACGTGGTGCAAATTCCTGCAGAATTTTTAATTTGCAAGATAAGAAGACATTAGATAATAATAAGTCTCTTCTTTTTGCAAGAGACTTTTTTTATTGCTTAGAATTAATATCAGAATGAGAGGAGCTAAGCAAAATGAAAAGATTATTTACATCAGAATCAGTAACAGAAGGGCATCCAGATAAAATATGTGACCAAATTTCGGATGCAGTTTTAGACAGTATATTAGCAAGGGATCCAATGGCAAGAGTTGCTTGTGAAACAGCAGTAACAACAGGAATGGTACTAGTAATGGGGGAAATATCAACATCTTGTTATGTAGATATTCCTAAAGTAGTTAGAAACACAATTAAAGAAATTGGATATGATAGAGCTAAATATGGATTTGATTGTGATACTTGTTCAGTATTAACATCTATTGATGAACAATCAGGTGATATTGCAATGGGAGTTGATGAGGCTTTAGAATCTAGAGAGGGAGAAAAGGATGAAGTTGAAGCTGTAGGTGCTGGAGATCAAGGAATGATGTTTGGGTTTGCAACTAATGAAACACCTGAATATATGCCTTCACCAATTGCTATGGCACATAGATTATCAAGAAGATTAACAGAAGTAAGAAAAAATGGAACTTTATCACATTTAAGACCAGATGGTAAAACTCAAGTAACGGTGGAATATGATGATAATAAGGTAGTAAGAATTGATGCAATAGTTATATCAACTCAACATGATGAACATGTAAGTCAAGAACAAATAAGAGAAGATTTAATGGAGCATGTAATAAGAGCTGTTATACCTGCTGAATTATTAGATGAATCAACTAAATATTACATTAATCCAACTGGTAGATTTGTTGTTGGAGGACCACAAGGAGATAGTGGATTAACAGGAAGAAAAATTATAGTTGATACTTATGGAGGATATGGAAGACACGGTGGTGGTGCATTCTCAGGAAAAGATCCAACAAAGGTTGATAGATCAGCAGCTTATGCAGCAAGATGGGTAGCTAAGAACTTAGTTGCAGCTGGTATAGCTGATAAATTAGAAATTCAATTAGCTTATGCAATAGGTGTTGCAAAGCCAGTATCTATTGAAGTTGAAACTTTTGGAACAGGTAAGTTAAGTGATGAAGAAATAACTAACATTGTTGAAAAAGTATTTGATTTAAGACCAGGAGCAATTATAAGAGATCTTGATTTAAGAAGACCTTTATATAGACAAACGGCTGCTTATGGTCACTTTGGTAGAAATGATTTAAATTTACCTTGGGAACAATTAAATAAAGTTGATGAAATAAAGAAATACTTATAATAAAAAGCGAGGACATAAGTCTTCGCTTTTTATTATAATTAAAAGATTAAGTATCTTATGATGAAATTAATACAAAGTTTCTAGAGTAAAAAATATTAATTAGAATAAACTACCTTACCACCAATTATAGTAATTTTAATATCAATATTTTCATCAAAAACAACTAAATCAGCATCAAAATTTTCTTTAATTTGCCCTTTTTTATTATCAACCTTACAATATTTTGCTCCGTTGTAAGAAGCCATTTTAATTATTTCGTATAAAGGATAGTCAGTATTTTCATAAATATTTTTTATTGCTTTATTAAGAGTTAAAACAGAACCAGCTAATGCTCCATTTTCAAGTCTAGCAGCACCGTTTTTTACTATAACAGGTTGTCCGCCTAAAGCATATTTTCCATCAGGCATTCCACAAGCACACATTGCATCAGTAACTAATAATGTTTTATCAGTTCCTTTTTGTTTATAAGCAATTCTTAATGATGGGTAAGATATATGAATACCATCAGAAATTGTTTCTGTAGTTATATCAGTATCAAAAGTTGCGCCTACAACTCCAGGTTCTCTATGGGTAAAACCAGTCATTGCATTAAATAAGTGTGTTGAATGGCAAAATCCACTTTTTATACCTTCAATAGCTTCTTCATAAGTAGCTTTAGTATGACCTATAGAACAACGGATTCCTTTTTCAGTTAATATACTAGCTAATTCTTTTGCTCCATCAACTTCAGGGGCCATAGTAATTGACACTACAGCATCCATTGCATCTCCTGTCATAGCTTCGAAGTTTTCATAGCTTGGATTAATTAGATAGTTAGAATTTTGAGCACCTATGGCACCAGGACTAATAAATGGTCCTTCTAAGTGAGCACCTAAAACTTGTGCACCATCTGTACCTTCTATTTTAGCTTTCTTAATAGCTAACATAGATTTTAATATGTCTGAAGCAGACATTGTCATTGTTGTTGGAGTAAACGAAGTAGTACCAAACTTACAAATTGTTTTTGAAATTTCATTTATTGCTTCAAATGTACCATCCATAGTATCATATCCACTAGCACCATGAATATGAACATCGATAAATCCAGGAGCAACATAGAGACCCTTGCAGTCTATTTCCTCATTAGTATTTATAATTTTGGGATTTATCTCCTTTATTACATCGTTTTCAATTAATATAGATCCCTTTTCAATTTTATCGAGAAAAACGATATTACAATTTTTTAATAACATATAAATAGACCTCCAGAATAATGTTTAACAATTTTATTACATGCTAATAATGTATAAGTGAATAAGTAAGTTCTAATTTAACAAAGAAAATTTCACTTATGTTATAATTATATAATATTAATAAGTAAAATAAAATGTTTGGAGCGATAATATGGAGATATTAGATGGCTTAGTTGAAGCTGTAATATTTAAAAGTGAGGATACTGGTTATGTAGTAGCTAAAATTACAGCTAATAAAGAAGTAAATACAATTGTAGGAACAATGCCATTAATAAAAGAAGGGCAGCAAATTGAGGTTAAGGGTGAATGGATTAAACATAAGCAATTTGGAAGACAATTTAATGTAGAAGAATATAAAGAAGTTTTACCAACATCAACAAAAGAAATTGAAAAATACTTAAGCACAGGAATAATTCATGGAATAGGACCAGTAACAGCTAAAAAAATAGTAAAAGCTTTTGGAGAAGAAACATTAAATATATTAGATAATAATATTGAAAGGTTAAAAGAAGTAGAAGGTATTGGGAAGAAAAAATATAATATTATTTATCAATCATATTTAGAAACTAGGGAACTCAAAGATATAATAATGTTTTTTCAAAAACATGGGGTAACTATAAATCAATGTTTAAAAATTTATAAAAAATTTGGTGGAGATGCACAAAATATTGTATCTGAAAATCCATATATTTTAAGTGATGAAATTTCAGGAATTGGTTTTTTAACATCTGATAGAATAGCAAAAAGCTTAGGAATTGAACCTATATCAGATTTTAGAATACAAAGTGGAATAAAATATGTATTAAATAGTTTTTCAGGGCTTGGAAATACATATATGCCAAAGGATAAACTTATAAATGAAGCTCAAAGGGTTTTAAGTGTAGATAAAGAGTTAATAGAAGTTAATATATATAATAGTGTCTTAGAAGGAAAAATAAAGATAGAAAAGATAAATGAAATTGAAGCTGTATACTCATTACCATATTATTTTTGTGAATTAGGAGTAACTAATAAGATAATTACCTTAAGCATTGAAAACTTTCAAACTATAAACTCTGATATTACTTTTGAAATATCAAGTTTTGAAAGAAAAAATAATATAGTATTTGCAGATTCTCAAAAAGAAGCAATATTAGGTGCCTTTGAAAATGGAATTGAAATAATTACTGGTGGTCCAGGTACTGGAAAGACAACAATAATTAAATGTATAATAGAAATATATGAAAATAATGGAATGAAGGTTCTTTTGGCAGCACCAACGGGAAGAGCAGCTAAGAGGATGACAGAATCAACTGGTAGAGAAGCAAAAACTATACATAGATTATTAGAAATGGGAGTGAGTGATAATGAAAATTCATTCTTTGGAAGAGGTGAAGGAGAGCCACTAGAAGGTGATGTAATAATAGTAGATGAAGCATCAATGATTGATATAATGCTTATGAATAGTTTACTTAAGGCAATTAAACTTGGAACAAGACTAATAATAGTTGGAGATGCAGATCAATTGCCGTCAGTAGGTCCAGGAAATGTTTTAAGGGATTTAATAGATAGTGAATTTATTAAGGTAGTTAGATTAAAGGATATATTTAGACAGGGAAAAGAAAGCATGATTATAACAAATGCGCATAGAATAAATAATGGTGAACTACCTTATTTAAATAAAAAGGGTGGAGATTTCTTTTTTGATAATAGAGAAAGTAATGAAGAAATTTTAGAAACTATTTTAGATTTAGTAAATAGAAGATTGCCTCTTTTCAACTCTAAGTGGAGTAAGATAAGGGATTTTCAGGTACTTTCACCTACTAGAAAAGGAATTTTAGGGGTAGATAATTTAAATAATGAACTTCAATCTATATTAAATCCTCCTAGTAAAGATAAAAAGGAAAGAAAGTTTAAGGATAGTGTTTTTAGAGAAGGCGATAAGGTAATGCAAACTAAAAATAATTATTCATTAAAATGGAATAGAATAAATGGATATGGTGATAATGAAGGTGTAGGTATTTTTAATGGAGATATGGGGTTTATTGAGTCAATTAGTGAAGAAAATAGAACAGTAACAGTTGTATTTGATGATGAAAGAAGAATAGTATATGACAACCTATATGTTGAAGAATTAGAATTAGCATATGCAATTACTATTCATAAAAGTCAAGGAAGTGAATTTAAAGTAATAATAACACCAGCATTTATGGGTTCAGCATTTTTGATGAATAGAAATATATTATATACAGGAATAACAAGAGCAAAAGAATTAGTTGTAGTAGTTGGAAATCAAAGGGCATTAAAGTATATGGTAGATAATACAAATAGTATGGAGAGATATTCATCATTAAAAGAAAGAATTTTAGATATTATATCTGATGATAAGATAAAGGAAGAATAAATAATGGAGTCTGATACTATGAATTATAAGGAATTGAGTAATGTTTTTAAGAAAATAAGTAAATGGGATTCAAAAAAGACAAAGGTTTTATCTATAAAAACAAGACCATTTAATACAATAGCAGTTTTTTCAAATATAATTAATAAGACAATATGTAAGAACAAAAATATACTTTATATATTTTGCAATAGAGAAAAAAAATATGCTTCTGAAAAGATAAAAGAATTAAATAATTTTGTAGATGGTATTATAGAGTCAGAAAAATTAAAAGATAATTTTAAATATATATTTATTGAAGAAATAAGTGAAGTAACTGAATTTTATGATTTAGTAATATTTGATGATATAAGTTTATTTTCAAAGGTAAGCAATGAATATATTAGAGAAGCTGTTGAAGAAATATATTGGAATTGTAATAAAATTATAATTTATGCAAGTGATCATATTTTTCCAATTGGAGAAAAATTAGAAATAAATTATATGATGAAAAAATATCCTATAATTGAACCTAGATTAATGAATACTAGAATAAAGTTAGAAGAAAATATACCACTTTCATTATTTGAGTATTTTAAATGGTTTAAAGAAAATAAAAGAATAGTATTAATTGTAGTTCCATCAGAGGAAAAGTTAAATAAAGTGTATAATCATTATTGTAGTACATTGAAGTCATTAGAAATAAGAGTTGTGAGGTATAATAAAAATCAAGATTTTAAATTTGTTAGTGATATAATCCAAGGATATAGTAATACATTGTTCATAATAACTAATAGTTGTGGACAATATATTAGAAACATTCCAAATTTAAATGTGATAATGTTGTTTGCAGATGATATATATTATTCATATAAAAAAATACTTTATATTTGTGGGGCTGTAAATATGTCTCAAGATATTCAATGTGAAGCTATAATGGTATCAAGAGAAGTTTCAGAAGAAATGGATAAAGCTAAAGTTATAACGAGGATGTTTAATAAAAGTTTATGGGAAAAACAATACTTAAATTATTGAGAAAAGTAGGAGAGGAATTATTAGATATAATTTATCCAAGAGAAGAAAAATGTATAATATGCCAAACAGAGGGATTTGTAGGAATATGTGATTATTGTAGAAGTAAAATAAAAAACGTAAATTTGGCAAATAAAGAAGCTATTTCCTATGGGTTTTACGGTGGTATATTAAAAAGATTAATTTTAGAATTTAAGTATAGTAAAAATTTTATAGCAGGAGAAGTGTTATCTAAATTTATATTAGAAATAATAAATAAAAATGAAATTAAGGCTGATGTAATTTGCTATGTACCAATGACTAAAAGTGCAATTAAAAATAGGGGATTTAATCAATGTAAATTTATAGCGTACAAAATTGGGTATTTACTTGATATTCCTATTAGCAATTGTATATTAAAGATTAAGCATACTAAGGAGCAAAAAACATTAAGTAAAGATGAAAGAAGAATTAATGTTGAAGGAGCTTTTAAAATAAAAGATAATAGGGATATATTTAATAAAGTGGTTATATTAATAGATGATGTAATGACAACAGGTTCAACAATAAATGAATGTAAAAAAATATTGAAAAATAATGGCGCAAAAAGGATTATTGTATTGACAATTGCAAAAAGCGATATATAATAGTAATGTAAAGTTAGGTCTGTGGATGAAAGTCGATGCCAGTCGCAGGCGAAACGATCCACGTAAGTTAAACAAAGAGTTAATGAGCATGGTGCGGTATAGAAGTAAGTCCTGCCAGTAGAAATACTGAGAGTGTTAGTAGTGAGAGGTTAATTCCGGGTAGCAAAAGCTCCAGCAGGCGAGTGTGGGGTCAAAATCCAGGTCAGCTAACTTTATAAAAAAACATCAATTCGAAAGAATTGATGTTTTTTTTTTGTAAAATATTAAGAAAAGTAAAGAAAAAAAGAGTTATGTAGAGATAATAAGTTTAAATTTTCTGTAAATTCAGAAAAAGATATTTGAGTAATGAGAAGAAAAATGGTAATATATACATATAGTAAATATTGAAATCTTAACAAATATAATTAGAACTTAAAGAGAGGGGTTGACCTTATGAGAGTAACAGTAATTGGAAAGAATATTAACGTAACACCTGCATTGAGAGAAATAGTAGAAAAAAAGATTTCAAAGATGGATAAATATTTTGAACCAAATGTAACTGCAAGAGCAACATTAACAGTTCAAAAAAATAGCCAAATTTTTGAGGTAACAATACCTTTTAATGGAGTAATTTTAAGATGTGAGGAATCTACTGATGATATGTATAAATCAATAGATTTAGTAGAAAATAAACTTGAAAGACAAATTAGAAAACAAAAAACAAAGTTACAAAGAAGAAGTAATGAATCATTAAGATTTGGTAATTTTGATGAAGTTGCATCAGAAGAAGATGACAACGAAGGAGAAATAGTAAAAGTTAAAAGATTTAATATAAAGCCAATGAGTGCTGAAGAAGCTATATTGCAAATGGAATTAGTCGAACATAACTTCTTTGTATTTAAAGATTGTGATACAGAAAATATCAATGTAATATATAAGAGAAAAGATGGAAATTATGGTTTATTAGAACCTGATTATATTTAATTAATAATGGGAGCTTTTTAATAAGGCTCCTTTTATTTTTATCTAAAGTACTAAATTGGTTTTATGAATATACATTTCTGTTGAATTATAAATAGTATAAATGATATAATTTATTAAGTGAAAAATAAAAAAGATAATTTTATATAGGTAAATTAAATATATAAAATTTTAAAATTAAGTATTTAATTTAAATTTGTCTAAATTTACATAAAAAATTAATCTTGAAAGGAAATATGTTATGGGGTTTTTAGAAAAGATATTTGGAACATATAGTGAAAGAGAAGTTAAAAAACTTCAATTAATTGCAGATAAAATAGAAGCATTAGATGATAGTATGCAAAGCTTAAGTGATGAACAATTACAAGCAAAAACTATAGAATTTAAAGATAGAATATCAAAAGGTGAATCTTTAGATAGTTTGTTACCAGAAGCATTTGCAGTTTGTAGAGAAGCTTCAAGTAGAGTACTTGGAAAGAAGCATTTTAGAGTACAATTACTTGGAGGTATGGTTTTACATCAAGGAAGAATTGCAGAAATGAAAACTGGTGAAGGAAAAACATTAGTT
>OBKV01002277.1_pt1 | contig 10795 bp, 7 predicted proteins | sample 1517301 | NCBI WGS metagenome assembly OBKV01 (sample SAMN04571685, study PRJEB22368) | human gut metagenome | biome: human gut; material: stool | host: Homo sapiens | place: Luxembourg | collected 2012-06-29 | reverse complement strand
AAGTCATAGGTTAGCGCAGAGAGAAACGCTATGGAGGGTGATTCTGGTGCTGCGTTTTGCTGACACTGACACTGACAGTTTTTGTTTCTGCTAGCTGCACTAATAGGTGAAAGAATGTTAAGATAATATTTTATATTTATATATATATAAATATAACTTTTCTTCTTACTCTTTTACTACCCTCGGAAAAAATAACTGTCAGTGTCAGTGTCAGAAAATGATAGAAAAAAAAATGTGTTCATTTGTTTGGTCATTCAAAAAATTATATATACCTTTGCGCTACTTTTTTCGCTTTAAGCGGGAATTGTATTAACGACGATATATTTTTAGATAAAGGATGAGGCCCTGCAGCTTTTGTTTCCCGAGCCCAAGCTCAACACACTTGAACCCCCGAACCGGAACCGCATCTTGTACTTTACCCTAAAAACAAAACCAATTTAAACAAAAAATTATATTTATGAGAGAAGTATTCGAAGGGGACCATAGCCTTAATTATGGAGCTGATGATGAACATTACTTTGTTTATCCTAAGGAGAAAACTCTTTATGAGTTTGCGAAGCAGCTAAATGCAACTGCAGAGCAGAAAGAGAAGGGGGAGGATGAAAAAGGGGAAAAACAGATTTCTGTTAGCACCTACCTCGATATGATTGATGACGTTAGCCAGAAACTGAAGATTGGATTCGAACAGTATAAAAAGGCGAAGGAAGAAGAGATTCGCAAGCTGAAGAACGAGCTAGCTAAAGAGAAGAGTATCTCCGATAATCTTCTTTCGCATAATCTGCAGCTGGTTCAGGATCTGGATGAGGCTAAGGAGGAAAATAAGCAGCAGGCTCTGAAGCTGGATAAAGTTCAATCGGAAAATAAGCAGCTGGCTCAGAAGCTGGATAAGGTTCAATCGGAAAAACAGCAGCTGGTTCATGACTTGGAAGCAACTCAAGCGGAAAACAGGCAGTTGGCGTATAAACTATATCAGGCTCAGGAGTCAAACAAGCAGCTGGCTCATGACTTGGGTGAGGCTCAGACGAAAAGTAAGGAGCTGGCTCGGGGTCAGGGAGAAGCTATGGCGGAATGCAGCATGCTGGAATATAAACTGGAAGAGGCTCAGGCGGAAAACCAGAAACTCAGTAAGAAACTTGATGAAGCAAGGGATGAAATCAGCTGTAAGGATATCACCATTCGACGGATGAAGAAAGATGCAGAACGTAAAGATACAGCCATGCAGGTCGATGTATCTGAGGTGAAAGAAAAATTTGCCAGAGAAATGATTGACTCCGGTATCAGATTTGTTAAAGATATGAAGACAGCGATAGATGATTCGCAGACTTTTAAATGTATGGGGCTGTTAAACCATATGACAGATGATTGCTTTGGCAAACATGAAGCTATACATCGCGAACTGAAGGATATGATTCAAGGCATTTTTGGCAGTCGTGAACAAGTTGCAAAGGAACAGAATGAACCTAGACCTAACAATATTAGGGTAGAAAAAGGCGGGGTGTACAATGCTGAGGTTCATCATCAGAATATTCATCCTAAGGTGGACAAGCGGGATTCTCTTCCTGAGGCGGACCTGCCGGATTCTCTTCCTGAGGCGGATTTGATGGATTCTCTGCCTAGATACAAACGTAGAAGATTTAGATTAGAAGGAGAAGATTATGAGTGGAAATAAGATTATTATATGCCCTGGGGCTTTTTACAACGAGCATGTTGAACAGCAGAATATCTTTGGCGTGGTGAATGTATATCCTCCGAAAGATGGAGAGAGAGGCGGACAGACGGTTTCTTCTGTACAGCTGATTGACTGTTCGGAGGATGAGGACCTCGAGGCGGAAGATGTTGCTGCTGCTGATTTTAAGGCTGCTGCTGATGAGAATGAGCGAAAAGCAGAAAGGGATGCGGCTGCTGGCATCAGCCGGAAGGAAACCGGTAGGGGCAGAAAGAGCGAGTATCTCTTTGCCCGTGATGAAAACTACTGCGTCAAGGACGAGGCGGAAACCCGCAAACAGGCTGAGCTCTTCTGCACATTCCTAAAGCAGAATGAGTGGGCAGGGCTGCCTACCAGTTCTAGAAGAAGTTCGCCCCTGAACATCGCCATCTTCTCCTTCCTTGATCATTGGAAAGAATATGGGGTAATTCCCCGCAAGCGAGCGGTAGGAGTGAACACCATCTTCAGGTTCCTGACCAAAGACTGCAAAATCAGTATTGATGCAATAGAGAAGTCGTTCAATAACGCCTTCTGTAACAAGCCCCCGAAAAAGAATTCCGATATGGAGGAGCTGGTGGATGCATTTTTTGAAGAGAATATGTAGGATTAATGACTGAAAGAGAAAAAACGTAGGAAAAAATAATTAATCCTATTTTGCCTATTTATCCTAAAGGTGAAAAAGCCGTATCTTTGCCCCCGTAATCAGATGACAAGTCTGGTTGCGGGGGCATTTTTTTGTCCGTAAATATGATTTATTAATTTTTAAATTTCAAGTTTATGAAAAAGATGAAAGTAGTCAAGCTTCTTGACGTTCAGAGTGGTGTAAGCCAGCAGACAGGTAATCCTTGGAAATCTCGCGAGGTAGTGGTGGAATCAATGGAGAATGCGGTTCATCCCGACCGGTATGTGGCGCGGCTCTTCGGCGATGCGGTAGACAAGTTTACGGCTAAGGAAGGCGATGTACTGGGCATCGGGCTCCGCCACAGCGTGAGGGAGTATAACGGCAGATATTATGGCGAGACGCATATCTCGGAGTTTGAGCAAGTACAGCCATTCTGATGTTAGTTAATAGTTGACAGTTAATAGTTTATAGAGTTTTTCCTATTATTAAAAAATATAGAATTATGTATATTAAGATTCAGATTTCAGATGCTTTGTATCAGGCTCTCCTGACGCAGGGCAAACGCAAGAAGGGCTCTATCGCCCTGGTCAGCCCCAAGGAGGGTAATTTCAACGCATTCGCCAGCAATAGCGAAACGCGGAAACAACGCAAGTTTATACGGCTGGCTCATGGAAGTGCCAGCGTGGGCGATGAGGATGTGAGAATGCATCTGCGTATCAGCCGCAGAGAAGCCGAGGTTATGCCGGCTCAGGTTATCTGCAAAGAGAGTGAGATTGCCGGTGAGTTTGTAACGAAAAATTGCTAGTCTATGAGTTTTGGAATATCCGAAAGTGTAAGAAGTAGGGCGGTACAGGTTTGTACGCCCCAGCTCTTTCATCAGGCAGCCCAGAGCGGTGTGGTGGTGAAGACTTGCGCCGAGATAGAAGACGCACTTGAGAGCCTGCGCAGAGGCGAGATGAGCAAGGATGATTATGTGGCGCTGAAGACGAAGTTGAAGGCTAAACTCCCGATTCTCACTCCGCATGCTACCTTCAAGAACGGCCGACGACTGAATGCTGATGCCATCCCCAGCGGGCTTTCTATCTACGACAAAGACCATATTCCCGACCCGAGAGGGTGGTGGAAGACGAAGAGCCAGGAGCTGAAGCAGAATAAGCCTGAGGTGCTGGAATGCATCCTGCTGGTTCATGTTACGCCTTCGCTCGAGGGACTGAGGCTTGTCTTCGTTATCCCGGGAAGAATGAACCTGGCTGATGCGCAGAAATGGATGTCGGAGCAGCTGGGGGATAAGGATTATGATTCTTGCGTGAAGGACCTGGCACGGCCTTCGTTCATCGTGCCCGAAGACTATATCCTCTTTATTAATGAAGAGGAGCTGTTTAAGGATAGAGAGGCTGCAACCCGGAGCAGGGAGAACGGAGAACTGAAGGGGGACGGGGCTTGGAAAGCCCCGGAACGGGGGCTACCTGACGGGAGACCGGAGGGGGCTGCTGCTGAAGGAAGCGGGGGCGCTGCTGAAGGGAGCACGGGCGCTGGAAGCGGGGCTGCTGAAAGCAAGAAGGCTCCTGCCAGCTACCCCAAGGAATACCAGGGAGTGCCTTATCCGGTTATCATAGAGAAGCTGATAGAGCTGCTGGGAGGAGAGCCGCAACATGGCTCCAGAAACTCGTTTATCTTTACATTAAGCTGCTATCTCCGCTATCTCTGCGATGATAATGCGGAATGGATCAAGCAGGTGATTCCAACCTTTGGCGAAGACCGGAAGAGGGCGTTCATAACCGTGGAGAGTGCCTGCAACAGAAAGCAGAGCTTCCGAATGCCCAGCATCGTGAGCAAGGCCGTAGAGCTGGTAAGGAATGAAAAGATGAATGCGCTATCTGCCAACTATGATGACAGCGATTTCGGCGATATCAACAATCCGGAATCTTACTTCTATCATATTCATCAGATGCCGGAAAAATTGCCCAAACTCATCCGACTCCTGATTTCGAAAACACCGGAGATTTACCGTCCAGCCGTATCGCAGGCTATCTTCCCGCCACTGGCATCGCATCTCTGCGAAACCCGATTCCGCTATCTCGATAATGTAGAGCATGAGGCTACAATTTCTTCTATCTTGTGTGCCCCTACAGGAAGCGGAAAGGAAGCCATCACGCAACCTATCAACCACATCATGGCTGACATCAGGAAGCGGGATGCTGAACAGAGAGAAAGAGAGCGACTGTGGAAAGATGAATGCAACCGCAAAGGCTCGAACAAAGACAAGAGAGAAAGACCGCAAGGACTTGTTATACAAGAGGTTAATATTGATATGACGAACCCTGCCTTTGTGCTCAGAATGAAGGAGGCTGAGAACCATTTCCTCTATTCAAAACTGAACGAGCTGAACCTCTTCGATGCGCTGAAGGGCAAGACCAACCAGCACTTCCGCATCATGGAGCTTGCCTTCGATCTGGGTAATTACGGACAGGACAGAGTGGGCACACAGAGCGTTACCGAAACTATCAAGGTGCGCTTCAACTGGAATGCCTGCTGCACCCCGAAAAAGTGTCGCGAATATTTCAAAAGGGTGGTAACGGATGGTCCTATCAGCCGTATCTCGTTCAGCACCATCGAGCGCCGTCCATGCGGTTCGGAGCTTCCGGTATACGGCACTTATGATGCAGCCTTCGATGAACAGCTGAAGCCCTATATCGATAATCTGGTGAAGGCTAGAGGACTGGTAGACTGCCCTGGAGCCCGCAAGCTGGCTCAGACGCTTCTGGATGAAAATGCCCAGTTTGCCCGTCTGTCGCAGGATGTGGTATTCGAGAATCTCTCGTTCAGAGCCAATGTCATAGCCTATCTGAAGGCATGCGTGCTGTATGTGGCAAACGGCATGAAATGGGAGAAATCCATCGCAGATTTCGTGCGCTGGAGCGAGCGTTATGACCTCTACTGTAAGTTGAAATTATTTGGACAGATGATTTACGATGCAGACAGAGAGCAGGACTGCGTGCCTAAGACAGCACCGAGGGGTCCGAAGAATATGCTTGAGATGCTGCCCGAACAGTTCTCGCTCAAGGATTATGCCAATCTGCGCAGGGAGCAGGGTTTCGACGACAACCGCAAGCGTACGATGGATGCTGTTTACCAGTGGGTATCGCGCGGATATGTGGTGAAGCTGCTTAAAGACGAAACTGCTGACACTGACACTGACAGTTTAATTTTCCGCAAGGTGCATTACAACAGAAGTTATCTTCTCAATAAAGAATAAGCTTATGGAAATAATAGTAAAGCGAATAGCCAAGAAGAAGACCTATACGATAGGTCATCTTTATCTTCTGAAAGAGGATGAGGTAGAGAGCCGCCAGAGTTTCAGCAGGCATCTGGAAGACAAGCGTGAATTTCGCGATACCTTCTCTGAAACGCTACTGGACAAGGAGCATTATTTCTGCGATACGCTGGAGCCTACCTGGCGCAATCTGCTGGGCATCACGCTGAGTCCTGGGGAAGTGGATGCCCGCTCGGGCAGGGTGAGCGGCAAGATAGCGCGCAAGGTTCGGGGCAAGACGGCGATACCCGAGGGCACTTATCCGCTGCTTGTTACCCCGTCGCCCAGGTTTAAGTGTTTTCTGCCTCTCGTTCAGGGAGTGCCCGGTTTCGAGGGCATCCGCATCCATGCAGGCAATTATCCTGACGACACGCAGGGCTGCATCCTGGTGGGCGAGAACAAGTTCAGGGGGATGGTAGTGAACTCCCGCATCTGGCTCAACCGCCTCATCAGCCGCATTGCCGAGGCTAGGGAGCAGGGGGAATCTGTATGGATTACGGTTATCTGAAAATAAAAAAGAGGGTGAGTCATCTGGTTATGACACACCCTCTTTTTTGGCTTTTTATTTCTTTTTCTTCTTCTTCTTTTTGATGCCGAAGAAATCGCGGAGGCCGTTGAAGTCTTTCTTCATGATGAGACCGAGACCCTGCGTGTTCAGACTGTTGCGCGTAAAATAGCGGTCGTTGGTCTGATTGTACATGTGTATGGCGAGGTTGCCGTTAGGGAAGATGAGGTAGCGGAGGTCAAAATCACCGATGAAACTCTGCGTGGCATTCGGATTGTCGCGATAACCGAACTGGCCATTGAAGAGTAAACGGTTGTTGAGCAGCTTGCCGCTCAGAATGCCCTCATATTCGGCATTGTTGAAACCTTCATCGCCCGTAGATATGTTGGCACCGAAATTCCAGTTGTTGCTCTTCACCACGTTGGAAAGTACGGTGTTCAGCTGCTGCGAGATGGTGCCGCTCAGCAGGCTCTGCATCGCCAGCGAAGTCTGACTCTGCTGTTCACCATCCTCGCTCACCTGGTTATTGTTGGTCTGGGCGTAGAACCGGCCGATGCCCAAGAGATAGAGCACCTGCTGGTTCATCTCTTCCTGCGAATTGATGATAGAGTAGATCATCTGCTTCGCATCGCTGTTAACCGTAGGCAGGTCCATAGAGAAATCTACCTTAGGCGATTGAGGCGTGCCGGTGATGTCCATCAGGCAGTCTACGCGGATGTTGTTGCCCGAGAACGAACGGCCTATGCGCAGGTCGCTCAGCGGCACTCCGTTTACGGTATATTTAGCCCGCAGATTGAGTGGGGCATTGTATGGGTTGCCACCGAAGGCGATGGTGCCGCCCGGCATAAACTCGAACTCCTTCTTGATGAGATTCTGGATGGTGAGCTTGTAGGTGCCGTGGTCTACCACATAGTTGCCAAACATGTCGAACGAGCCCTTGTTGAAGTAGTTGGCGCGAATTACGCCATCTCCGTTCAGGGTGATGTAATCGCCCGACTGCTCGTCCATAATCAGCTTGAGCGTGAGGTTCTGGTTGGTGTTAACGAGGAAGTTGATGCGCATATCCGATTCGAAATCGATGTCATCCTCTCTCTGTTTCGTGGTTGGAGCCCCGTTCAGGCTGTCCATGATATCCGGCACAATCTCGTGCCAGTGGATAAAGCTCTTGTCGCTGATGGCGTCCGGACTTGCCACATTATATACAAAGATGCTGCCCGGTTCGGGTTCGGCGTTGATATCGATGACGGTTTCGCCGCTCTTGCCGTGGATGCCTACCTCGCCCGTGGCATAGATGGTGCCATAGAAGGTGTTGTCGCCAAACTCGCGGGTATCGAAGCCCAGGAAGTTGTGCGCCTTGATATCGAGGTCGTAGCTCAGCCTGGTGAGGTGCTTGTGGTGGATGCCTCCGCTCAGGATGGCTATGTTGCGGTTGCGGTCGAAGATGGTATCATTCTCTATGAGGATATCATCTGGGATAGCGTGGGCACGGAGCGCATCGAAGGTATAATCGGTGTTGAGCTGCTTGAGGTGCACCTTGCCGTGAGCGGTAAGGTCGCCCACGAGATTGATGTTTTTCAAATCGCCCACCACATTGAGATGCCCATCGCCCCAGGCTTCTACCTGGTTCATGAAACTGCCGCAGAAATTCTCGAGGAATTTCATGCTGGTGCCCTGGGCATCGATACCCAGGTCGATATAGTTGCGCTTAGGCGAGACGTATCCGTTGATGAGCGTCTGATGCTCCGGACCATCGTCGGCAACTGCATGAATGTCAATCTGTTCGAGCTCCTTGTTGAAGTTGACACCAGCATGGAGCACACCGAGCGGTCCGTTTTCGAAGGTAAACTCCTTCACGTCTAGCTGGGCGTAGGCATCAGGGTCGTTGAAGAGGCTCTTGATGATAGCCTTGCCCGAAGCCTTGCCGGTGAAATCTACCGAATGGAAATTGATGAGGTTCAGCACGTATGCCACATCCACATCCTTCAGGTCGGCTACGATAGAATCGGTCTTTTCGGGTGTAGCAAGACCGGAAACGATGACGTGCTGCTGGTCGTGGCTCACGGCGAAATGGTCTACCAGCAGGCGGTTCTTGCTGTAGATGATGTCGGCAGGATGAACCTCCCACGGCGTGCCGTCGATTCTGATTTCAGACGGGTGTATGGTTACGTGGGCGGTAGAAACATGATTTTCGTTCTTGAAGAACTGCGCCCTCGTATCGATGATGCCCTGGATAGGGAGCTTGGCCGAATGGTTGTTGTAGAAGAGCTTGGCGAAGAGCTGGTTGTCGGCAGCGGCTGCCTTTACGTGGATGCCCGGTCCGTTATCTCCCCATTTGCCCTGCCTGATCTGCGCATCTACCTTGAGCGAATCGTTGATGGTATGCAGTCGCACTTTGGCTCCATGATAGTCTTTTGCGCCATAGCTGAAGTCAGCCACGCTGGCATAGATGTTGACGGTTTTCTCGGCATCGTTCACGAATCCATCTGCAAAGACGGGCTGTTCTATCTGCAGCGGAATGCCCAGCATGCGCTGCAGTATCTCGGTAGAGGTGATTTCTGCCTGGAAGGTGAAATGGTTCTTCGCACTCCTGTCTACCTTGCCGATGCCCGGAAGGGTAGGCAGTTTGCTGGCTACCAGGTTGGTGAAGCTCTTGGTGAGGGTTGCGTAATCGTACTCTCCGTCAACATGGATGCTGGCGAACGGGGCTTCGAGGTCGAAATAGCTGTCCTTGCCCTGGTTCTTGGCGCTTACGGTGATGCCATCGAGACTGTAGGTCTTGTCGGCTACCTTCAGTCCCAGGATGGTTGGCAGCAGATGCTGTACATGGGCAGTAGCTGCATACTGCTTGCGCGGGATGGAGTAGGAGCCTTCTACCCGGATGTTGGCGTTCGGGTCGGCGATGGATGCGAGTCCCTCGAGCAATCCCCGGTTATAGCTGCCGTCTATCTGAATGTTGCGGTAGATGTACTTGTTGAAATCGAAGCGCGGAATGCTGCCCTTGGCATAGAAATGCTGCTTGTTGCCGTGAGCCGAAAGCGATGCTGCCAGAATGCCGAACTGCCCGTTGTCGAGGATTCGGCCCAGGTTGATGCCCTGGGTGTTGATGCTAGCCTTGAGCTCGGAGCCAGCCTTTTCGGCCTTGATGGCTACTTCGCCCACGCCGGTCTTCAGCTGGCCGCGGGTGCCTGCCTTCTTGCCAGCACCATATACTTCACCTATATAATATATGTCGCCCAGGCGCAGCACTTCTTTCGGAATGCTGATGCGTTTGCCCAGATTCCTGGAAACCTCTCCGATGCCATCGCCTGATATCTTGAGGGCTGAGATGTTTGCCTTCCAGCGCAGAAGGAGGTCCCAATCGCTCACACGGCCGTTAGCCCTGAGCAGCAGACTGCCGCTCTGAGTCTTGAATTCGAGGTTATGGATGCGGGCAGATGTACTGGTGCCCGAAAACTGGAGATGAAGCTGCAGGGCATCCTTGAACTTGCGGAGTTCAGGCACGAAGCAGGCAATATCGGCAAGCGTGATGACGGATGGCTTGATGCCGCCCTGAAACTGGAGTGTAGGCTTTACGATATGCTTGTTCTCGATGCGGTAGGTAGCGCGCAGGTCATCAAACTGCAATTGCGAATGAGGGAGCTCGATGCTGAAGTCTCTGAGCAGGGCTTGCTGCTGGTCGGCATCGAGTTTGAATCTCAGATTCCTGAGCTGAAGTCCTGATTTATCTTTCAGCGCTATCTTCTTGACAGCCAGATGGATATCCTTGTCGGTGAGATGGCCCAGAATAATGTGGGCAGAGAGGTCGGTGATGCCCAGATGCTGCGGCGAAAAGACGCCCGGCTTAGGCGCAATATCGCGCTGGTTGTAGGCAACGGCACCATGGCGGATAATCAGGCTTCCGATGTGCAGGTCGAGCGGAGTATGGCGGGTGGTATCTTTCGAAGCCAGCGAATCGAGCACGAACTGGATGTTCATCGGGCTCTTGGCATCCTGTTTGTAGATGTTGGCGTTGAGACCGAAGAGCTGGGCAGATGAAACCGAAATCTTGCCATCCTTCAAAGGCAGGAAATCGAGTTTTGCCGATACGCGCGAAGCACAGATCATGCTGTCGCCCTTCTGGTCGAGCATCATCACGTCATCTATGATAATGCGGTTGAAGAAGCCCAGGTTCACCTTTCCGATACTTACCTGAGTGCCGAATTTCTGGGCCAGCGCACCGGCAACTTCAGAGCCGATGAAGGCCTGTACTGGTGGCACGTGCAACAGTACGACAAGCAAGAAATAGACAGCAGCCAGTGTCCATATAATGCTATTGATGATATGTTTTAAATGTTTCAGAGTTGCTTTCTCTAGTTTACAAAAATGTTACTAATTTGAATTTTGCGACAAAATTACGGAAAAATCGGCATAAAATCGAATAATTCACACAATTTTTCTTTTTTATATCACTTTTTTTCACTATTTTTGCAGCACGTTAGAAGTTTCAGCATAGAAGTAGATAATATATATGTTTTATGGCAGATGGCCAGTATAGCGTCTTGATGAGGGCGCTGATGCATATATCTTGAAGTGATTAGTAAGTTTATATTTAATATTTTTTAATGTAGTTATGGCAAATGTAATTAAGTTACGTAAAGGCTTGGACATTAA
>OBKV01002268.1_pt1 | contig 10811 bp, 14 predicted proteins | sample 1517301 | NCBI WGS metagenome assembly OBKV01 (sample SAMN04571685, study PRJEB22368) | human gut metagenome | biome: human gut; material: stool | host: Homo sapiens | place: Luxembourg | collected 2012-06-29 | reverse complement strand
GGGTCAAGACTCACGCAAGGTCACGGGTCAAGGTCTCACGCAACATCTCACGCAACATCTCACGCAAGGTCACGGGTCAAGACTCACGCAAGGTCACGGGTCAAGACTCACGCAAGGTCACGGGTCAAGGTCTCACGCAACATCTCACGCAAGGTCATGAAACAAATCTTCAATATATCTTTCAACATATTAGTGACAAGTCTTGTTCAAGTCTTGTTCAAGTCTTGTTCAAGTCATGGGACAGGTTTGTTATGAAGAGACTTGTGAAAGTTTTGTTAGAGCTTGGCGTGAGCTTATAGACTTGATGCATGTGTTGATAAAATGAAATGAAAAATAAAATAAAAGAATTAAGAAATTTTTACTATGTTTTTATTTCATGTTTTCAATTCGTGTTTCAAATTATGGTTCAATACGTGTTTCCACTTAGGGTTTCAATATAGTTTACAACAAGTTTATCAAAAGAAGGGTCAAGGATTTGATCAAGAATTTTACATCCTTATTTTACGCCTTATTTTACGCCTTATTTTACACACTTATTTTTATCAAGAATTTTTATCAAGAATTTTACATCCTTATTTTACGCCTTATTTTACGCCATATTTTACGCCTTATTTTACATCCTTATTTTACGCCACTTTTACGAATATGAGGTGAGTGTAAAAATAAGTGTCCTTGACCCTGACCCTAATTCAATTTACCTGCTTCTGATAAACCGCGATTTTGACCAGTGGATGATCTTTGTGATTTAACGTTTTTGGTTCTGAATGCACCTGATGGAGTATTGGATAAAAACACTGGTGAAGATCTAGGGTTTTTGATAAATTGTTCTGAAACGTTTGTGGCTGTAGTTACGTCTGGAATTTCATCAAATGTTTGTGGTTTGACTGCAGCCTCAGAATCTGGAATAAAATTTTTGGTGTCAAATAGAATGCCTTCTGATATACCGTTTGCGTGAACATCTTCTTTAACCTCTTGTGGTATTTGGGATCTATCAGTGATTTCTTCATTGAAGATTCCATATGTGTTATTGGATGCATCTCTAGATTTCATTCTTTTTGCATCACTTGAGTATGGGTTGTATATTTCATTAGATGTGTGCAAAGAACTTGGTAATTCATTTCGCGTGTTTGCACTCTCGTATCTAGGATTAATTTTCATCTCTTTTCTATATCTACTGTTCTGCTCTGTAGTTAAAATCGGATTATCATAATTTAAGTTATGTCTCTGGAATGCCCTTCTAAGACCTGGAGCATAGCCTTCACTTTGACCAGACTTCGGCAATTCTAAAAACTGAAGAATTAAGATAATAATTAATATCACGATTATTGCTACGTAAAATACTGTTTCTAATTTCATCTTTTATAAAAATAAAATTGAATGGCACTATTTCACCAAATTTATTAACCCGATGAATTGCCTGTTGTTACGCCTGATGAATTCCTGTTGTTATGCCTGATGAATTCCTGTTGTTACGCCTGATGAAGTATCTGTTGTTCATCTGTTAAATTGTTTGATGTTATTCACCAGGCGAAATAATTGTTAGGCATCTGTTGTTACGCCTGATGGGTTGCTTGTTGTTATCGCCTGATGAATTCCTGTTGTTCGCCTGACGAATTGTTGTTGTTATGCCTGATGAATTCCTGTTGTTACGCCTGATGTGTTGCTTGTTGTTATCGCCTGATGTGTTGCCTGTTATTGTTCCCGTTATAATGTTGTCGTCTTCTGTCATCACTTCTTTTCATCTTCATCACCTTTCATCATCACTTCTTTCATCATCACCCCATAAATGACAACAACATTATAGCAGTCAAACAACGGTCAAGCAACGGTCAAGCAACGTCAAGCAACAGTCAAACAACAACCACGCAATTTTCCATGAGATACTGTGGACAAATTTATTTTTTATAAAATGAGTGAAATCTTATATACAACAAATGGAATGAATGTCTTTGATAATAATGCGCCTGGCATTATACCTAAAGTTTTATCTAACAATTCACCAATAAATGGAATTGATGCTAGTCAATATCCAAAGTATGATCCAGATACTGGTGCCTTGAAATTTATACCTGAGAATGTGTTTTATGGTGATTATCTTAGAAATGAATCCAATAGATCAGATGTCAGAGCATCTATCCCGACAAGTGGTATGGATCAATTCACAGATCAACCAATCACATCTTCGTCAAACTCTATTACCCAAGCAAGAGAACTATTTAAACAACGTCGAAGAAATTCTAATTATGTTCCAAATAGTTCAAATAAAGAAAACTACTGTGGATGTACTGTAAATAAAATCAATACACCTGCATTTAGAATTATCTTAATCATTATCTTTGTTATAATCTTAGCATTCTTCATCTATAAACTTGTCAAGAGTAAACCAAATTATATGCCTATCACTGGTGGTAAACAGGTTAAATCAAAACTGAGATTCAAAAATTTCTTCTAAACAACCTTACATTATTTTTATCATGATCAAGTACCAAAAATTCTTCTAAACAACTTTATCATGATCAAGTACCAAAAATTCTGCTAAACACCTTTATCATGATCAAGTACCAAAAATTCTGCTAAGTATCCTATATTATTTTTAAATCCAGAAATGGGATCAAGTCAATCCTCAAAACTTGAAGAACAAATATTAACACTACAAATTGAGAATGAGAAATTAGGTAAAGAAAATGATGAACTGAAACTGTCGAAATCTAATTGTGAAGTCTGTGAGCCATGTAATTATTTTCAATATGTTACAAAATCTGAATATAATGATCTGAACAATAAAAATATAGAGTGTCAAGCGTCAAACTCCATATTGGAGGACAGTTTGAAAACTCTGAAGGAGAAATCAGATAGTGTCGATAAGCAACTTAAAGATCTATCTGACAAAAATACTTCTCTAGCATCTGACAAAGCAGAACTAGAATCAAAGTATAATGATATTGTACGTAAATACAATGATCTTATACAAAAATATGGAAGGGGTGATGATGAAAGAAGTGATGATATGAAGTTGAATGGTGATGAAGTTCCTGATGAAACGCCTGATGAAACGCCTGATATTAAGTCTGATGAAGTTCCTGATAAAACGCCTGATGAAACGCCTGATATTAAGTCTGATGATACGCCTGATATTAAGTCTGATGAAACGCCTGAAGATAAAGAGTCATATTCATTTAAGAAGAATGATGTTGTAAAAATTATCGTTATCATAATTTTGTTAATATTCAGTTTATATATGGTCTACATTTGTTATAAAAATGAAGTAAATGAAGTAACTGAAACAAATGAAGAAAACGAAATAATGTAAAATTGTTATAATCTGTCTCTCAATATCCTTGAATTGCACGTTCTTTTGCTTCTCTATCACATCTATTGTTTGCACTATGGTAGTAATCGACACTTTTTGAATATGCATCAATATGGATGAAATTAATTGTCGACCCATCGTTTTTCAACAATTCAATGAGATTTATTTTTCGCTTCGATCGCTTTTTTCTTTCACTAACAGCATTCAATGCATACTCATTATCAGAATATATATTTATGGTTTCGGAAACGATTTCTTTATACGAGAGAAATAAAAATGCTTCATACAATGCTTGTAATTCAGCCTGATCACTTGTACCAACCATGAATCCACTTCTAATTATATTCTCATTTGGAAGATAATAGCACTAACCAGCTTTTAAATTCTTCAAAGCAGAACCATCTGTGAAAATATCTAGATTCATTCTCTTTTGAATACCACGTAGCATTTTTCATCAAATAAATTAGAGGTCTGTTGATTTCGTTTTATGATAAAAATGTCAAATAATCATGCGAGATATATTCCTCAATCAACAGTTTACCCCAGACGTTACCCTGTTCATTACCCTGAATCTTACTTAAACTCATACTTTGAAGGTTCCAGTCAAGGTTCCAGTCAAAGGTCTCAAGATGAAAAGGAGAGAATGTTTGATAATACTATAGATGGAATCATAACAAATGATATCCAAGAAGAAAGAATACATGATAACAAAGTATTAAATGAAGGATATGTAATGAGGGGTCAAACTCAAGGTCAAACTCAAGGTCAAACTCAAGGTCAAACTCAAGGTCAAACTCAAGGTCAGGCGAAAAGTCAAGAATGGTTCAAAATAAGTTTTAACATCAATATTCAAACAATCATTATCATCATTATATTAGTGTTCTGTTTTACATTCTATGCAATCCATGTTATGAATACAAAAATAAATATTCTAGAACAAAGAATAGAACGATTTTATGGAATTAATGGTACATTGAGCCCACCATAAGATCTTTTATTTTTAACGATCATATAAATTACACCAGTTACTGATGCTAAACAAGTGATCCATGTTATCCATGATGAAGCTCTAGATATTTTTGAAACTGTATCAGCAGAGAAGTTACTATATCCACCAACTGCTGTTAAAATAACTATGATAAGTGTCAGTGCAGCAATAACTAAGAGTATATCGAATTCTAACTTATTGATTGGTAATTGCATTTTATCAAAAAAAATAAAATCATGGGTCTAAACTCTAACAAAATCATTTATAAAAAATCTTAGGCTAACTCTGGCTTATTACATCGAACCAACGCCTGTCATTCATCTTGCGTTCTCTGGCTTATTACATCGAACCAATACCTGTCATTCATCTTTGGTGTAACTCTAGTCATTTATCTTTGGCGTAACTCTAGTCATTTATCTTGTATTAACTCTAGTCATTCATCTATATTAACGCTTGTCAAAAATAAGTGTAACAACCTTTATACGACGCCATATCCTTTATCAGTGAAAGCCATGTAGATTACGCCAATTGTTGAGCTTAAGCAAACAATCCATGTAATCCATGATGAAGCTTTAGATAATTTAGCAGATGTATCAGCAGAAACACCACTATATCCTGCAACCGATGTTAAAATAACTACGATGAGTGTAATTACTGAAATGACTAAGAGTATATCAAATTCAATCTTCTTAAATGGTAAGCGCATGTTTTAGTGAAAAAAATAAAATACAACAGTTGTAATTCTCTTGAAATTACTTTTTATCTATAAAATGAATAAATTGTATGATTTACGTTTCTATTATAATCGATTTAATTGTTTTCCAGATGATACGAATAGATCAAAGAAAATACAGTTGCAAGATTATTTATCAGAACATTCAGATAAGTTTACATATATAGACTATTTGAACACCAGTAGATATAAAATTATGATTGGTCTAAGAGATGATTCATCGTTTTGGAACATCAGTAATTCAGATGAGAACTACAATATTTCGAACACAGAATTAATGAACAATGTTAAAAACTTTATAAATAGCTTAAGTAATATATCCATAGATTTAAAACAATGGACGATTGATATTGATGAGACCGATGAGAGTGATGATGAACCCACACCATCTCTTTCATCTTCACCTTCTCCTGTCATTTCTCCTGTCCCCAATGATTTGGTCATCATAAATAGTGGAGAATGTAGGGCAAACGGTTATTCAAACTATGATTTGTCTGCAAATAAATTACTCTCGTTTGATGAATTTAGAAAAATAACTTTGAATATTGCTATATCTCAATTAAATAAAGATAATGACAAAGATGAAACAATGTTATTATTAGAGAAAGAGAAACGGAAGACATTAATCAATGAAATAAATACTTATATTAATGTTCCAGAGATTTCTGATTTAGTTAACATCGATGATTTATCCACAATGTCTATCGAGAGATTAGAATATTGTAGAGATAAATGTTCTGAAATCTGTGAACAATTTAAAGTACTTGACCTATTTAAGAATGGTGGTGATTTAATCGGATGTGGATGTAAAACGTTCTTTCCACGTGGTATACCTCTAGGCAAAGACAGATATATTAAATTCGATGGACTTGGTGACACGTTAAAGAAACAGTTATTGGACAAGAGAACAATATCTGGTTTAACTACAACGAGATTATTAAAGAAATGGAATCTTCGAGTTAGTGATGAAGTATATAACATTATTTTAGTCATAGGTAAAGGACTACAATCAATTTCAATTGTTAATGAATCTGAACCAAAAACTATAAACAACATCATCGATAAGAAGAAGTATGCTAACCGTGAAATAATATAAACTTATTTTTAGACAAATGCTGTCAATTGATATTGGCAAAAAGAATCTTGGCTATACATATTTTGAATTAGATGATGAAGATAACGTAATAAGTATTCATTATGATATTTACAACATTGATGAGAACATATCAAAACGAAATAAAGCATCGAAAGATGTGGTGAAAAGTGTTACGAAAGATGTTACGAAAGATGTGGTGAAAAGTGTTACGAAAGATGTTGCGAAAAAAGACTCATCAAAGAACTTGGGTAGAGACGTGACGAAAGATGTGGCGAAAGATGTGGTGAAAGATGTTGCGAAAAAAGATGTGAGTAAAGGTGTGATTAAAAAAGGTGCAAAGAGTAAAGATGTTGTCACTTATAGATGTACACGTATTAAGGAATTCTTTGATAAAATATTGGGTGAATATAAAGTGTTGAAATATGTTGTCATCGAGCGACAAGTACCTCGAAACACTGTCGCCATGAATCTGATGTATGGAATTAATGCATATGCTCAAATTTATACTGACAACATTTTCATATTTGATCCAAAAATGAAATTCACCAAACTTGGAGTAAGTTACAATACACAAAACAAAGCGCACAAGATTTTGAGTATCGATATGGCGAAAAAGATTATGAATAGTATCTTTCCAAATTATAGCAAAGAAATTGATACATATGAAAAGCAAGATGATATTGCTGATAGCTTTAATCAAGGTATGGTTCATGGAATAGTAAATAAGATATTCAACAATTATCAAGACTTGAGTGTGATTAAAGAATTATTCAAATAAATTATTTTTGGATATTTCGTTCACTTGTCATTCTCTTTATTGTTTCACCTGTCGTTCATTTGTCATTCATATCTATCATTCACCTGGCGTACACCTGTCGTTTCATTTCTATCATTCACCTGGCGTTTCACCTGTCATTCACCCGTCATTTCATTGTTTTGTTTCACCTGTCGTTTCATTTGTCGTTCATTTGTCGTTTCATTTGTCATTCATTTGTCGTTTCATTTGTCGTTTCACCTGGCGTTTCACCTGTCGTTCATTTCTATCATTCACCTGTCATTCATATGTTGTTTCACCTGTCACCCATCACCCATCAATCATTTATCAAGTGCAAAAATAATAGTAACGAACTTAATGCTTGATGACGGATCTCTTCTTGCTTGGTGAAGCCTTGCGTTTTGGAGATGCCTTTCTAGCTGGAGCCTTTTTAGCTGGTGATGCTTTACGTTTCGTAGAACCTCTACGTTTTCTACCTCCTTGAATTGTAGTCTTATCTGTTTCGGTCATTTTATGGAAAAAAATAAATTATGTACGTCTATATTTTTAAATCACATGTGAAACCTTGCGTATGTCTGATGAAATATGCTGAGAAATAAAGTTATGAAACGTCTGATGAAACATACTGAGAAATAAAGTTGTGAAACGTCTGATGAAATATGCTGAGAAATAAAGTTGTGAAACGTCTGATGAAATATGCTGAGAAATAAAGTTGTGAAACGTCTGATGAATAATCTCTGTCACTCATCGTTATAATGTCTGATGAAAACGTTGACTCTTTACACAAGTTTATTTCCAATTGATTGAATGTGTTGTAATGCTTCAACTAATTCTTCACACGAAATATTCTTGTTAAATAATTCGACAATTTTAACATCCAAATAATTGAAGAAATATTTATTGAGATATTTGATTATGTGCTCTAGATTCTTTTCAACATATGATGTTTTAGGTTTAATTGTATAGATTATGTTCTCAAGATAATTCACAGATGTATTTATGTATCCTGGTTGAATTTTCATATTGAATAATGAATTGAGAAGATATACAAATGCTTTATACTTGATGATATAATCTGTTGGTGCACAATAGTATTCATAAATGCTAATATGTTTAGAATTCTTATTAGAGTATGGAAAATAGATTACCACTTCGCCCCCATACTTTAGAGCTGCATATTCGATTAATATCTTTAGTTCATTATGTATAAAGATGTTCCATTCATTTCCAAATTCTTCAAACACCATATATAATTCTTCAACATCAAATTCAGAGATATAATACACATGTTCATTCTCTCGTGAAGGTATCAATGTATCTTCTTTGAGTAATATCAATGATTCTTTATGTGTACAGTTTATGAAACGTTGGGTCATTAATTATAAAAAATAAATTAGTTAAAAATGGAGATGTGAAGTGAATGAAGTGAATGAAGTGAGGTGAATGAAGTGAGGTAAGATGAATGAATTGTGGTGAGATAGTTACTTAAAATGTTCAGGATATAATTCATGATAAATTTTACTGACCACACCGTTTTTTGGAAACTTTGGATTTCTATATAATAAATCGATCGTTTCATTCAATGCGTTTTCTGGATTGAATTGTAACAAAGTTTTATCAACGTTTATATTCACAAGTTCACCTTCTTCGTCTTTGAAATATCCTGTAGGCGATTGTTTGTTCATATCATTCTTTCTAATAACCAACCCAAATTTGTCCAATAAATATATATTAGAATTTGACCTAGTATTAAATTTAGCTAATCTATCATCGTTTGTATCATTGTTTTTATCTAATGTTTTGAAGAATTCGACTGCTGCCTTACATATAAATTGAGGATTCATTTTACGTTGATAAAAAATAGATTAGTTTTAAACGGTCGCTTCATCATCCGTTGTTGAAATAGTTTGTTGTAAGATTTTATTGTAAGACTTTATTGTAAGATTATTTCGAAGACTGTTATCAAAGACTGTTGAAATAGTTTGTCGACATTATTTGTTGTAAGACTTTATTGTAAGACTATTTCGAAGACTGTTATCAAAGACTGTTGAAAGATATTGTTCATTATTTATTGCAGGTCCGTTGAAATAGTTTATCGTACATTATCTGTGAAATAATTTGTCGTGCATTATTTGTTGTAAGACTTTATCGTAGACTGTTATCGTAGACTATTTCGAAGACTTTATCGTAGACCGTTGAAATAGTTTGTCGTAGACTATTTCGAAGACTTTATCGTAGACCGTTGAAATAGTTTGTCGTAGACTATTTCGAAGACTTTATCGTAGACCGTTGAAATAGTTTGTCGTACATTATTTGTGAAATAGTTTGTCAAAAATAATTTATGTCAATATGTCGTACACTGATGTGTTAAGATCTTTTAATATCTTTTGTATTTCATCATCGGAATATGTTGTGAAGTTTTTGGAATCATATTCATTAATACTGTTTTCATAATTATGGATATAAACATTTAATGCAATCAAGGTTTCAAAACAATATATACTATCTGGATTATCATTACATTTGTCATTTATATAGTTAATTAACATGTTGAATGTAATCTTAGAATATTTATCAACGTCAAAGATCTTAAGTAAACTATCTACTGATTTAATATGTATAGGAGAATCATCAGAATATGGATTATGAGATGTGCCTAATAATACTGCAATTATTTTGATTATTTTTGTATCCAAGTATTCATCAAAAATACTGTACCAAAATTTCTTCGTATTAATCAAGTGACGATTAATGAATAATAATACATTGCTATCATTCGCGAGTAGAAAGTCACTGTCATTACTATTGATAATTCTACGAGTATTCGGATAAACTTCTAGATAATGAAATATTGAGAAATCAGCTTCAAAATTCGATAGAATTATCTTAATGTTTTTATATGTTTTTGTAAACTCGAGAATATTGTGATATAATACGTAGATAGCAATTGGTGGAATTAAATTATGATTCTTACTATTAATCATCAGTTGCCAATTATCTTTATTTAATGTACTGTGTTTACCATGATATAATAACGAACGTAATATCCCATAAGAATATGCAAAGTATAATAACTCTTTATCATTCGTTAGATAATTGATGTTAGAATATTCGGAGATAAGATTCATATAGATATTCTTGATTTCAAACTCACACTTACCATATTCAACTATATTTTGAATTGATGGTGGAATATCGTTTGGTAAGAATATTGTCGATCTCAATTTGAATTTCTTTGTTTTATAACTAGTTTTATCAAAATACTTTAACATGTGGTCAGAAAACAATATTTCATGTATCGATGCATTAAATCGTCTAATATCTGAGAATAATATAATTTCATCATAATCATTTGAAATATTATCTATGAACAACTTTAGATTTGATTTAATGTATTTTATCATGTCCTTATACTCATTTATTTTCCAACTTCTACATCTAAACAATGTCAAGATTCTATTCGACAAATCTATTATTAATGATCTATAACCATATATTCTATTGTTATCTTCAATGATTGGTTGATCGTTATTATTCTTTATATAATTCGTCATATATGTATGTATATTATTTATGCCCATTAATACCTAAAAAAATTCAACACAACTTACAACAAAGATGTCAACACGATTTGCGAAAGATATATGGTAAGATGTTGCGAAGATATATGATGAGATATATGATAAAGATTCGTCGATACATTTTGTGAGAGAATGTTGTAAGATATATGATAAAGATCTGTCGACAAACTTATGATAAAGATATATGATAAAGATCTGTCGACAAACTTATGATAAAGATATATGATAAAGATCTGTCGACAAACTTATGATAAAGATATATGATAAAGATTCGTCGACAAACTTATGATAAAGATATATGATAAAGATTCGTCGACAAACTTATGAT
>OBKV01002262.1_pt1 | contig 10842 bp, 8 predicted proteins | sample 1517301 | NCBI WGS metagenome assembly OBKV01 (sample SAMN04571685, study PRJEB22368) | human gut metagenome | biome: human gut; material: stool | host: Homo sapiens | place: Luxembourg | collected 2012-06-29 | reverse complement strand
AACGAAGAAATAAAGTTATATAAACTTAAATATCAGAGAGTTATAAATTATTCAGTAAACACTAATTATACTAAGAAATATCCCCTTTCTTGGCATTCACGAAGTTCTGAAAGATTCTTCGTGGATTGCCATTCTCATTATAAAGAGTATAGTCTTGGATTTCACCGACCTTCATCTTGGAGAAACTCCAAATCTTAGGACTGGCTACGAGCCACCAATATTGCTTGTCTATATTGTAATTTGTTTCTTTTGGGGTATCCATATCTTTTTTTGTAGATTCTTTCTTTAGTTTCTTAAGAATGTTTTGTAGTTCCTCTGTAAATTCAAAAATATCTTTTTGACCTTGTTCTGAAATGATTACAGATTGGAGCTTTGAAATGGATGCTTTATTTGCTTTTTTCATTCCAAAATATTTAGCTAAAGTGACAAGATCTTTCTTCTTGAATATTGGAATGCAGTCTTTCTTTGAATACAAAAATGCAATTTTCCATTTATATTCTTCACCAAGCTCTGTGATTGTATTTATAATTTCAAAATTTCCACTTTGTGCATTAGTCGCAATTGTAATTATGGCTTTTTTTACAACTTCAAATGCTTCAGAGGATGTCGGTTTATTGTATTCGGAGTGCCAAGCGTAGATTCCATCACTTGTTAATCTTTCATTCCAAACCTTTGTCTTACGCTGTTGGTATTTGAATATGCCTAATTTATAAGAGCTACCTCCCCAAATAGAGCCAAGATTGTATGTGAGTGTTTCTATCCAATAGCAAAAGGAATCCTCATTTTTAGTATCAGCGTATTGGTCAAGAGTCATTCCTTTTAGATTTTCAGTAGGAAATGCTAAAAGAAATGATTTCTTAATAAAATGAAGATATGCAATATGATTCTTTGTTTCATTTGTATTGTTAAATTCAAGGCACAATGCCTCGTACTGATTTTCATTAAGTTTAAAGGATGGCTCTTCTCTAATTTCACCTAATTCCTTGTGTCTTAATAAAAAATCAGTAGCAGTCTTAAGGCTGATATTGAGATTACGTAATGCTTTGTTTAATCTAATACTCATATTTTATTTCTTTTTTAAGAGTGTCATTAATAATTTTTTACCTTTATCCGTTAGCTTAAATTTCTGAAATCTACTTTTCGGAATCTCAGGAATTGTTAACTCTAGAAATCCATGACTGACAAGTGGCTCAATATGCATCTTGTAGTTTTTGGTCTGGAATGTTAATCCTAAAAAAGTAAGAATTTCTCTTCTCGTTTTTGGGGTTAAGCAATAATCCAAAATCTTTTGAGTGTTTTCTGTGACATAGTTACTGACATGGTTACTGACATAGTTACTGACATAGTTACTTTCTCTGTTAGTAGCTCTGTCACTAGCTCTGTCACTATCCAGCCAAAAAGTGACAGTGCTGGTGCAGATATCACTCTCGAAAGTTACGTCATTGCCTGTGATTTCTTTCCACTCATTCATCATGTCGAAACCATAACCGATGGTTTCTGATAGATTTACCAGTCTGAATATCTTGGCGATAATCGGGTTGCGAGGATTGGAATAGAGATGGTTGCCCAGTTGGGATATAGGCACAGGATAGCCACCTGCATTGAAGAACTCGACTCTGTCGGTGTAGATATGGATGCAGGAGTGAATGGTGCTGAAAGGGTCGAAGTGGGAGAGCATATTGACTAATGCTTCTCGCAAAATCTTAAATTGCGAGCGGTCTTCCACATTGAATCCCTCGTCGTTCATCATGAATGGAGTATCCACGATGAGGCGCAGTCTCCTAATCATAATCTGAAAATACTCCCAAAGGTTCTCTTGCTCTGGGATGCGATAGGTATAGCGAGTTCGTGCTTCTCTCACGCTTCTGCCAGGAATCTCCACCAAGTCCATCCAAAACGTAGGGACATAGCGGCGAACCCATTCTTCTTTGCCAAAGCACATCAAGCCGCCATAATTCAGATGTCCCTCATTATCGGCGATGCCGATGCGCTTGCAGAAGTCGGCGATGTCATTGCCTATCAGATTAGGTCGAGGACTGTATAGCTTGAAGTAATTGCGATAGTCGCGAATGGTATCCTCGTTGAGCATGGAGAGATTGGAGTCTAAGAGTATCTGCTCAGACTTGATGCCGAATTATTGGTTATGAAACATGGCGGTTATCTCACCATTGGTTGCTCGCTGGTCTCCACTGCCAAATCGGATGAATGTATTCTGTGGATTGTTATAGTAGATAGGCTTGTGGGGTGATGAGGCGATATGAAATGCCAAAACCTTATGTCCATCTATATGATAGAGCATGCTCTTGGCATCGACTGGCTCATTGAACTTTTGGGAACGCAAGGTGCCCAAGAAGTCTTGTTCCAACTTCTCTGCATTGTCAACTCCTGATATTTCAAACTTCTTGCCATTCTGCTTTACTCCAAGCACTATCCATCCGCCGGAAGTGTTGGCGAATGCACTTACGGTTTCCCATATATTCTTAGGGAGTTCGCTCTTGGCCTCCTTAGCCTCGAAGTCCTCCTATTCGATGTCGTTGATTCTGTCTATCAGCTCTTCCTTTGTCATAATAATGATGATTAAATTGAAATATAGAATTTCTTCCTCCCTTCACTTCAAGAAATAGATAGGAGCATGCTGGGTGCCTTCCTTCTCCATGATGCCTTTCTCGCAGAAATGGTTGAGCCACTTCTGTGCCATGTAAGGAGTCAAGCCAAAGAGGATGCGCAGGATGCGAGTGGTGATGTAACGATTCTTTTGAAGATACTCCTTGATATTCTCTAACATCTTTTCCTCGGAGTATTTTGTAGATTGGTTGGAATAGCGGGAGCGGACGAAATGGACGTTGCGCTGTACTTCCTCCATTAGCTTACCTTCTGGTCGGAAGTTGATGCCGGTGATGCGTACTTCCTTGCCCGTAATCTTCTTGTCTGGATTCTCCTCTGGCATCTCTAGGCTAGCCGACATGGAGAAGTAGCCTATCTCTGGGATATAAAAGCGGCGTCCCATGGAGAATTCTTCCACCAAAAGGTCATGAAGCTCTGCCAACACCGCAGCCACATCTCCCTTGGTGAGTGAGCAGCGGCTCTGGATTTTCTCTTGCAGTTGCTTCTCGGTCATAGGTTCATGCTGCACGATACGAATGTATTGGCGCTTTTCTCCTGTGCCCTGGGCATTGTTGAGAGTGTAAATGTCGTATTTCAGTTCCATATTTCTTGTTGTTTGATGGTTCGTTGTTTTCTATATTCTTTGTCTTCTATGAAAGATGATGCAAATATATATAATAATGTGATAACTTGTATCTTTTGGTGTAAACTATTAGGTTTATTTAAACATTGGTATATGTCATGTGATTATACGGCATTTGTCATCCGACCATATGATAAGTGTCGTATAATCACATGACAAATGTCACGCAATCGATATAATTGCTTTCTTGCATCTTTATAATAGCTTCCTTGCATCTTATAAGTCACAACATTGTTACCATTCATCTCACCCTTGCCAATTCGCAGGGGAGGTATGTGATGAGGCTGAGACTATCTGTTACACCTTCGGACCTGAGAAGGCGCAGGAAATGGGGTTCAGTGGATGCAAGGTAGAAGGTGAATAAAAGGCGCTTTTCAAGAAATGCTCATTTAGAATGAGTGGTTTTGCTCAGAATTACTCATTCTGAATGAGTAAAAATGATAGAAATTACTCATCGAGTGGTTATCGTAGGATAGTAAATGCTGTAGATGTTCTCTGGCTTCTCATTCATGTCGGCATTGAAATTTACCTCTATTGGGGATGCGCTAATTTGAAGCAAAAATGCCATCTCCATCAAAACTGATAGAGGTGGCATTGGGTTCTATGCAGTATGTCCTTTCTTACATCACATATGTATTAAATGAATGTGACTGAAAGTTGAGATTTTTATAATTTATTGTTCATATGCTTTTTGATAAAGCGACCCACATGATTCTCTTGTAGAGTTGTTGGGAGGGCTTTGAATATTTTCTTTTGATTCGAAGAACCTTTTATCAAATGCTGATAGAACAGATAGCAGATGATGCCAGGAGAATGGATATTGCTGAGTGCGTAAGCCGTATACTTGCACTCGTCCCATCCATCATGGTTCTTGCTTTCCTCTTCCACCCACTGCTTATAGAAACTTGATCCTGTGAGGCTGTAGTAACCATTGTGTACGCTTAGCTCTGCTATCTCTCCTGGTACAAAAGGAATGTCTATCCATTCCGAGCAGATGGTTCCATCTTTCATCAGTGCTCTCACTCTTCCCATGGTAATGTCCTTCAGGTCGTGCTTGTATGAGAAGTTAGTGCCGTTGGTAGCCACAAGGATGGGTTCTACATACATATCTGTTTCGTCTTTGTAACAGATAAAATAGCCACGGTCCCAAAGTTCAGGGTCACGCTTGCCAATAATCTCAAAGTTGCCTTTCAGGTTGGTCTGAGCATCTTTAAGCATCTTGGTCAACTGCTCATTAGGTACTTCTTTTTCTTCTTTAGTCTCTTCTTTAGGAGCTGCCTTTTCGTTTATGGTGTCTTTTGGGATTGTTAAATCGACTGTATATTGTGTGGCTTTATATGTTTGCTGTTTTATTTCAGCAGCCACGCGGTGCTTGTTTAAAGGAGCTTTTCCTTCTACGATGCTGATGTTTCCTTCATAGCCTTTTTCGTTAACCCAACCATTCTCTACGATATGGCCCCATTCTATTGCACAGACTCTGCGCATGCCAGAGTGACCCATTTGTTGGCGATTGATAAGGACGCTATATGCCGAGAAATTTCCAACCATAATAAGGTCGTTGCCTACAGATATGTCAAAGTTCATCCATGTTTTAAGTGGGTTGTTGTTTCCATCTACCATATAGTAAAAGTCAGTTACAGGCTGATTGCAATCTTTTTGAAAAGCCTTGTTGATTCTGTCCAGTTCCTTGAGAAACTTGTCTTTCTTGAGAGTTTTAAAGCGATATTTTTTCCAACTCCATTGTGCTGTGTCACCAACCTCATTTTTTGCTCCTGATTGATTCATGGTGAACGCCTTGTTGCTTACCAATTTCTCCAAAGCCTCTTTGAAATAAGACTTTTGTGCCTGTGCTCCCATTGATGAGAACATCATGAGTAATAAATATATGACATACTTTTTCATGTTCTTTGTTCTTTAATGTTTATACCTTATTATATATACTTTCTTTAGAGTTTTACGGTGATTCGCCGTATTTGTTGGCGGTCATCCTCACTTTGCACGGCATTGCTTGTAGTGGCTTGAGCTTCTGCTGTCTGCATTTTGAAAAGATGCTCTTCGGGCAAGGTTGACATAGGGAAGAGTACCGGACCTTTTTCTTCGGTGTCTGGCATGTCATCTCCAAACTCAGCTTTAGGTTTAGCCTCCCTTTTGGGAGCATTGAGCTTGGCGAAAGTCTTTTTCTTCTCGTATGTTCTGCTCTCTTCTGTGATGGCTTTTTCTGCTGTATTATCCTTTTCTGCCGTCAAATCCTTTTCTGCCGTCAAATTCTTTTCTTGCATCATAGCTTTTTGCATCGGCTGTGTAGCCTTTCTCACAGCCATTGTCGCATTGCCCGACGCACAAGTGGTATCCTTGGGTGGTTGTAGGATGATAGCGATGATGCCAGCCACGCATGCTGCGCAAATCCATGGAAAGATACGCAAGGTGCGATGGCTGACCAAGCTCTTCCTTGCCTTCTCTATTACTTGTTGCTTGGTTTGGGAGGAGGCATGGAAATCACATTGAGGTTGGAGCAGTTGCTCTATATCCTCAAATCCTTTGTCATTATGGATGTTCATTTGATCTTTCATATATTTTTCTCCTTTTTGAGTCGTTGTTGGATATGTTGGATGGCATAGCGATAGCGAGATTTCACGGTAGCTTCTGGTATCTCCTCCAGTTCGGCTATCTCTCGGAACGTCAAGTTGTCGTAACATTTCATTCTTACGATTTCCGCTTGCTCCTGTGGAATATCTTCCAGCAGTTTTGATATTCTGAGAAATTCCTCGTGTATTTGTTTGTCACCATTGCTGTTAGGTATGCTTGCCGCTTCATTGATAGCTATGATTTGCGGACGATTTTTGCGCGAGTAGTCTCGGCATGCGTTGCTAACAGAGCGAATGATGTAGCGGTCCAACTCTTCCACTTGTTGCCCTTCTTTCAGTTTCTTGAAAGCTGCAAGCAGCACCTCTTGCACAATATCTTCTGCATCCTCACGTTGCCCGATTCGAATATAGGCAAAACGAAATAGCCAGTCTTGCCGATTGTCGACAAGACTCTCCAGTTGTTTTATGAGTTTTGGGTTGCCTATATTCATTCGTTTCTTGTTTTTATGTTTCTAACTTTACTCATATAAACGTATATTTCTCAAAAAAGATTTAAAAAATACTCTTTTTTTTCATTTATTTGTTTCTATTGTGATTGTTTATGTAAAAATGAATGCTACGAAGTATGGAACATAAGAAGATAGTGATAGTTTGCGTAAAAAGAATAGGCACGCATCCTTTCGTGGGTGCGTGCCTATACCTTTTTATTATATGCTACTTTTAAATCACCTTGACACTCTTTTTTCCTTCTCTTCCATCAATCACGATTTTCTCGAAGACGATGGCTGGGTCGTTAGGAGTGAGGGTGAGGGTGTGGATGCCATCGGATGAGGCTGGCAGCTCTAGCTCTATCACCTTGTCCACGATGCGAGTGGCTATCGTTGGATAATAGATATTGTAGATGTTCTCCGGCTTCTCGTTCAAATCTTTGTTGAAGTTAACCTCTACAGGAGAAGCGCCATCTAAACTTACACCATAGGTTAAGCCGCCCTTGTTGAGATAATCCAAGGTTGATTTGGTAATCACATGAATGCGAATCTTCTGCTTGCCATTAAATGCCTTGCCATCCGAAGTCTTGCTAACTTGCAACTTAAACTTGTAAGTGATGCTGGCTCCCTTTACACTCTTGGTATACGGCATCAGAGTCATTGCCGATACGCTTTTGCCCATGAATGGAATCTCTGTCCATTTTGCCTCGGCAGCATCTGTCTTGCTGCTATAGTAAGGAGCTTCGATTTCTACCACGCCGTTGTTTTCGCTGATAATCACTCCATCCTTGGAGGTTACCCGGAAGAGCTCCGGACAGGTATCCTTCTCGAAATCATCATTCCAACTCTTATAGCCGATATGCTTCTGGGTCATCATTCCGTTCCACTTGCCGCCAGCAATCTTATGGTTGTAATAGTCGCAGATGAGTGAATCGCGCTTGAAGAGACGCTCGCATTCATCAGCCCATACATTCGCTTTCGGATTGCCCTGTTTGTAGAGGGCATGGTTCTGTGCCTGGGCAAAGTACATCTGGTGCAGATTGCTCATCAGCTCGATAGGGAAGAGGATGATCTGGCGATAGGCATCGTGATAGGATGTCGGCAGACTGTTGTACTGGCGCAGCGCATCGGCTTCGAGCTGGAGATACTGGTTTACCACCTCCTGCCATTCACCGTTTTCCAGACTGTAGGTGTTCTTGTCGAGCATCTCTGGGGTGCAGCGGCCGTTGTACTTGCAGATGAGGTTAAGAATGCGGGCAGCTTCATCGGCCTGCGATTCGCCAAACTGCTGTGCGCACCAGTCGCGGGTATGACGGGTGATGTTGTTTACATCGTATTTACGTGGATTCCAAGCCATGTCCATAAACTGGCTGATAGGATATTCCATCGGCTTGAGGTCGCCAACATTGAGAATCCAGAGACGGTCGATGCCATTCTCGTAAGCAAGTGTCAACTGCTCCCAAGGATTCTGCACAGGAGTTACGTTGAGCATCTTTGAGTTTCTTGGAGCACCTACGTAATCTACGTGATAGTATAAGCCCCAACCGCCTTTGTGCTTGCGTTCCTTGGCATTCGGCACACGGCGCACGTTACCCCAGTTGTCATCGCAGAGCAGGAGGGTTACGTCATCAGGCACCTTCATACCCTTGTCGTAGTAATCCAATACCTCTTTATATAGTGCCCAAACCTGTGGGGTTTCGCTAGCCTTTCTGCCGGTTACGTCAGCGATAATCTTGCGTTGGTCGTTGATGATGTTGGTCATCAGTTTCGTATCTGCCTCTTCGCTCATCGCTTCATCGCCGTCGCCGCGCATTCCGATGGTTACAATCTGTTCTGTTCCTTTCATTCGCTCAATGCCTTCACGGAAGAACTTCTGCAGGTTTGTCTTGTTCTTCTGATAGTTCCATGGTCCCCATCCCTTTCGGTTGCGGGCGTATTCCTGGTGGTTGCGGGCCATCGGCTCATGATGGGAAGTACTCATCACTACGCCCATCTCATCTGCCGTCTTCTCGTTCTCAGGGTCATCGGCATAGAAAGCCCAGCCCCACATGGCAGGCCACATCATGTTACCTCTCAGTCGCAATACCAGTTCGAAAACGCGCTGATAGAAACGGTGGTCGCCATACTCGGTGCCGTAGGTGTTCTTCACCCACGATGTGAGACAAGGTGCCTCGTCGTTGAGGAAGATGCCACGATAGCGTACGGCTGGTTCGCCATCGGTATAGATTCCACGGTTCACGAAGATGGAGTCGTGGTGCTCTACGGGTACGTCTGCCCAGTCGTACCAAGGCGATACGCCCATCTGCTGGGAGAGTTCGTAGATGCCATAGATGGTGCCTCGGCGGTCGCTTCCTGCGATGACGAGCTGATGATCTACGAGGGTGATGATGAATTTCTCGCGCTTGCCCTTGAGTTGTCGGGCATCGATGCGTTTCTGGCGCACCAGCTGGTCGATGGCGGCAGAATGGCCCAGGGTTCCTACCAGAATGCCTGGCTGGGAGTTTTTGCCATGGGTACTGCCATACTGGGAGGTGAGGGTAGCCTGACATCCGCTTACCTGACGGAAGTCCTTGATAAGTGCCTGGACCGCATAGCTTACACCCCTGCAGTCGTTGGCATCCATATAGATTTCAACCCGGTTGCCTGGGTTGAGAAGTACATCGCCCTGATGGAAATGTACGAATTGCTGGGCTGCCTGCACGCTGAAAGAAGAGAGCAGGGCAGCGCATAACATAATTGATTTTTTGATTTTGTTTAGTCTCATAAATAATAATTGCTGTTGTGGGTGCAAAGGTAGGAAAAGTTGTGGGAATATTCTTTGCCGGATGTTACCTTTTCTTTTTTATATGTTTCATTGATGCTTTTCTGGGCCTTTCTCTTAATGAATTATTTAACAAGACTGTTCCCGAGAAAGAGTCAACCGATTACTATATGCCGAGCCTATTCGGACCGGAAGATTTCTAAACGGGACAGCAGTGAAGTAAAATCATTCCGTCATAGTTTAAAAACTTATTAAAATAATTGTGAGTTTCCTTTGTTCTTTCAATGAAAAGCCGTATCTTTGCAACCAAAGTGTAAAGATACACTTAAAAGGATTCAACTGAGACTTAAACATTTACAATCAATCATATAAAACTAACAATAAAATGAAGAAAAAGTTATCAACAATCATGATGTTGTTGGCCTCTTTATTGCCGATGAATGCACAAAATCTACAAAAGGGTGATTATGGTTATCTCTATTGTCACATGAGTGATAAGGGGGAATATACTGCTTTTGCCGTTTCTCGTGATGGATACAACTATCAGGATATCAATGAAGGAAAAGCTATTTTCAATTCTAAAGAACATGCTCGTATTGAGGGTGGTACACGTGATGCTTACATAACTCGTACACATGATGGTAAGGGCTATCTGATGGTTACTACCGACATGTGTGTGGCTAAGAGTCATAAATGGGATAATTATGGTATTGATTTGCTCAAAAGTGACGACCTGATTCATTGGACAAGTGTTACTTTCGATTATCGTAAGGGTATGCAGAATTTCTGTGATGCGGCAACTGCTCAGTCTCCTTATAAGGATTGGAGTACTATCAACCGTGTCTGGGCTCCTCAGATATTCTGGGATCCAAATTATGTTTGGGAAAATGGTGATCGAGGTGGTTACATGATTTATTATTCAATGCTGAATCGCCCGGAGGAAAAGTATGATCGTATGTATTACAGCTATGCTGATAAGAGTTTCACGAAATTGACTACTCCGAGAATTCTCTTTGATTGGGGGTATGCAACTATTGATGCTGATATTAATTTCCTCAAGAGCGATGGACTTTATCACATGCTTATCAAGAAAGAGGGTGGACATCGTGGCATCTTTACCGCTACAAGTAAGTATCTTACTCATAGTTGGGGCGCACCAGTAGAGGATGATTTCGTTAGCTTCGAGGGAAACAAAATGTGTGAAGGCAGCAGTGCATTCCAGTTGATTGGCGATGATACATGGCGCGTGGCTTATATTCAGTATAGCGACCATCCTAAGCATTATCGTATTTGCAAGGCCGATAAATATCTCCGTAATTTCTCTGATCCTGTGGATATTAAGGGCGTAACTGCTCCTCAGCATGGTAGTTTTATGAGATTGACCAAGAAAGAATACAAGCGACTCTTGGCATGGGATAAAAAACTGAGAGGAGAAAATAGTAAGTAATCCGGAATATTAGCCATACAGGCTTTCTATAACTTACCCACATAGAGTAATGTATATCATTCATATTGATAAATTGATATGCAGACCTATGTGGGTAATATATTTATGAATATCTTTAATTCTGTATACGTGTGCCTGTATATGTGCATATCTATGTGTATGTATGCCCGCACGCTCGCGTGTGAATGCGCATGTATATTATAATGAGTTTCCTTTCAGTTTTAATACTAAATTGTAACCAAATGTTAAAATTGTACTGTTTTTGAAACTTTTTTCTTGAAATATTTGGTGGAATGGAAAATAGTTAGTACTTT
>OBKV01002258.1_pt1 | contig 10856 bp, 5 predicted proteins | sample 1517301 | NCBI WGS metagenome assembly OBKV01 (sample SAMN04571685, study PRJEB22368) | human gut metagenome | biome: human gut; material: stool | host: Homo sapiens | place: Luxembourg | collected 2012-06-29 | reverse complement strand
GCGATCGGCTCGGCAGCCTTGACGGGCCTGGCATTGCTGGCCTCTTATGTGGAAGAGATTAAAATAGGCTTGCTCCGGTTGGGCGAAACAGTCCTGACATTTTCCGACGGCAAAGCCATCGAGGTATCAAAAGCCTCTTTCTCCGACTTTATGATCTATTATGATGTCACACTTATGAACCCGAAGGTGTTGGCGGGGATGTTCCTCGGCTCCATGATGGCTTTCATGTTCTGCGGGTTGACAATGAATGCAGTCGGACGGGCAGCCGGACACATGGTGGAGGAAGTACGCCGCCAGTTCCGTGAAATCCCCGGAATACTAACAGGAAAAGCCGAACCCGATTACGCCCGTTGCGTGGCCATCTCGACAAAAGGGGCACAACATGAGATGGTGACCCCTTCCCTGTTAGCCATCATCGCACCGATCCTCACCGGTCTGATATTCGGAGTGACAGGAGTGGTCGGACTGCTGATCGGCGGCCTGAGCACCGGGTTCGTACTGGCGATCTTCATGGCCAATTCGGGAGGCGCCTGGGACAACGCCAAGAAACATATCGAAGAAGGAAACCACGGCGGCAAGGGCAGCGAAGCCCATAAGGCGACAGTCGTAGGCGATACGGTCGGCGACCCGTTCAAAGACACCTCCGGTCCCAGCCTCAACATCCTGATCAAGCTGATGAGCATGGTAGCGATCGTCATGGCAGGATTGACAGTAGCCTGGAGTTTGTTCTGATCGGGTGATAGGTGATAGGTGAAAAGGCCTTTTTGTAAAACTTTTCTGAGTTTGAATTAAAAAACGTCACCTTAAAGGCGGCGTTTTTTAATTCATTTTTCCTAAACTTTTACAGAAACGGGGGTTTACCTATCACCTATCACCATAAATCACTGATAATCAATAATAGCATTTCTTAATACACCTTTTTTATTTATCCCACGCGATGAAATGTTTGAATCTTCATTTACGCCCTCATTCGAAAGGACAGACACCCCAAAAAGGCTACCGTAAAGCTATGCTTTATGAAGGCTAAAGCTATGGGTTACGCAACCTAATGCATAGCTTTAGAGAAGCTGGTGCATTGCCGAACGGGATGCGCCGGGACAAATCGTTTCCTACTCATCTATTTTTAACTACCGGATGAAAGCATTCATGGAGAATTGCATGTATCTTTGCAGCCGGTATAACATAAAAACAATCTGTATGTCAATCTCACGCTTCAATGCAGTGGAGAAAGCATCCAACCGAAAGGCAGTGGAAGCCATTACTCCCAATCAGAAAGTATCCGAATATTATGGTGAGAACGTCTTCAACCGGAAGGCAATGCAAAAGTATCTCTCCAAGGAAACCTACAAAGCCCTGACCCATGCCATCGACAACGGAACCCCTATCGACCGCGAAATAGCCAATCATGTGGCTGCCGGCATGCGCATGTGGGCACTGGAAAAAGGAGTCACACATTACACACACTGGTTCCAGCCTCTTACCGACGGGACAGCCGAAAAGCACGACGCATTCGTCGAACATGACGGCGGCGGCGGCATGATCGAAGAATTCAGCGGCAAGCTGCTCGCACAACAGGAGCCGGACGCATCCAGCTTCCCCAACGGCGGATTGCGCAACACGTTCGAAGCCCGCGGCTATTCGGCTTGGGACCCCTCCTCACCTGCGTTTATCGTAGACGACACCTTGTGTATCCCGACCGTATTCATCGCCTATACCGGTGAAGCGCTGGACTACAAGACCCCGCTGATCCGCTCCATCGAAGCCTTGAACAAGGCAGCCAAAGATGTCTGCCATTATTTCAACGAAGACGTCAATAAAGTCATCACCTATTTAGGCTGGGAACAGGAGTATTTCTTGGTAGACGAAGACCTCTATTCCGCCCGTCCCGACCTGTCGCTGACGGAACGTACTCTCTTAGGACACGAAAGCGCGAAGAACCAGCAATTGGACGACCACTATTTCGGAGCCATTCCCTCCCGTGTACAGGAGTTTATGAAAGACCTGGAAACAGAATGCTACAAGTTGGGCATCCCGGTCAAGACACGCCATAACGAGGTTGCCCCGAACCAGTTCGAGCTAGCGCCTATTTACGAGGAATGCAACCTCGCCAACGACCATAACCAGTTGTTGATGTCAGTGATGAAACGTGTCTCCCGCCGCCACAACTTCCGCGTGCTGCTCCACGAAAAGCCTTTTATGGGCGTGAACGGTTCGGGTAAGCACTGCAACTGGTCGATGGGAACCGATACGGGCATCAACCTCTTCTCTCCGGGAAAGGACCGGGAAGACAACCTGCGTTTCATCACATTCGTGGTCAACTCGCTGATGGCCGTTTATAAATACAACGCCTTGCTGAAAGCCAGTATCGCTTCGGCTACCAACGCGCACCGCCTGGGCGCCAACGAAGCGCCTCCCGCCATCATCTCATCCTTCTTAGGAACACAAATCACCGAAATTCTGGACAAGTTCGAGAACTGTTCCATCGAAGACGCTATCGAGGTGGACGACAAGAAACGCCTGCATCTCGGCTTCGGACAGATCCCTGAACTGCTGTTAGACAATACGGACCGTAACCGCACCTCTCCTTTTGCTTTCACCGGAAACCGTTTCGAATTCCGTGCATTGGGATCGTCGGCCAACTGCGGTTCAGCGATGTTGGCACTGAACTCTGCCGTAGCCTACCAGCTCCGCCAGTTCAAACAGGATGTCGAAGCCTTGCGTGCCGAAGGAAAGAGCAAAGAGGCCGCCATCTTCGAAGTGCTGAAAGCCTATATCAAGGAATCCAAACCGATCCGTTTCGACGGGAACGGCTACGGCGACGAATGGAAGGAAGAAGCTGCCCGCCGCGGCCTGGATTGCGAAAACAGCGTTCCGTTACAATACGATGCTTACCTGAAACCGGAAGTTATCCGGATGTTCAAGGAAACGGGTGTACTGAGCGAAAAGGAATTGGAAGCCCGCAACGAAGTGAAATGGGAAATCTATATCAAAAAGGTACAGATCGAAGCTCGTGTCCTTGGCGACCTATCGCTCAACCATATCATCCCGGTTGCCGTCCGCTACCAGTCATTGCTATTGGACAACATCGCCAAACTGAAAGAGACTTTCGGCGGATATCCGGAATATGACGATATGTCGGAAGAGCCCCGACGCCTGGTTCGCAAGATTGCCGGACATATCTGTTCCGTCACTCGCATGGTGGACGAAATGGTGGAAGCCCGCAAAAAAGCAAACCGTATCACGGATTTGCGTACCAAAGCGATCGCTTACCATGATACCGTCGCTCCCTATCTGGACGAAATCCGTAGCCACATCGACGACCTGGAGCTGATGGTCGATAACCAGATGTGGCCGTTGCCGAAATATAGGGAACTGTTGTTCATCCGTTAATTTACATTAATCATTTAATTATTATATAAGTATGAATAGTTCGTATCTACGAATTATTCATACTTTTGTTTTTATAATCACTTAAATCTACGTGAATATGAAAACAAAAGCATTCCTTCCCGCTATCGTTTTCCTTCTGGCAAGCCTTGCAAGTTGTAATTCCTCCGTTCCGAAATCGTTGGTAACTAATGACGGCAGTGTCAGGATAATCGAAAACCCGGACGGCCCGCTTTACATCTGCGACCTGAAAGCGGCAGGCGATACGATTGATATCCCACTTAGCGAACTGGTCGAAGATTGCCGGATCGTGCGTTTTGAAACCTCCGACGAGGCCCTGTTCAAGGCCTGGTGGATCGAGGTGAGCGATAACTACATTTGCGTACGGCAGCAATCCAACGTGGTCAAGCTATACGACAAGGACGGAAAATTCCTCTGCAACATAGGTGCAATGGGAAACGGACCGGGCGAGTATCCGGTGACTATCTACGACGGGAGTATCGACGAACGAGGCGGCCATATATTCCTCTCTCTCTTTTATGGGAAGAAAATCATGATGTACGGCCTTGACGGGAAATGGATAAAAGATATCAATCTTCCCGGACAAATCAACAAACCGAAAATCGAGGTCAATGCCGACGGTACGCTCTCGGTCGTACACATGCCTTTTGAAGAAGGGACGCCGATCGCTTTCCGGATGGACACGGACGGGAACATCCTATCACAGATACCGGCACTCGACTATATGTTGGCAGGAAATTTCGACAATGAGATATTTTCCTACCGGAATACCGGGACATTCGACTTCTTTTATACCGGCATCGACACGACTTTCACATACGATACGGAAGCAAACAAGCTGATCCCCCGTTTCACGATGAACTTCCCCGGTTTTGCTCAAAAACCTATCCATATCTACACGGAACTGCCCAATCATATCCTCATCCACTACTACACTTGGGATAAAGGCCGGTTCACACCCGGAGGAGACATACTGGTAGATAAGATGAAAATGTCATCTTCCCAATATCACCTGGTCAACGACTTCTACGGGAATCTCCCGATTCCCAATCCGAACAACCACTTCAACAAGGGCAGATTCATTTTCAATGTCGAACCGGCTGCACTTCAGGAAATGATCGAAGCCCATCTCGCCTCCGGCAAATGTCCTCCCGAAGCGAAAGCCCAACTGAAAGAATTGGCTGCTACGCTCCATGAGAACGACAATAACCTGATGTTTGTGGGAAAGCTGAAGAGGTAAAAAGAAGTCTGTTGATTAACGGCAAACTTTTATCCGGGAAGTCCGGGTAATACCGTTCTCATTATAGGCATCTATCGTAAAGTAATAAGCAACCCCTTTATTCAGACTTCCGATTTCCAATGTATTTTCTCCCATCACCTGGAAATTATTATACAACTTGTCTCCGGCTATTCCGTAGCGGACAATATACCCCTGAGCATCCGGAACAGCCTCCCAACAAAGACGCGCCTTGCACGGATCGGCCTCATCCCTTTCCACCGTGAAATCATTTACGGCACGCGGAGTACTCCCCTGACCTTTTCCAAAAATTCTCAAATCGCGTACGGAAAAATTTTCCGACACCATATACTCCTTGTTTTGCAACTTGATATACCGGGCTTTGAACGGTTCTTCAAATTCGATATAATCATGAGGAGTGTCTGTTTTCTTTGTACCATAGTCCACCACCAAAGACCAATCTTCGCCATTTACCGAAGCGTAAATCAGATAGCTCTGGTAAACTCCGGAGACAGCACCTTTTTGATTAGCCCCGTATTCATCGAAATTCACCTGAATAGCATGGATAGACGAAAGCCGTTGCAAATCTACTTGTGCCCACTCCATGTCACGGTTCGATTGGGCGACCCAAGCTGTACGGGCGTCCTCATCCACTATATTTTCTGCCGGATAACCTTCCAGCGAAGAAGATACGCTCACTTTTTTTCCATACGAAAGCAACATCCACCCGGGTTGATATTCACCGGCGATCTGTTCCTTTCCTCCGGGCAGGAACATCGGGTAATCTCCTAAATAGGTGTTCGTAAACAAATAGCCGTCTTTATCAAAGCCGGACGGATAGAAAGATACCCTGCGTTCAAACATATGCCGGACGGAAATTGAATTGGTCGCGGCTTTCCAATAGTTCTCACTACCGGCCGTAAAGATACAACCATGTCCCGCCCCTCCGATAAAACCGGTCGGTTTATAAGAAACCGGACTGTTCTCCATATAGGTAAAAGGCCCGGTGGGAGAAGTACCGACATACACGCCATCAGCATAGGATTTCCATTCCGTTCCGGGAGCGGCATATTGCAAATAATATTTCCCCTGATGAGCAGTCATCCAGGCCCCTTCGATATAAGGGCGACGGGAAAGCTCGTTCAACTCGCCTGTCCGTTCCCATCCATGATTTTCCTTATCGCTATTAAAACAGGCGACTACCTCTGTTTTAGCTTCCAATGTATTCAAGTCCAATACCTGCATATAAATAGGATCGACAGGGGAACAACCATAATACATATAAAGATTATCTCCTTCCACATAAAAAGCCGGATCCCAATAAGACCAGATTTCTTTCACCGGTTCCCATTCTCCCTTTTCAGGGGCGGAGGAACGATACAACATTCCTTTGCCATGTGTGGAACCAACATAATAAAGGAAGTTATCATGAACAAAAAGTCCCGGCGCATAATCTTCGATCGGCAATACGGAGTCAGTTATAAACACATGCTTCCAATCTGTAAAATCGTCCGAACACCAGTATCCGGATGATTTGGAAGCAAACAAATAATACTTGTCCTTATAAGATACGACAACCGGATCGGCCGCTTCTCTAATCCCCTCTCCCCCATCTATTTTCATAAACCGGTAATCTATATTCACCGGATTACAAAAAGTTTTCGGAGTGGCAGCAACCCGAGCTTTGATCGGGGCAGATTCGCCACAACTCATGAAAAATGGCAGTACTGCCAATGATAATAACAACTGCTTCATTTGTTACTAATGGTTCTTCTTAATAAATAATTTTCACGTTTTTCCTGGCCTTCCAGCCGGTGCAGCACCCAACTATCGCCATCTCCCAATGCTTCCAGCCTCCAGTTATAAGCAGGATTCCGGAGCATCTTCCGGATGTGACGGGGGAAGGCGTTGGCGGCACGGGCGTCCTCCCAGGTGCGGATAGCCTGGAAAATGCGGTCCTTCTGCGGACAACTTTCCACATCTTGCTGGTTCACCTTCAAATAATAAGTCGCTCCATACCCGACAGCGATCGCTTCGACATGTTCGTATTGCTCGACGGTAGAGGTATCCTTGATCGCGAAGTTAGCACCGAAAGAAACAGGGAAGAAGTTGGAATAGGTCACATCGCGTAAGTCTTTCCCCTGACTCGTCGCACTTCCCCATTCACGGGTATCGACATCATACAAGTTACGTCCGCCACCAACATTCCACACGCTCTGGTAATGCCAGGAGCCTTCTGACAGCGTCGCCCCGGACACACGGATGTAAGGGACACCGATTTCTTTTGCCCGTTCGAACATCCGGCGGAAGAAACGTTTTGTCGAATAATAGCCATGCCCGTTATTAAAAAGAAATTCCTGCCCGTCAAAATCATAATGGGCGATGTTGTTGATCCGGCACACATCGGCATAATATTCGGCAATCTTATCCTGAAGAGCCAGGTTCGGGATAAGACCGTCATAACCGTAGTTCACCGTAACCTGCAATTTATAAATTGGGTCGTTCTTCTGATGAGCGGTCGGATAAGTTCCCCAATATCCACGTTTCACATTTTGCAAAGTATAAGGAGCGGAAGACGAAACGCCCTTATAATGGATCAATTCTTTTCCGATCTTAATCATATTCAGATTCTCGCAATGCCCTTCCCAACTGGCTATTTCATCAAGATACTTCGGATCATCCACCGTGATAACGGTATCGGCAGCCGTCAGGTCGTTCATCAGGATGCGTTTCTGTTGATAGCAAAGGCTGTCGCTCGGCACAGGACTCGCATCCAACGTACCGGGAGCCAGTGAGTTGGTGATATTCACCCGTCCTAACAGGATTCCTTTTTCATTCGCCAGCGTCCCGAATTCCTTATGAGACTTGTTTCCGTCATGAAAACGGAACGGTTTGTTTTCAAATCCTTTGCCGTCCAAATATCCCTCATTTCCTCTGTCCGGGCGTAGAAATCCCTGGTCATAAGCGTAGATAGACCCAAACGGGAAGCATACGAAACAATGCTATCGTATTGGTTACCGCTTGTCATCAGGTCCGGCACATAGGCGGAAGGATCTTTGATCCACTTGCCGTTGACCGTCGGATAAGGCAAGCCCTCCGACAAGATGATATTCTGAATGACATCCAACAACGCCGTACTGTCCGGGCTTCCCCACAAAGCGATCGAAGAACCGATAAAGTCGACACCCGGCACAGGCTCCGTCTCTATATGGTTCGGCGTATTGGCCACCATATTGGGAATCAGGGAATAATAGACTTCCTTCGATTCCGTACGGTTCCGGGAATGATAGTTCAGAAAGATACGTCCCTTCTCATCAACCGAAGCGGCATTGCCGTACATAATGCGATAATAAGGTTCTTTGTTGGCGTAGAACGCCACGTCACTGACGCCATCTCCTCCGAGTGTGAAGACCTGCCCCTCATGCAGATGTTCGGGCAACGGGTATTGCTTTGCATCCGGGGTGTGGATAATATACAGGAAAGGAGCGGCATCCCCTTCAATATCGGCTGTTCCTCCCAACGTATTGTCATCCAGCGCCAGGACCCCGATACTGTAATTCACGGCATCGCTGGTATCGCGGGCCACACCTATTATTTCACCTAACAGGTTGTTGATGTTCGTATAATAGTCCCCCCACTGCACACAGTCCACACCGTTACGAGGTTCGAGGCTTATCAGTGTCAACTTCAGATATTTGTCATGAGGAACCAAAACGATTTCCGCAACCGAACCGTTCGGATAACTGAGCGTCAGAACATTGTTCTTTTTGTCATAATCAGCCTGCTGTGGATAGTGGTACATCTTTTTTCCACTATCATACAAGGACAACAACGGAGAGGGCCGGTCTTCCGGGCTGAACTCACGGGCGGGAGAGACTGTGACGTTTTTCATACTTGTGATATATCCCTTCCGATCAATATCGACACTCAGATAATCAGTCCGGAAATTCCAGGAACGATCAGCCGTACAACCATAGACCGCAAAAAACGAGACAAGGCACACTATATATTTCTTTTTCATATAATCTATTCTGTTCTTATCATATATCTTTCAGTTTATACAGAACGGTTTTACCGGCCTTCACCGTCACCTTCCTGTTCCATTTCAAAAAGGCGTTGTCCCCTAAAGGAAGAGACGCCTTTTCCGCATCTTCAGCCAGAACCGTGACTGTAGCATCGTAGGCGGTCGGATTCGTGATTTGCAGGCAAATTGATTTACCCCCCTGTTTCACGACTTTTGCCTGCACATGATCAAATACATATAAAGATTTCCGATCCGTTCGCAAATAAATACCCGGAATCTCCAAAGCCATCAGAGCACCACTCGTCTCGTTCCATCCGGTATTCCAACCATCCGCCCGGCTTCCCCTATGGTCAGCATCGCAATAAGTCAGCCGTTCCGATATTTTGCCATCCGGTTGAATCCCTTCAGCATGAGCATGGATAATATCGCGCAGCAGTTCTGCATATAAAGTATCGCCCGTAGCCCGGTAAAGCTTAAACAAAGCATCGCCGGACTGTGTGCAAAATCCCGGAGCACCATGCTTATTCTGCGTGCTGGCCCATACAGCTCCGGTTAATTTCGCTCCTAATCTGGCTAATGGGGTTTCTTTAGGCAAACGGTAAGGAAAAGAAACCGTCCAAGTTGCGCATAAGTTCGCCAGGTCGGCAGACTGTTCCAGATAAAGCTTCTCTCCTGTCACTTCATATAACGTCATCAGAGAGGTCATAAGCGCAGCGGCTGTCTCCGAATCCGAGTTTTGCAGAATATCTCCACAACCTCCGGAAGTAAAACCAACCAAAGCAAAACTGTCATAATAAACTTTGGCCGCCTCGCGGGCGATCGAAAGATAAGCGGGCTCCCGATAATAGACCGAAGCCAAAGCCATGCCTCCAACGGCCATTGCCCCTCCTGTCGTATTGTAAGCAGCAACCTCCCCGGTTTCCACATTCACATAATTACCCCATGTCCCGTAATTCCGCCAAGTCGACTTAAAAGCATCTGCCAATTTCCGCACATCCGATTCCCAAGCAGACGAAATTTCGCTACCTTTACCCTGTTTCTTCAATAAATCAAATTGCTTGACCATCCAATAAAGGATATCCGCGTTCCGGCGGGTCAACCCGATCTGTGGAATATGCGCACAGGCATCCCGACGGACCACCTCTTTATCAGCACGTACGACATCGTAGTAATAGCCACTTTTTCCTTTTGCAGAGGGAAGTGCAAAATCAAACGTGCTTTTGACTTTCTGCAAACGTCCCGCATCTCCTATCGCCAACATCGGATAAGTATTGATCAGGCCTCCTATCCAGCCATAAGACATCCAATCGGCATTTTCCGGACGGTAAAAGCCGACTTTTCCATCTTCATAATAACGTCTATCGATATTTTTTGACATGATCGAAAACACTTCACTCATCGGTATCAAATGGCGGATATCCTCTCCAGTATTATACCATTTACGTACTTGCATGAAACGATTCAGCAAAGTCGGAACATCAGAACAATAAAAGTCCAATTTTGTCACCTTCAAGACAATCCGGTCGCCTTTTGCAACAGAAAATCCCCGATCAAGACTCTCACCGAAACCGATAAACTCCGGTTTTCTCGAACGAACACAGGGAGCACTGATAATAAAAGAAGCTCTCTGCCGATCCGGAGTTTCTGCAACAATCAACCCGTGATCCAACACTTCACCGTTCCGCTCAATTCCCTGTTCAGTCAGCAAGATCGTTCCGTTGTCCCCCTTCCGGTCCAGCCACACGATTGCCGGCGTAGCCGCATTGCATACGCTCAATTCTAACAAGGAAGGAGTGCCAAAATCCGGAGACAATTGTGGGATCGGATTGGAAGTCAAAGCCAAATCTGCCCGATAATAGTCCGTACTATCCAAACCCGTTGCATATTTTCGGTTGACAATACGCTGGCGGTTCCCATTATAGACCGAAGCAGGAATCATCACATAATTATCACTACTCCAATCATTTTCATCGAACGCCACTGCCACCCCGACATTCACCAAAGCCAGCCGTGCAGTAAATGTAAAGGTATAAGAAATACCATCGGCAACCTTTTCCTCCTCTGTCTCGACCGCCCAAGAAGTCGAAATCGGGAGAATCGGCCGACAAGTTTCCAACTGTGCTTCCCGATAGCCACATTCCAGCAAACGAAAAGCAGGCTCTCCGGGAAGAGCCTGCGGCAACCAAC
>OBKV01002247.1_pt1 | contig 10892 bp, 8 predicted proteins | sample 1517301 | NCBI WGS metagenome assembly OBKV01 (sample SAMN04571685, study PRJEB22368) | human gut metagenome | biome: human gut; material: stool | host: Homo sapiens | place: Luxembourg | collected 2012-06-29 | reverse complement strand
TGCAACGAGGGAAGTTGTGCATGGGGGAGTACGACAAACCTACCTGAGTAGTTACCAAAAGTATATCGGATGATGGTGCAGAATTAGAGGGAGGAATAGATAGTTTTAACCCCAATCTAATAAAAGGTATAAGGACGTTTATAAAAAATCATCCTGAAAAGGGAATTGTGTTGGGAGATATAAAGCCACGGTTCAGTAGGACAGTACAAGAAGAATATCCATCATTTGGATGTGCACATTGTGATAGCTTATTTGGAGATTTTTTCATACAGGACTCGTGTGAGGAAATGATATATTATGCAGACAAGTTGCTAAAGGCCAGAATAGAAATTACAGACAACATTGTTGTAGATGCAGGATGTTGGTACAAGAAAATAAGTATAAACTAAAAAAATAAAGTTTGAAGAAACTATTTTTACTCATGGTGTTTTTCACACTATCAATGAGTATCAAAGCGCAAGACGATTTCTTTGAACAAAAGCGAGCAGAATATAAGTATGCAACTCCAGAAGAAAAAACCAAAATTGATTCTCTCTTTAGTGATTTCGAAGAAAAGTTGCGTGTAAAACAGGTAAACTCCATTATGGGACGGTCATTAGTATAACTTGGATTTCAACGATCATCTAACAGGTGTACATACTGATATTATCAAATATGACTCTAATTTGGCAGAAAGACTTGGCTATACATATGGAGTACGTATGATATATGGACCTTTTAATTTTGTAAAAGAAGAGTTTTTATCTAAGCTGCATTTTTTACAATAATAGTATTGCATCGCAAATGGACTTAATATTCATTTGCGGTGTATTTTATATAAATATGAAGTTCACATATACACCTCAATTCCATTCACCTCAAAGATCCACGCATCTCGAAGCTTCCGGATTTCGTTAGAGTCCAGCAGCTTCATTCGTCTTGTGCCTTTGTAGAAGTCATATTTGAGGGAGATGCAGCGGTGCCAGGACTGAATTTTACCGTTGCGAGGCCATAGACGGATGTCGATTGGTTCCGGACTGGAGAGGATTTTGCGGAGGGGGGTGATGTGGATGGATTGCATAGTGATGGGTGTTAGTCGAAGGTGCGGTGGAATGGATCATCGAAGATGTTGCTGCCATAGTCAATGGTGATGGGGAGATGATGGTTAATGTACTATTTAACGGTTATTAAGACTTTTTCGCCCCTGTTTTCGGAAAAATATTTTTTCTCGTTTGTAATTCCACCCTTCCACCTTTTGACTGTTATTGTTTTGATAATCAGTGGGTTGTGTGTGGTGGAATTATGGGTGGAATATGGGTGGAATTACATGAAGTTCCACCCTAATTCCACCCATAATTCCACCTTATCCAACGCACTGAATGCCAAGTACATAACCATACCGAGGTGGAAGAGTGGAACTTCTTTCGCAAAAAATTATTTTTTGAGAATTATAGTCGGAAAGTTGTGAATAGATGTTAATTTTATGCTATTTCACTCCAATACACTCCATTAAGTAGCCCCTAACCAGTCTTCCCTCAAGGGGGATAAGGGGGCTTGCCACTCCAGGGAGGGGTGGGGAAGGGCACTATGTAAAAGCTATGTTATTAGGAGGTAAAAGCATAGTTATTAGGAGGTAATAACTATGCTTTTACATTGCAATAACTATGTTTGATAATTCATAGTTCATATCTGACTTTACCGCAATCATTCTCACTCTTCACTCTTCACTAAAAGAAATAACCATGAAATAAATGTAACCCAACCAACAACCAGGCACTACATCTAAACAAAAAGAAGAGTCAGGAGGCTATTGCCATAGCCTACCTGACTCTTTTCACATGAAAACCTATCTATTATAAAACACATTGTGTGTTTATGGTTGCGGGAAGTATCTGGTACTTCCTAAAACTCAAATTCCATATCATCATCTTCCCAGAGATTCCAAAAGTTTTCCTTACTTTCAGCTGGTGCGTGAACTCCGTTTTCGGTTGGCACGTCATACAATTTTTCCTCTGAATCACCGACCTTTGTACTATTTGTTTTTACAGAAGCAGCCATGATGTCACTCTCCAAGGGACAATACTCGATGATGGGTTTGATATATTTCTTTTTCATAATACATTCATTTTGCAGATTATTACTTCACTACGACTTTTCTTCCATTGACAATGTAGATGCCTGCTGGGAGGTTGCGTGTGGTGTCGGCTACTTTCTGACCGTTGAGGTTATATACCCCACCGATACCAAGTGTCTGAATGACATCATCCGCAAGTTCTGCTATGCGTATATCCGTCGTCGTGCCGTTATCATCACCGTCTTCCACTCCGCTGAAAGAGATGGACAATGCCTTTGCGGAGGGGGGAGTAGTGCCAGTGTAGTCTATGTAAGAGCGATAACCCTTTCCATAGGAGCTACCTTCGGAAATATATACCGTACCGTTGCCTTCGCTGACAAAGATGTCGCCTTCTTTATATAGCTTACTGTAGTTACTCTGGTTATTGCCCGATACGTTTGCAGTGCAGTATGATGGTGTGCACTTTGCCGTGTAACCGCCAGACTTGAATTCATGCTGCGTGATATGAGGGTTGATGGCTTTGTTATAGACGGTAAATTCTGTGAGTGTGAGCTTGTCTCCGTCTTTGGTAATAGTATATGTCGGAGTATTGTCAGCAGACTCTGACTTGGACACCATCTTATTACCTTTAGCATCCACGAGCGTGGGTCTGATAAGGTAAGGATAACCCGGTAGGACATTCTGTATCTCGTGATAGAAGAACGTGAGGTAAGTCCTTGCCGAGGTAATCTTAGCCTTGTCAAAGACGATAATCTGTGTACCCTTACCGAATATCTGCTCCACCTCCGTCTGTGTGAGGTTGAACGGCAACGACAGCGTTGTCCACTGATTAGGCTTGAAGGTGCGCTTGAGGGTGATAGCCTTGAACTGCGGGATAAACACGCCAGTTACCTTGCCGACTTCTTTGCCACCTATCGTGTATTTGTAGTTAGTTAAACCAGTATCTCCAATTTTTCCATCTTCCACCTTTTCAATCTGGGTATATGCCTTTGTATCGTCGAGGCTGTTATCACCGGAGAACGTTGCCACATCTGTAGGCTGTCCGCTATCTGCATCAGGCTGGAATGTAGCGCCGGAGAATCCCATCTTTGAGAAGTTGGAGAAGAAATAGTATGTCTCGTTGCCTGTCACATGGAACTGATACTTTACCACAGCCTTCTGTATGGCAAGGAACGAACCGTTATCGAGCTTGATAATTTTCTGGCAGCCGTCGTTTTCTGGATCAGACCAGCTATCATGCACTGCCTTACGTTCTGCCTCCGACAAATCCCAGAACTCTCTCCAATTGCTGACATCCGTGCTCGTATCGTCAAAGGAAGCAGGTTGTGTCTCATAATTAGTACATTTGTAGCCTTCCTGCACCTTCTGCTTGTTTGTTACAGAATACTTCGGAGCGAACTCCGCAAGCACGAGGCCGCGCTGGTTGGTTACCTGGAAGGCGTGCATACGGAACTCGCCCGGTTTGATAGCTATATTATGTTCTGTATCTGAGTTCCATACGCCGTTCTGCAGGATATAGATAGTCAGCGTACCGTTCTTGGTAGGCTCGAAGGTCATGAACGATCCACGCACGGGCAGGGTATATGGATATGAATCCGTCGTTATACCATTCTCTCTCTTTGGAGAAACGAACCATCCGTAACGTGGCTTTCCATACATCGTCATTACTGAATCTTTTTTCTCATGTGCAGCATCCTGAGTTCCGCGGAACCAAAACTTAAATCCGTCAAGAGCAGTAACTGCAGCCTCTTCGGTTTCCGAGTCCGTCCAAGAGTCAGTAATCTCATTAGTGCCGCCTGGCTTGATATATTTGCCTTTTTTCCATTTCCAGCCGCCGAAGGTCATCTTGACAAGTTTCGTGCCTGTTTCTCCGTCATTATTTGTGGTGATATACTTAGATGTATTGATACCTGGAGCAGGAAGACCGGCTTTAGCAACCTGATATTTATAGATCTTCTGGTCGTTGTTTCCACCACCAGACGATGTTTCTGTGAAGTTGGCTGTTACAGATGTTGCTTTTGTCAGTGACGCGATGGTGTATGTTGCACCGCTCTCTGTACCTGTAGTGCCGTTGACTGACCAGCTGCTGAACTTATAGCCTGAGTTTGCTGTGGCTGTGAACACGAGCTTTGTTCCGGAATTAACCTGTGAGCCAGATGCTATTTTATTGCCGCTTTCATCTGTAATAGTTACAGTTCCGTTCTCTGCTGTTGCTGTAACGGTGTAGCTCGGAGTCTCAGTGGAAGAACCGTTACGTGTGATAGTAATGGACTTGAACTTTCCGCTCGAGTTGTTCCATACATATAGTACAGTGCTATTAACGAGTCCATCTGATGACGTTACAGTATATGTGCCATCATTTACAGGACAATTTTTATTTTTCGGTAATGTTGTAGTAAGATAGAACGAACCTATGGAACTTTCATCTGACGTAAATGTAATAACATCTCCTTCTTGGAGAGGAGTGTCCAAAGTTAATTTTGCATATGTACTATTGCTACTACCATTAAGCGCTATGTTGCCCTTACTGTTTATAATTTCAGCGGTAGAAGATTTTCCGTTATGCACAAGGGCTGAACCTCCTTTCACAGTAGCATAATCAGACGTGAGATTCAAGTCTGCACCAGAGGCAAGATTATATGCACTATTATATGTAACAGTCAGAGAGAAAATATCTTTGTTTGTCCCACTTCCTACATTCTCATTGCTTGTTCCACTCACCGTCACAGTAGTCTTGCTTGTCTTTATTGTAGTGCTGCCGTTTTCGGTTGTGGCTTTGCAATAATACGAGCCGGATTCTGTAGGAGCGAATGTTTGGCCGTCAAATACTAGTGAGTTGTCAGAAGCATTATACCATTTGTAAGTGATGTCTCCGCTGCCGAGAGCCTCGGCTTTGATAGAGCCACCCTTTGCGAGGGTGTATGTAGGAGCGAGGTCGTAAGAGAAACGGATGGCTTTCGGGTTGGCAAGCTCATACTCCGTAGCCGCCATGATGAATGCACCCATCACCTTGCCTTCGGTGTAGGTGTTTGTCTGGCCTACGTCATTGCCAGTAATATAATATTCGCGTGAGCCAGAGCGTTTCTTATCACCACCAAGTCCAGCAGAAGCACAGTTGTGTACGAGCTGTACTGTTGTTCCTGTAGGCTCGAACGTGTCATATTTCATGAACTGATTCACAGCACCCTTGAAAGCGTTCTCGCCGATGGTCTTATAATCGTAAGTTCCATTAGTAGGTAGGAAACCGAGACGTACCGCCTTGAGATATGCGGCAGCGAACAATGATGTGCAGGATGATTCAAGATAGTTGCCAGATAAGGCTTTGTCTTTCTGGTCAACAACCTGATACCAGCAGCCAGAAGCATCCTGATATTTTGCCAGACCTGCTGCAAGATTGTTAAGGTAGCCTAAGAGTGTCTCGCGGTTTGAGTTATTCGAAGGCATCTGCTCCAGCACATCAACGAGAGCGAGGAAATACCAACCCATGGCACGTCCCCAGAAAGCTGCGGAGTGATATACTTCTGAGCCTGAAGTGTTTGAGATGCCAGCCCATTCAGATGAAGCATTGTCTTTAGGATTTGCAGTAAAGGCATGATAGAGCAAGCCCTTTTCTGAATTATAGAGTTGATTCCAAGATATTGTGAACTGCTTGGTAATCAAGTTCCAGTCACTTGTTTTGTCAACGTTTGTAGTGCTGTTCTTATAATTGACAATCTGTGCAAGGAGAGCGGCACCCATATACAGTCCGTCACACCACATCTGGTCTTTATAAGAAGGTTTATGGAACCATCCGCCAAACATTGATTTTACTGTTTCGTTGGTTGATTCTTTAACACCAGACTCACTACCATTACCAATCACATATAGATCATTATATTTCTTCATGTCTGTCAAGACATTAGCAATAGCAGTCTCGCCTGTACTCTTAGCATCAGTAGATAATGCACCTGTCTCCATGAGCGGGAAATACATCTTGCAGGCATTCATATTGTCAAGAGTAATACCCGAGAAGTCCGTAGCTTCCGGTGTTGTTACAAGTTTGTATGTTTTTTCCTTGGCATAGTTCATGACAGAATAGAACCATGGCTTGGACCAATTGAAGGTGCTGTAGTTTGCGTATGCCTCGAGAACAGCCTTTGCTACAAGTCCCGGGACATAGTCAAATTCCTGAGAGCCTTTTGAGTCAAGGAGTTTGTTTCCATTTTCATCGTAGGTATTGAAGCCTCGCTGTTTTGTGTTTCCGTAAAAGTCCCTGATACGCGAGTTGATGACCCACTGCGAATAGCGGATGTTTTCATTGAAAGTGACATCCTTCCATGAGGTAGGAACTTCAGCAGCCTTTGCCCCAGTCGCCGAGAAAGCAATCAGGAGAAAAAGAATGATTCTCTTGAATTTTTTGACATGGAGTGATAAGAAAGTATCAGTCCATCTTTGTTCTTGAAAAAAATAGTCCATAACAATTATTTATTTAGTTACTTTTATTTATTATTTGCAAACTGTGTCCACACACGGTAAACCAAGCGGCTGAATATCTTACAATCCATGTCAGATTAGTTAGTCTGTCACGTTATTCTTGAGCAACAACGAAAAAAACATGTGTGTGGGTAGTGGATAGGATATAATTATTCTCGACCGACTTTCACAAGCCAGCTTGAGTATATGTACACTTCATCCATGCCTCTTACCCTATCGGGGGGCGAGACATGACAGGTACGTTATCCAATAAGTTACATAACTGATACGTGGAGTTAGCAGTCCGCGGAATCAGTAGTATTTAGTCAGTTTTTATTTGTTCGTAGAAGGCTGAGTAGCAGTCGCCTATACCGAATCGGGTGCAAAGTTACAAATAATTATTTAACACTGCAAGAATTTCCCCCCCCCTATTTTTCTTTCTCCCCTCTTTTTTTTTATTCCCACAGATTGGGCTTGTCCCACAGATGACTTTACCGCAATCATTCTCACTCTTCACTTTTCACTAAAAGAAGAAAGCTCACTCGCCTTTGGCTCGCTCGCCATATTCAAAATCAATCACGGATAACCCTGATGCGACGGATTTGTTCTTTCACAGATTTTTATTGTGTCTTGCTGGATTTCTCTGCGCCTGTCGGGCGCAATGATTATCACGGATTATCTCTTGCTGGAGGTTATCCAGCGCCGTAAAGGCGCAAATACAATCCGTAGTAAATCCAATACCAAGTAGCAACACAAAATTAAATCCGTGAAAAGATAAAATCCGTCGCATCGGTGTTATCCGTGAACCTTTTGAGCGCGTGCGGACAGAGCCGAAGGCGAAGGAGCATGTTATCAGGTACTGTCTTCCAGACAGCTCTCTTCTCCTTAGTTATAATCCCGAGACTTCGTCCCGGGTTACTCTCGCTTCGCTCGGTATTGTCTTCCAGACAACAAAACAACAAAACAACAAAACAACCAGACAACCAGACAACAAAACAACCAGACAACCATTCTCTCTCTTACGCCACAGACAGTGCTTTGGATGCTGTTGGCAACATCTTAAAAGTAAATTATTCATTATAAGTAGGTGATCAAAATTATTTTGATAATGAATAGATAATTATAATTGTTTTTCATTTTTATAATATCTATACTCTCTTGTGCGCATCTACGTCCTGTCTCATCAGTCATGATGCCCGCATCATTCCTTCTTCTACAGAACGTAGCTGCATCACAATAGAGCATAGCTATTATAAAAATAATTCTGATCACCTACTTAAAAATCTCTTTGCACAGTTACTTAATATTCAATTTTGCTCATAGGTAGAGATAAAGAAAAACAGATATTACAAAGCTCTCTCACATGAAATATTCCTCCAAAAGGAGTGATTTTCTCAGATTTTATGCTTGTCTTTGCCATGTCATTGATGATTTTGCTTGACTTGATTTGCAGCACTAAGGTAAGTGAAAAATCTGACATGACTAAAATCTGGGCAACTTTTGTTGCTCAGGTACTCATATATAAAATTAAACTAAAGTGCTGCGGAATTTAGGATAAATATTGAAATGCTGACATATAATGACTTTTGTTCTCTCGTAAAGGAATTAAATTCTGTTGAGAGTATTACAGGTAAAGTTGTATACAAAGAAATAAATGTCCAAGGAGACTTTGTTTCTTTTAGACGAGAGAATAATGAGAAACCAGAAATCATTAGTCTTGAAGAAATGTATAAGTTTATGTGCGAACAACCTATTGATAACATCACAACGGCTAATGCGAAGAAATATATACATGGACATGTTCAATCTCCAGCTGTAGCAATTATTAAGAAGGTGTACAACAGCCGACATAGAAAATTTGAAAGAAATAAGAAATACAAAAAAATTGGATGTATAGCAATTGTTATTGCTTTGTTTATTGGTATCGTTGTTGCATCATTTAACGATGAAGACTTTCCCATTGATGCATATAATGCGCCATGCGTTGTAAACACTGATGACATTGTTGTATATGATAGTGAATATTTGGACAAGGTAACAGAGTTAATATACAATCGCGATGAAGCTGCTCTGAACTACCTAATAGGTGTCGGAATCTGTAGCTATGTAAAGAAAGGTACGAAAGGAATCTATGTCAGGTATCTACACGATGATTATGTTGATGTAAAATTCAATGGTGATATCCGTCCTGCTATAATCCCTCGCTCACATATATCGAAGCAATAAATGATAAAAAAGCAATTGACAAAAAATATGGAACTTGACGGGCTCTGTAGATTCCTATACCCTACAGACGACCAAAAATATTATACCTTTATCAGATGACCTAATTGTTTTGAAGTAAGAATTTCTTTAACCCAACTTCCAGCCTATACGCTTATAACTCTTTGATTCTCAGGTAGGTTGAATCGGTAAATGCACCCTGTAGGGGCAAAAGCGTCACTCCATATTTCGGATGAACCAGAAAGGTGTATGCAATGGAGAAGGATGTCAACAAACGTAAAGTCCTCAAGGGAACAAGATACCTGCTCCTGGGAAATGGAGAGGATATCTTTGACCAGCAGCATAAGACGAGACTTGACAATGCCCTTGCCATGAACGAGCCACTCTCGAAGGCCTACTATCTGAATGAACAACTCAGAGAAATATGGTTGCAGATAAGCAAGGAAGAAGCAGAATCTGTACTTGATGATTGGGTAAAGCAGGCCAGAAAAAGCAAGATTCCACATCTCATGAGGATAGCAGCAACATTACTCGCTCACAGGAGAGGCATACTGGCATGGTATGATTCTCATATCTCAACGGGAAAAGTAGAGGGTATCAATAACAAGATAAAAGTAATGAAACGTAATGCATACGGATTCAGGGATGACTGGTATTTCACTCTCAGGCTTTATGCCCTACATGACTGTCGCATCACTCGAAATGTCGGATGAACCAAAAATGTATTACTTTTGTAGAGCAAAAGGTCGGCATTGACCTATTTATAGTGGGTTCTATTAATCCCCACCGTCAATATTAATGTTTATGGGCTTTTGACGATATTTGTCATCTTTTGGTTTCTTTTCGGTTCAAATCGTAAGTCTTATCGGTCACGTAGCCCGCTACGCTCCCTCTTCAACTTACAATTTGACCTCGAAAATAAATCCAAAATATGACAAAGTGAATTAATAGAACCCACCTTAATTTACATTCGGGGTCAAATTGTATGTTGCTACCAAAAAAAAATCTACTCCTACTCCCCTGCTCTCTTGAAGTCAGAGGCAGGATGCTTGCAGACGGGACAGACAAAGTCTGCGGGCAGCATCTCACCCTCATAGATATAACCGCAGACTGTGCATATCCATCCCTTTGATTTCTTTTGCTGCGGGGCAGGCTTGATATTGCTGTGATAATAAGCGTAGGTGGCAGAAGGCGTAGGCTCTGTGGTGAAGGCATCAGTCACATCTGCTATAAACATGACGTGCGTACCGAGGTCCACCTGCTTCACCACCTTTGCCGATATCACAGCATTCACCCCATTGATGACGTAAATGACCCCATTCTCCAGTCGGTAATACTCTATGCCGAGAGCCTTGTCGGTGTCCTTTCCGCTCTGAAATCCCCAATGCTTGAACGTGTCGAAAGAAGCATCTTCTGCCAATACAGAGACGTTGAACACTCCCGTGCGCTCTATCATTCCGCAGGTATAGTTGCTTTTGTTGATGGTAACCGAGATTCTCAGCGGCTCGTTGGTCACCTGAATGACCGTATTAGTGATACATCCGTTGTCTTTCTCTCCCTCATTTGCAGTGACGACGAAGAGTCCGTAAGACAGTTTGAATAATGCAGAGTTGTCCATAATAGTAAGATATATAAATTGTTGTTTTCGGCAAAAATACAGATTATTTTTCAATTATAAAAGAAATTGCCCGTTTTTTTTATTTTCTAAAAACATTGCGACATTCTGATTTCTTGTCTTTGCACTTTAGGATGTTTAAGTAGGTGTGCAAAATTATTTATATAATCCTTGCACCGCCTACTGCGCATTATCAGCAAGTGACAACAGTCGAGTAGGAGTCACTACACTCCTTTATGTCACATACTGGTTATGCATCACTAATCAATACAATCATTATAAAAATAATTTTGCACACCTACTTATTGACTGCAAAGTTACTATATTATTCTGAATGCACAATAAGCAAATGGTAACTACTCAGGTAGGTTTACCGTACTCATATTATGACGAAACAATAGCAGCTTAACGTTCAATTATCACTTCGCATTTGACGCTCATAAAAGCTGTTGAATATCAAGAAAATAAAAATTATTTTACTTGCATATTTGGGATTTTTTTGTACCTTTGTAGGTGAAATGAAGGCAAAGAAATCAGCAAATAGCAAAG